>Ga0209187_1000695_pt1 | contig 51645 bp, 47 predicted proteins | sample BantaG_FD_187430 | JGI IMG/M metagenome (GOLD analysis project Ga0209187, IMG submission 187430) | Marine algal microbial communities from Bantry Bay, Ireland - BantryBay_4 metaG (SPAdes) (version 2) | ecosystem: Host-associated > Algae > Red algae > Unclassified | place: Bantry Bay, Ireland...
AGGAGAGAATAGATGTCTCCTGATGGTAGCTAACGCTTAAAAATCAGTAAACCAGGTCAAAAACGACGAAATTGCGGTGGCAGCACCGATGCAATACAATCTAAAGAACGTCAACATCAGCAAACGATATAACCTCAATCAAAAAACGTCGTTTCTGGATCGGCACTAGTTAGGTGCTTCAAGGTAGACACTTAAGTAGGTTGGCATCTTCGCTGAATACGTTTTTTTATTTTTGTTCCACTCTTCTGCCATCATCGCCAATGTGCCAGCTGTAAACATACTGTCAGTAGCTATATCGTGGACTTGTTGAAGTTGAGTTGGTTCAAGGTGGTTGGCGTATTGTGTGATAATTCGATGATTCAATGAGCTTATATAAGAAATTTCATTAGAAAAATATTCCATCCAACTACCTGCGGTGTGTGGCGACTTTGAAGTCAGGTCTAACCGTTGTGCTAGTTCAGCAATTGAATTCTGATTTAAAATATCATCTGGATTGATTTGTGTTTCTTTTGCGAGAGCGTGGTGTATGTGATGCCAGAATAGGTAGATTCGATTAGTCATCGCGACACATTCGCGATAGACGAGAATTCTTGCTGGTAGTTTTGCTCGGCGCTCTCTTTGCTGGAAAATTCTATTCACTACTATTACGGTGAATAGAACACCGAGAATTTCTGTAAAAGCATTTAAACCAAAATCTGCCGCATGCGATATTGGTGAAGTCCAGAAGCCTATGGCAATTAGAATTACTACCGTGGATATCAAGCCTAATATATTTTGGTCGTAGACCAGTGCATACCTAGACACTAGCCAATTAAGAATCTTGCGAGCGCTTGAACGGGCTACATCTGCTGTCTGACTGAATTGTTTGATAAGATCGTTAGGCATTTGTTACGTCTCTTATTTAGTCTCATTATGATTTAGGTGCAGATCACTGTCTCAAGGTTACTTCGAAAGCGGCTTTGCATGGTGTTAAAACTGGGCCAGCATCCTAGTCTGTATTTGACCTTTGTGAATGCGTCTGTGTGGATCACAGCGGATCACCGGTTCCTCGAATCAGGAGCAGTGAGACTCTGAAATTGGTAGATATACAGCGGCTCTCAGAGCAGCGGCGGTGCTCTTAGGGGGGGCTGAATCGGCAGGAGTTGGGTGAATAGATGGGCTTCTGGGGTCATATCTTGCCCGTGCATGTCACTGTCCAGAATTTCATTTTTATCTGCCACCGCCCCGGTGCTAACCGGGGCAATCTGGTGGGTGCTTCTGTGATACTCCGAACTAGCGCTTACAGTCAGATTGTATCAAGAAGTTAATTTTTGTTTGAGTATTTCGTAGGGCGTTTTTCCTCGTAATCCACCATGAGGACGATAGAAGTTATAGAATTTTTCCCATTCTTGAAGTTGCTTTTCTAGCTTTCGATCACCTTTGTAAGTTAGCAGCTGTTAGAACTCAGTTTTGTCAGTGAGGTGACTACGTTCAACCTTGCCGTTTAGATGTGGGCTTGTTGGCTTTATGTAACGATGAATAATCCCTCAGTCTGCAGAATTGGAGAAATCGATAAGAAGCTCACTCGAGGTGGGTAGAGCCGTGGTATTCGCAGTTAGTAAAGATAAAATTGAGCCCCATCATGCTAGAGAAGAGTAAAAACATCTTCAAGCCAGGCTAGCTTTGATATTTCGATATTGTTATAAAAGCGAGTCTCTATTCTCACTGAGTTTTGGATTTACGAATTGGTGTAGCTACAAATAATTAGATGTTTTCTTAGTTTTTTGCGCTCTGTATGGCACTCCAATAATAGACGAGGGTGGTAATAGTGTGATAAATACAATAGCTTGCAGTGCTAGTCCAAGTCCGGCCCCGGGGTACGATAGAAACTAAGCATATCCTACAAAGTTTAAAAGCAGGTTCAAGTCATGAGCGTCTGCTGCGCGCAAAGCACTTATGTAAGCATCTCTGCGCGCGCTAGAAATTTCCAGATTGCCGCCTTTAGCCCAATCAATTGGCGAATGGTTAAAAAAATCTTTTAACAGTGCATCAGTGGCAATTCGAGCATGTCGGCCGTTTCCGTTATTGAATAGGTGTATTTGTACCAGTCGATGATGAAAGCGTGCAGCGGCTTCAAGAGGACTGAAGACTTCGTGTTCTATCCAGTATTTAGAAGTGGACCCTAGTACCTGGACAACCCAAGGATGACATCAGCGCTTTCTTCCATTATTCTGGAGACAATGAAAGTGAGAAGGAAAAGAAGATTGCACAAGCCTGAGTTCAAAGCCAAGGTCGCTTTGGAAGCCATTAAAGGCGAGATGACCATGGCTCAGATGATTAAGAAGTTCGATGTCCAGCAACCGCAGATAACTCAATGGAAGAAGCAGTTACTCGATAACGCCACTACTGCATTTGGCAGCGGTGATAAGTCGGCTGAAGACAACGAGAAAACAGTTCAAGAGCTTCATGCGAAAATTGGTCAACTGACCATGGAGAATGATTTTTTAGAACGAGGGCACGAACGGATTCACGTGCCCAGAGGAAAGAAATGGTAAGTTCAGAGGAAGAACTTTCCATCTCCTGCCAGTGTGAATTACTGGACATACCTCGATCATCGTTCTACTACATCCCGGAGCCTGTTAGCGATGAAGAACTGTCGCTGATGAAGCTCATTGATCAGTGCTATCTGGAGCTTCCCTATTACGGCACACGTCGGATAAAGGACTGGCTGTATGATGAACATGGGCTGGTAGTGAATCGTAAGCGGATACAGAGACTCAGGCGCCTATTGGCGATAGAAACGCTTTATCCCAAGCGTAATTTGAGTTTGGCGAATCAGAAGCATAAGGTCTATCCCTATCTACTCAGAGGGCTGGATATCAATCGGCCGAACCAAGTTTGGTCGACAGATATTACGTACATTCCGATGGCCAAAGGATTTGTTTACTTAGTCGCAGTAATGGATTGGTACTCGCGTAAAGTACTTTCATGGCGAGTATCAACAACCATGGATACTAGCTTCTGCATTGACGCCTTGGAAGAAGCGATTGATCATTTTGGTTGCCCAGAGATATTTAACACCGATCAAGGAAGTCAGTTTACAAGTGAAGAGTTCACCGGCGTACTCAAAGCCAATAACATTGCCATCAGCATGGATGGAAAAGGTCAGTGGGTCGACAACGTTTTTGTAGAACGGCTATGGCGCAGTGTGAAATACGAAGAAGTCTATCTCAGCGCTTACGACACAGTACAATATGCAAAGCGCTCACTAGGTAAATACTTCGAACGCTACAACACCAAGCGACGACACCAAGGCATTAACGGTATGGCACCTGACATGCTATATAATCAACCGGTAGCCAAGAAGGCCGCTTAATATCGGAGAGCGCTGAAACGGCTGTCTAGTTTTTGGGGTCCACTTCTTTTTGAATCGTTCGATAGCTCGCGAAGTTGTATCGGTATTTGGATGGGGTCCACACTAATATTTTTTTCAGTGTGTCGGAAATTTCCTGCCCACGACCAGACATGGCCAAAAAGCTTTTTGTGAAGTCGGCGAACTAGAACATCAGAGAGGATATCTCCACGTCGGCGACGGTGTAATCAAATATGTCCTTGTTGAATATTCGCTTGCTCTAATTCGTTCAGTTCACCGCGTGTCGTAATGTGCTTGAACTTTGTTCGGCTAATTCATCAGGGTCAAGTGGTGTCGCACCATCGGGTTCTTCAAACATTAAATCTCGTCCCAAAGATCGATCGGCATCTCCTTTGTCAGCTCGGCAGCTATACGATCTGCTTCTACTTGGTTTTGGTTTTTAGAGAGTGATTGTTTTTCTAACCCCATGTGAGTTGAAGCTTGTTGAACGATTGCATTAGCTTTCAACTTGGCTTGATGAGTAATAATCGCGTTAACAGGTTTGTTTGGGACAATCGCATACACTAACTTGCTGTCCATTGATGCGGCCAATTTCTGAAGTTGCTTGAGAGAGATCGCTCCCTCTAGCTCTTTTCTTTCGGCTTGATAAATTGCGGCTTTTGTTACGCCGATTCGTTTGGCTAGCTGTGGACCTGACATATCTATCGCTTTTCGCATTGTGGGCAACCATCCTTCTGGCGGAACCGTCGCACCGCCCATTTGATCAGCCATCTGGTCCACCAATCGTGCATATTGTCTTTTGCTGGTATATTTTACTTGCATTGGTCTCTTCCAGACTTCGCTAGTGTGGACACAGAGTGTGGTTGAAAAACCTGTGTTTGGCACAAGTTCTGTCAGTTTAAATACCGTGCCCGATCCGGCCCCGGGAACCAAGGGTTTTAACTGCTTATGGTGTAAAGCCTAAACCGTAAACGATAGTCAAGCTCGTTAATTTATATCTCTACATTAACTGAGCCAGCATACTCATTGCCATCAATTGTTGTGAAATTGAATTCTGCTTCGACCTTGTTACTGTCATAATTTATGACATCTATCGTACCTTGTGATGCGTTTAGATCACCGCCCGGCAATTCGGAAGATTCAATATCAACACTAATTCCAATATCATCAAAAGAATATGATCCGGTAGTTTGTGAAGCAGCGTCAAAAGCAAAAGTAAAAATGATAAATCCAATATGTGAAGCACCACTACATCTGGTCAGCGATCAGCAGTCTTCAAACCTAATACTGGTGGAACTGATAGGCAGGCTTATCGAGACCCTTTACACAATCCTATGTTAGTTGGACAGGGGGCTGTGAACCACTAGTCTCAAATGTAAACTCACGTTACACCATTTAACGCATGAGCCGATTCAGGGATTGTTAGGTGAGTGTTGCTAGGTCATCTGATACACAATAATAATAAAGCACGTCCGGCAGCAAGGCCTTGAGCCTGCTGCAAGGGCGGCAAAAGGTATAAATATGAGTACAAAAGAAGCCACGCGTGATAACCGCGATTCAGGACCCTCCAATAGCAGTGCTGCATCAGGTGCGTCAGTCATTACCGAATCAGGCTCTGGCCTGCTGTCAGACAGTCCGGTTGAGAACGTAGCTAAGAATGAGCATGGAAATCGCAAGTTTGATGCGGAAAAGGTTGCCAGAATAAAAGCCCAGATTGCCAGCGGTAGCTACGCAATCAATCCCGCTAGTATCGTGTCGAGAATGATAGAGCATAACTGTTAGACACCTCCTTCTTAAAAAAATACGGAAGTAACTGTTAAGTGAATGAAGTTAAAGACTTTTGTTCATCAACTTTTATAAAGACATGCGCATATAAAGTGCAGGTATAGGCGTATAACATAATGATTGGTGAGCCACTGCGTAAAAATTTAAGAAAGTGATGTAATAAAAGCACACTACGTCGATAGGTCGTTGTACAGACTAAACGCAGCAGGCGGCTCCAATCATGAGCTTAAAACAATCGAAAAGTCGGGATTTTAACGCGTCGACAAACAACGAACGCTTAGCTGATGTCAATGCAAAAGCAAAAAACAATCTTACCTCTAAAACTTTTCTAACTGCGTTATTGGAGCAGGCTGGCACGCCTATAGCTCCCTCACCGGCTTGCAATTGGGCAATCACAACTGTCCTCACCGCGCTAAGACTCTCTGGACAACCTTATCAACTTAGCCATGGTGAACTGGTTGATCAACGCCTGTTAGGTTCACAGGCCATTACCAACGTATGCCAAAAAATAGAATCCATTGGACTAATTGTCATAACGGCTAGTGCTGGTAACGACGATATGATTATGTATAAACTCACCCTCCAGGGAATTGCAATCGCTGACAAGGTATTAGTCAATACCCACCGAATCAATTAATACACACTATCCACTGCGTGCATTGTGTGGTCTGCATCACATAATCTCTGCCCAATTGTAACTTGATGTCAAAGGGCTGTGTCTCAATGTAAACATCTATTTTGAGACTGAAAATGGCCTGGCTGCTCACCGATATCCGGTTTAACTCGCGAAGAGTTGCACCAATTGAAGGATATTGATTATGAACACGAACAACATAAACCTGTTATCTACTTTGATCGCTTTAGTGTTTATCAGTGCGTGCTCTTCACAACCATCGTCGAGCAACACTGAGGAAGAAACGGTACTAACAACCAGTGTTAAGCCAGAACCTGCTCAGACGCTGTTGTTGGATGATTCTTCAATCGAGCTAAAACACATTCGCATTAATCACTACAAAGTGGAATGTGAAGGGTACTGGGTTGATCAGTGCTTGCAAATTCAAGAGCAGGGCGATGATCAATGGGTGTACTTTTACGAACAGATCGAAGGTTTTGACTTCGTCTGGGGCCACGAGTATGAGTTACTTGTAGAAGTGGAACAGACGCCAGCTATCGATGGGCTTGCGCATCAGTCTACAACTGTGTATCGACTCAATCAGGTACTCAGTGACATACATCATGCCAATGAATCGTTTGTTTATTCTTCAAGGCATCCATCCACTATATTGACTAAGCAGGATGATGGCGGCTATGCGCTACTTGATGGTAAAAAAGTTAGCTGTGGTGTTGACGACTGCTTGAACATTGAATCAGCCATTGTTCAACAGCAGGGTCTGGCTCTTTCGCTTAAACACGATGTCAACCCTGCCAAGCCCTTAGTGCTGGGGGCAATCTTGTGTTCATCCAGCCTTGTGTCGTTTGCTAGTGATTGTGGTTTTGCTAGCAACGAAGCGATCGATAACGTTTCTAAAAATCAATAATAATAAAAGGAATCAGTACATGAACGTCAACGTTAAACAAGCAACTTTGCACACACCTGTTTTATTAAGTAACACAGGTCGTAACATACATGTTTTTAACCCAATGCCAGATCTTGGTTTCGAATAACTCAGGCTCATCGTAAACTTATTCTAAGGAGAAGAAAATCATGGATTCCGAGCCAATTAAATTAAGACTTGAAGAAGAATTGCATTTGCTATCAGACGCAATGTTATTCGATATCAGCTTTGATCATGAAGCAATCGATAAATATCGCTCTGCTAATCGATGTAAGACTATTGACAGGCTCAGCAGTTAGTTTGAAATTGCTTTAGATACCAATTTGCTGGCAGCAGCGTCTGCTGGTGTAGTTGCCTTTGCTTTCATCCAGAGAGTCATCACCAGAGGAGTGTCCCACAATGTGTGTGGGGCGCTTACTCCTTACAGCCGCAACGCATGCATGCACCGATCATCAACAATGATACAGCCAGTGCCAGACAGGTTATCCGGCTGGTAGCGTTTCACAGCAGGGTCTCGCAGCGCATCTGCAAAGAATGCTTCCAGGTTGTGTTCTTCTTCAGAAGTTAAAGTCAGTGCAACAAAACGCGAGTCAAGATTAGCTCTGGCGGCCAAGTTTTGTGCTATTCCTGCTTTTTTTAAGCGATGACTTCTGACGCTGAACTAAAGCTTGCAGCATGACCCAATACGGATGCGTCGCTCAGGTTGTAGAGCTGAGGGATTTTGAATTGATATTTCTCATTTGCGTTGCCAGTGAATCCACCTCTGCCCTCTATAGTCGCTTGATCAATTGAGCCATGAATCCGGCTGTCCTTTTCGTTAAAATCGTCGAAGCCCACAGCGAAAAACAATTCTTTACTGTTTGCGCCTACGTTTTAAGCCAGAGCAGGGCCGCGATGGCAATCAACACCACCGGCTTTGCCAAAAAACAGTATGCCGCCCTCTACTTCCGTTTCATTCATTGCTGAATAGTTGCCGCGCAGAAATTGCTGGAACGGCGCTTTGTTGGCAAGCACCGTGCGCTCGTACGCGGCTATTGCCTTGGCTGCGTCTTGAGGAACATCAATAGAGCCTTCAGGAAACGCAGCATCCCAAAGCAGCCGATATTTTGGATTGGTTTGCAGCGCTGTGTCATCCGCGAAGTTAAGTGGATGAATTGTGGCGGTGCAAACTTTTTCGTTTGCTGATGCTGCTCAGTGAGTCCGAATAAAGGTAGTCAGTGATTGGTCATTTAACCTAAGCTGGCCGGTGCATCGGTAGATTTGCGACGAGAGCTTGGGAAATTAATGTGATCGTTATACACTGTGACCTTTTATAGCAAACGAAATTCGTACTTATGATTGTGAAAGGACAGGTCGCGCTTGTCACCGGTGGCGCCAGTGGTTTAGGTGAAGCCACGGCCCGCCATTTGGCATCGCTGGGTGCCAAGGTAGCCATTGTAGATTTTGATCTGGAAAAGGCCGAGGCGGTGGCAGCTGATACCGGTGGATTCGCAGTGAAAACGGATGTCAGTGACGAAAAATCTGTTGATCAAGCGGTAGCTGCGATAGAGGCCAGGTTTGGTGCTCCACGTATGGTGATCAGTTGCGCTGGTATTGCTCACGGCGCGCGTATTGTGGGTCGTGAAGGTAAATCATCGTTTGATTTGTTTCAGCGCACCATGAACGTCAACGTAATGGGTACTTATCACGTTATGACACACACCGCTGCTCGTATGATGGAGCTGGAACCGCTGAGTGACGGTGAGCGTGGTGTCATTGTTAACACGTCATCTGTCGCCTATGAAGATGGTCAATTGGGGCAGTCTGCTTACGCTGCCTCAAAAGGCGCGATTGCTTCAATGTGTTTACCCGCAGCCCGGGAGTTCGCCCGTGCGGGTATTCGAGTCATGGCTATTGCGCCCGGATTGTTCAAAACCCCAATGATGGAAGGGTTACCCGAAGAGGTGACCGATAAGATAACAGCGGATATTCCGTTCCCAGCCCGTTTGGGTCATCCGTCCGAATACGCATTGATGGCTGAACACATCATCACCAATCCGTTTTTAAATGGAACCACCATCAGGTTAGACGGAGCGGTGCGCCTGCCACCTCATTGAAGGAGTTTTTGTTCTTTAACGCAATTAGAAGTAGTTGTATTGAACTGGTGCGTTTGACCAAAGACTAAATGATCCATGAGCAATTTTTTTCCATCCTGGTTTAAGCCCATTGACGCAAGTTCTCTGGCTGTATTCCGAATCATGTTCGGTGGCTTGTTGTTGTTTGAAAGTGTCAACTACGGCCTGTTTCTGTGCCTTGATTGCATGTACCGCAGTTCAGACATGTTGTTCAAGTATAATAATTTTGAATGGGTTGGTCTTTGGCCCGGGATTGGACTTGAATTAAACTTTCTTGTCATGGGGCTAAGCGGTTTTTGCATCATGATCGGTTTCTACTATCGTATTGCAATGATTGTGTATACGATCTGTTTTAGCTATCTTTTCTTGCTGGATCAAGTTTTGTATCTTAACCATTTTTATCTGGTTATTTTATTATGCAGTATCATGGTTTTTCTACCGGCAAGTCGTTATTGGTCTGTAGATGCTCGCCGTAACCCCAATTGGGCGTCGGCAACGGTGCCGGCGTGGAGTCGGATTTGGTTATTGGTACAGACAGAAATTGTGCTGCTATACGCGGGCATAGTTAAGTTAAATCTGGACTGGTTGAACCTGGAGCCCATGCGCTTATGGATGAACGAGCAAAGTCAACACTCTCACGCATTTTTCCAATGGCTAACACAAGACCCTGGTATCGCTCTTGCCAGTTATGGGGTATTGGTGTTGCATATCGTTGGTGCGCCTTTGCTTCTGTGGCGAAAAACCAGACTGCCTGTTTTCTTAATTTATAGTTTCTTTCATACGATCAATGCGTTTGTGTTCAATATCGGCATTTTTCCGTGGATGACGATAGCGGCCACCTTGCTGTTTTTTGATCCAGACTGGCCCAAGCAGTTTTATCGCTGGCTTAAAAATCGAGTAGGGAATAGCCGCTTACGCAATAGTACAGGTGGCGAGAGTCTTGATAGCAAAACAGAGGCGACGTCCAGTCATGCGCAGATCAATATTCAGCCGTCTTATTCTACCCAACCCATCTACAAACTATTTATTGTGTTTGGAATATCTGCCTGGTTGATATTGCAAGCGACCGTCCCACTAAGACATTGGTTTCTGCCGGGCAATGTGGCGTGGAATGAGGCTGGTCATCGGTTTAGCTGGCGTATGAAGTTACGCACCAAGCGAGGTACCGCCACGTTTTATGTTGTAGTGAATGGCAAACCTGCCGTGGTGGTTGATCCCAATGAGCATTTAAATCGTAAGCAGGTGAGAAAGATGGTCTGTATTCCAGACTTAATCTGGCAATACGCGCAATTTTTAGAAACTCAATACACGCAATCGGCAGAAGATGACGTCAAAGTCTATGCCGATACGCAGTGTTCACTTAACACACGTGAGCCTGCAAGCTTAATCCATCGGTTGGTTGATTTAACCGCAATTGATAGAACTGAACCGGTAATGAATTGGGTCACACCATTGACAAAAGAGCTGCCTGATAAGTTTTTGCCGCTGTAGAGAGCACGGAATTGTGTTTTTGCTTGGTAGAAGTAAAACAGCCGGTATTTATAACCGGCTGTTTTTTGTCTGTACCTCGCGCTAAGCAGTTTTTTATACAGATTAAATCTAACGATAACTATTGTGGTAATTGCAATGTCGTTAAATCCTGCCCAACCACAACATCTCCAGTGAAGCCACCATCACGAACCGCGTTTTCATAGTCTTGCTCGGTTAATGCGCCACCAGGTATTGGATAAGGCCCTTGTGATTTTGCCCCTAGTGGTGGAATCAGGTGGGTGAGCATCAAGTGCTTTGCATTAGTCCGCTTGGCCAAGGCACCTAAATCTTCTGCCGTGCTTTGGCGAAAATAAACAGGTGGTGGAAAGCCACTGTTTTTATCTGGCCCCATCGCAGGATGAATTGTTGAATGGACAATGATATCCACACCGTCAGCAAGCTTTTCAACATGGCTTGATGTGCTACTCGGGCGTGGTGGTTTTGGAGAGTCATTGCCTGCGTCACCACCTATCACAACTGAACCTGCCGGTGTGTCTACTCGGTAGGAGGCATGACCAGGGATGTGTCGCGAGCCAATGGCGGTGACTTTAACATCGTCTTTTTCCCAAACAACGGTCGCAGTTTCTGTTGGAGTAAAAGTCATGAGGTTAATAAGATCTGCAGGTCCGCCGGTCAGTCTTTTTTTGTTCTCGACAAGCCGTTGCGCCATTTCGCCAGACTGTATCAAGGCATCACCAATGTGCTTTGCGAATTGTTCGCAGCTGAGTGTATGCCCTGCAGGTGATTTTGCATCGGTGCTACAAACCAGATCAACTTTAGGGCCTGCTGAAGCAAAGTGCCATCGTAGCTGCATCATATCGGCAAGCCCTTCTGTGTGATCAGAATGCATGTGGGTAAAGAAGATGGCTTGCAGTTTAGCGACCGGTGTTCTGGCTTGTGACAAACGCTGCGTGGTACCGCGCCCGGTGTCGAATTGTAAGTTAGTGCCAGCGCAGTTATTGTCGTCTTCACCATATTGAACCAGGGTTCCAGAGCCTGCTTGTCCCTGAAAAACAGGTGGACCACCTTGGGTGCCGGTTAACGTCACTTTAAGACAAGGGGCTGCCACAGCGTTTGTAGTACTGGTTAGAATCAGACCAGCAAGTAACACGGTTATCGATCTATACATTTTATGTATCCTTTAGTGGTGGGCATGGGTGTACGTCTACCTCGACGACAAATAAAATATCTCAAGTCTGCGCTTGGTGTATTTCGTATTTTAAGGTGTTACAAACCGTAATACCACTGGCTTTTTGCTCAGTTTTAAGCGATATAGCGGCGTTCTGCTATAAGCTATACAAGCACTGGAATACTCTGCTGCTCTCTACGAACTATAAAACCTTTTACGGAGAACCAATATGGATTTAATGAAAATGGGCCAGGATCTGTTGGCTGATAAGATGGGCGGTAAAGCGGGCGGCATGATGGATGCGCTCTCTGGTATGACTGGCGGCAAGCTGGATATGGGTTCACTGATGGGAAAACTGAGCGAAGGTGGCCTGGGCGATCAAGTCCAGTCGTGGATGGGTGATGGTGAAAATGAGCCTGTTTCTGCCGACCAACTGAAATCTGCTTTGGGTGAAGAGCAAATGGCAGTTGCATCAGAAAAGATGGGCGTTGATGCTGATTCAGCGGCACAGCAGATGTCAGAAGCACTGCCAGAGCTGGCAGATAAATTCAGTGGTGGTGGTTCAATGCTGGATGCATCAGGCTTAATGGACAAGCTCGGCGGTGCATCAGGTGCATTGGACATGGCAAAAGGTTTGTTTAAAAAGTAAGTTTATGTAACCTGAGTAAAGTCGAAAACCTCATGCAATGCGGCGCGACAACTTATCGTTGTGATTGCATGAGGTAGTTGCGATGGATGTTATCAACACTATGGCAAACAATAATCGTGCACAGCTAACATTCAATGCTGATGCAACCGACCTAAGCTGTGTTGATGCGCAGGCGTTTTCTGTTGTCATATTAGCCGCAGGGCTCTCCAGGCGGATGGGCACCGTTAATAAGCTGATGTTGGATGTCGGTGATGAGTCCTTGCTGCGTCATTGTGTTAGCGTTGTTAGTGAGCTCAACGCCTGCCAGACAATAGTGGTGCTCGGTCACCAGCAAAAAATAATCGAAAGTGAAATTGCTGATCTGGGTGTACAGCTCATTGTTAACGAGAATTTCTCATCTGGACAACAAAGCTCTGTGTTGTGTGGATTAAAAGCGGTCAGTGAAAATAACAAAGCAACGTTAATCTGTCTGTCTGATCAGCCGTTGCTGAATGCTAGTCACTTCTACCAGCTCATGTGGGCCTTTGACAACAGGCCAGAAGGGTTACACATTGTCGTGCCAGTGCACGAATCCAAACGTGGTAATCCCGTACTTATCAGCGAAATGGTACGTCAGCAGGTGTTAAATAGCAGTCACCTGGATTGTCGTCGCTACTTAAACGAAAATCCAGACAAGGTTTTTTGGGTCTCCTTTAATGATGCAGCCTACGTAACGGATGTTGATACACCCGAAGAATACGCTGCATTGCAAAACCTGTAGCGTAACTTTGCGAGCCAACTGGGTAGGCTAACTTTGCAGGCCAACTTGTTAGCAAACTTGTTAAGCAAACTTGTTAAGCAAACAAGTAGACCTGTTAATTCGGTCAATTAGTATGCCCGGCCTACAACAACTATGTTGTCGTTATCAGCAAACGGCAGACATCGCTCCGACAAGGAAAACTCTTTGGCTATTTTTTTATACTGATCTTCCTTTATTAAGGTTGCCGGAATTCGGGCTAATCCTTGATAATCGTCTTTGTACATTTTTGCCAACAACTCTAATTCAGCGACATCGGCAAGATTATCCGCCACGATTGTCTTGGCTCGCTCAAATAGGCTGGTTTGAATAGAGTCCAGCATGTCTGATGCTGAACTGACAAATTCTTCAACTGATGAGTTTGTTTTTGAGTCACGACCGATATCTCGTCTGACGTGTGTGAGAGTCTTTGATTCCATCTCTTTTGCACCGATTTCAACTCTTATAGGAACACCTTTTTTTATCGAATCCCAGATTTTATTGCCAACCGAGTCATCTTTTCTGTTCACCTGAACCCTGATATCTTTCTCCGTCAATCTGTCGCATATAGATTGAACGTACTCGTTAATCGCATCGGCTTGCTCTGGGTTTTTAATAACCGGAAGAATAACCACTTGATGGGGGGCAATGGCTGGTGGTAACTGCAAACCATCGTCATCGGCATGAACCATAATCAAGCCGCCAATAAGCCTTGTGGATACGCCCCAGGAGGTAGTGTGGGCGAATTGTTCTTTGCCAGTTTTGTCCTGAAACACGATGTTGGCACTTTTGGAAAAGTTGGTTCCCAGGTTATGGCTGGTGCCTGCCTGGAGCGCTTTGCCGTCCTGCATTACCGCTTCTATCGTGTAGGTAGACTCTGCGCCCGGGAATCGTTCGTTAGCAGTTTTTTCGCCGGTTATTACGGGTATGGCTAAAACGTTTTCTGCAAATTTTGCGTATACATCAACCATAAGCCTGGCGTCTGCTTCTGATTCTTCTGCTGAGGCGAATGCATTGTGGCCCTCTTGCCACAAAAACTCTGATGTTCGCAGGAAGAGCCGCGTGCGCATTTCCCAACGCATTACATTACACCACTGGTTTATTTTCATGGGCAAATCGCGGTAGCTGTTTATCCATCGCGACATGGCATCACCTATGACAGTCTCTGATGTTGGCCTTATGACATATGGCTCTTCAAGTTTCCCTGCGGGTACTAATTGTTTGTTCTCGTCCATTTCCAGCTTATGGTGAGTAACAACAGCGCATTCTTTTGCGAAGCCGTCAATATGTTCGGCTTCACTGGCTATAAATTTTAGTGGAATCAACAATGGGAAATAGGCGTTCTCGACGCCATGGGCTTTAATTTTTTTGTCAAAAGTCTGCTGAATATTTTCCCAGATAGCATAGCCGTAAGGCTTAATGATCATGCAGCCTCGCGTCTTTGAATTTTCGGCCAAATCTGCAGCCACGATGACTTTTTGATACCAGGTGGGGAAGTCTTCGCTACGAGTCGGTTGAATCGCAGTTTTAGCCTTTTTACTCATTATTTTGGTTTTGCAAGGTTGTAAGATCAGATGCCGTAATACTAGTCAATATTCAGACAATTGTCTTGCACAGCAGGCCTACTCGGTAATCAATATATCGCCATAGACCTCTCTGAGTTTGTTTTTCTGCACTTTACCAGTGCCGCCAATGGGTAGCTCGTCGATAAACACGATTTTGTCAGGCACCTGCCACTTCGGGACTTTTCCGTCATAAAACGCTAATAGTGCTTCTTCGGTTGTCGTTGCGCCTTCTCGCTGCACTGCCAGCATCACTGGTCGTTCGTCCCATTTTTCGTGACGTGCTGCAATGGCTGCTGCATTGGTGATGTCTGGGTGGGAAACAAGAATGTTTTCCAGAGTGACTGTCGATATCCACTCGCCGCCGGACTTAATAATGTCTTTTGAGCGGTCTCGGATAATCAGGTACCCATCTGTATCGATTGATGCAACATCACCGGTATCAAACCAGCCATCTGATGTCACTGTGTCAGAAGGCATACCGAAATAGCGCTCGACAATCCAGTGTCCTTTTATTTGTAAGTCTCCTTGTGTTTTTCCATCGTGCGGTAAAATGTCACCGGCTTCATTTATCAGTCGCAAATCAACTCCAAAAAGCGGTCGTCCCTGGCCATTTCGTATTGTGGCTTGTTCATCAGCCGTTAAATCACTGTGGTGTTGCAAAAGCTGATTCAATGTGCCAAGTGGTGAGGTCTCAGTCATACCCCATGCATGAATCAGCTCAACATCGTACTCGTCTCGAAATGTGGCGATCATCGATGGTGGCAGTGCTGAACCGCCGACAATGGTTCGTTGCAAGCTGGCGGCTTTCGAGCCACTGTTTTTTAATGCTGCAAGCAGTCCCAACCATATCGTAGGAACACCCAGTGAAAGTGTCACAGCTTCGCTATCAATTAACTTAACTAAACTATCGCCATCCATACCGGGACCGGGTAAGACCAGTTTACAGCCTACCGCTGCCGCAATGTAGGGTACACCCCAGGCATTGACATGGAACATCGGTACTACCGGTAGCACCGTGTCTTTTGCAGCTATAGCTATGCCGTCGGGTTGATTGCCTGCCAAGGTATGTAAAAGTGTTGAGCGATGTGAGTAGAGCACCCCCTTAGGGTCGCCGGTTGTGCCAGAGGTGTAGCACAGACTGGAGGCGGTGTTTTCATCAACGTGAGTGAATGGATGGTCAGGATTGCCGGTTTCTATCAGTTCATCATAAAACAGAACACCGTCGAGCATTTGCGCAGCTTCATCGTCGCGTGCGCCCATTACAATAAAATGTTTGACCGAGGATAAATGTGGACGCAATTTTACGACTGCCGGTAAAAACGTCTGATCCAAAAACAAAACTTGATCTTGAGCATCATTGGCAATGAAGATCAGCTGTTCGGGCGCCAGTCGTGGATTAATGGTGTGGCACACCATACCTTCGCCAGCTACACCAAAATAAATTTCCAGATGACGGCGATTATTCCAGGCAATGGTCGCGCAGCGATCACCATCGTTGACACCCAGCTGGCGTAATGCGGATGCAAGTCGTCGAGCGTTCAGTCCAATCGCGCCCCATGAACTACGATCAATGCCACCGGCAGTTTCTACAGAGACAATCGGGGTGTTGGTGTGGAAGCGTGCGGCGTGTTCAATCAGGCTGCCAACAGTGAGTGGCATTTGCATCATTTGTCCAATCATCGATTTTTCCTACACCGTTAGTTCAATCATTGGCCCCGTATTGGCGGCCTGTCCATGATAAAAGTTAAGCCAAAGTACAGAACGGTAGTCTAGTGCTAAGTAACATAATTAGCGAGGCGTAATAGCACCGTATCTTTAGGTGATTGAGCTGGCGCCGGTCGGTGAGACCTTGGTAACATGAGGACAAAACGCGACAGCAAAAAATCCATGACAAATGAAATCAAAACCGCCTTGATTACAGGCGGAAACGGAAATTTAGGCCGCCTGGTTGCAACTCAGTTGCTAGAGCGGGGTGTAAGAGTGGTTAAATTTGACATCCCCGGTACTGAGCCTGCAGAGCTTCACGACAATGAATCAGTCGTGATCGGCGATATGCGTGATCAAACTGCCTTGCAAGGTTTATTGCAGGAGTATAAACCTGACACAATCTATCATTTAGCGTCTTTGCTATCTGGTAGCTCAGCAGCAGATCATCAAGCAGCCTGGGACATAAACGCAACAGGATCGTTTAATTTATTGCAGTTGGCGGCAGATCATAAAATCAATCGTTTCTTCTTTGCCAGTACAAATGCCTCGTACGGCGGAAAGGTATCGGACCCGTTACCAGAATCTTTCGAACAATGGCCAGAGAATATATATGGCGCTACCAAAGTAGCGGTCGAAAGGTTGGGCGTATTTTACAAGCAGACATACGGGCTGGATTTTCGGATTTTGCGATTCCCGCTAGTGATATCGCCGTTTGCGCCCACCACTGCTGTGACTGCATTTCCATCACATGCCTTTGGCGCAGCGGTTCGGGGTGAATCATTTATTTTTCCTGTTGATGCCCAGTGCGGAATGTCAACCATTTTTCTGGACGACGTTATCAGTAGTATTGTTGACTACACTTACGCACCGAAAAATAATTTAAAACAACACGCTTACAATCTGCACGCCTACCATCTAACCACGCAAATGGTGATTGATGAAATACTCAAACGTTATCCTGATTTTAAATACGACTTTAAAATTAATAATACGGTAAAAACGTTAATTGATAATTGGCCGAATGTCTTGGTTGATAAAAGCGCCAGAGAAGACTGGGGCTGGCAACCCAAATACGATTTTTCACAATCGGCTGTCAGGATGTTTGACATGATTACTTGAATGGCATGGTTGACGGTTTTTGAGTTCTGAGTTTATCTTTAGATTTTAAATTTAGTATTTTGGTTTTTAGTTTTTTTGGTTTTGGTTTTGGTTTTGTTTTTGGTTTTGGTACTGGGTCAAGTTTTATGTATAAGTTTCCACTCGAAATTCGCACGACGTACTTAGTAAACGTACGAATAGAACTAGTAAAATTATAACCAGTCAATCAAGCCGCACGTACAACAGTGCTTTATCTAAACCTTGTGTACGTGCGGCAGCAGTACCATTAAACTAATCCGCGGGCCGGCTTGCCGTGCTCAATTGTAAAGGCCATGCCATCCAGCAATTGCTCAAGGTCGGGACGTGCCGAAGGGCCATTAGAAATTGCAGCAATTTGTACGGTGCTGTCTGGTCGCAGACAAAACACGCCCGGTTCAGCAAAACGGCGATCTGTCTCATCCGGCGTGAGTGGGTCGCTAACGTACAAACCCAATTTGTGCATATCGGCCTCTTTTAATTCACAAGCCATATCGAAAGTCCAGCCAAACTCTTTGACGTCGCTTTTGGCTTTTTCGATGGGGTCTCCTGATACAGCCAGAATATCAAAACCGGCATCACGCCATTGACTTTGCATACTCTCTAACTTGTTCAAATACATTTTGCAGCGACCACAATGTTTTCCACGATACACCACTAATAAAAGCCATTGACCATTAGAGCCGTCGAATGTCATGGATGAGCCATCCAAACGTGTTGCACTAAAGCTGGGCAAGGCAGCACCTGCTGTTGGTTTTGGCGTTGTCATAAGGTTCTCATTTTTGATTGACTGTGTTCAGATTATACGGTTTTTACAGCATTTTGTGGTTGGCGTCGCAGAACAGATAATTCCGTACCACCCATCTGTTTGGTTTTACACTTATAAAGTTTTATTGTTAAAACGGATTCAGTATAGTCGCGCGAGAATTTCGTTTTAATCAAGGGAGTGCGGCGCGTGCTATTTGTTTCTTTCATATCGAAACTTAGAGGTTTTGTTCAAGGCCGTATAAGTAGCAGGGGTCTGGCAAGTTACCAGATTAAGTCATACGCCGTACTTATCGGGTTATTCGCCAATTTTTATTCTGTTGGCGGTATAGCGGCAACATTTAATGTTTCAAACGAATCTGAGCTGCGCGCTGCGCTATTGCAATCAGCCAGCAATGGGCAAAACGATGTTATTAACCTTGGCGGAAATACAATTGTATTAACGCTTGATGCTGCAACTGCTGTTGGTGGTCAATTAGTGGTAGAGGCAGATTTTGCAGTAGCCGGTGCAAGAAGTTTAACTATTCAAAATGGCACCATTGAGCGAGAAACTAACGCTGAAGCATTTCGACTGATGGCAATCGTTGGTGACAATGTTGCTGATGGGCAGTCTCTTAGTGCAGTTAATTTAATTAATCTGACTCTGCGTAATGGTCTGGCAAACTTATCGGATGATGCAACACTTAATGTTGACCCAGTCAATGGCGCTATAGGTGGTGGGGCAGTTTATTCGCAGCGAGTATTAAATGTAACAAACACACTGTTTGTTGATAACGCCGTCGTGGGCAATGGCAATGGCGGCGCAATTTTCTCCCAGTTCGAACTTAACCTAACAGGGTCGCAATTTGAAAGCAATAGCGTTGTTCCTTTGTCAGGCGGTGCTGGCAGTGGCGGGGCGGTTTATGCCAACCGTAACTCAGCGATTGACCGAAGTCACTTTTATAATAACTCAGCTAGTAATGGTGGAGCGGTTGCAGCATCACTGAACTCGTCACAAATTATTGAGCGCAGTACGTTTCGTGGAAATCAGGCGAACACGTTAGGCGGAGCCGTTTGGTCTCGTTCACTGCCACGAACAGATAATCAGCTTGCTGGTGAGATATTTGCGTCCACGTTTGTTGAAAATAGCGCTGGCGTAGGTGGCGGCGCCATATACCTTCAAACACCTTCATCTGTAACCTTAAAGCATATTACTGTTTGGGATAACTCTGCCGCTGCTCAAAACGGTAGTGGTATTAGATTTGCCGCTCCGAGTAATGGCGGCGATTTACGTATCATAAATTCCATAATTGGCGCAAATACAGGAGCTAATTGCGTTCAAGTCGGCAACTCCGGTATCGGTGTTCCAGATGTATCTCTGGGTAATTTTGCAACCGATGGAAGTTGTGGCAACGCTGGATTCACCATCGATCAGTCAATTTTGAGTGTGATGTCAGATGGACTCTCCGATAATGGTGATGCCCTGTCTGGCAGCTCACGTTTTACGTTGTTAACCCTGCCTTTAAGCGATATAAGCCCTGCGCGTGATGTTGCTGATCAAGCCAATTGTTTTGCAACTGACCAACGCTCATTTTCTGTAGTGGGTGTGGTTGATCTGTGTGATGCTGGTGCTTACGAATTACTTCCTGTTGACATCGACACAGACGGTGACGGTATCTTTGATGATATTGACAACTGTCCTGCAATTCAAAATGAAGATCAGTCCGACTCTGACGGCGATGGAATAGGCGACGCTTGTGATGATCTGGATAATGCAGATGATGACGGCGATGGTGTTTCCAATTTCGAAGACAACTGTCCGTTTGTCGCAAACCCGGACCAGGCTGATGCAGATGCAAATGGCACCGGTGACGTTTGTGATGATGTTGATAATGACGGTATTGTTCAACCGGACGATAACTGTCCTGTAGATAATAATCCTGAGCAGGAAGATTTTAACCAAGACGGTATTGGTGATGTCTGTGGTGACGCAGACGAAGACGGTCGCAATGATGACGTTGATAACTGCCCGATTGATGCCAACCCTAATCAAAGTGACAATGACTTTGACGTAATTGGTGATGTTTGTGACAGCGATGATGACAATGATGGTGTTGATGACGCAGACGACAACTGCCCTGTTGCTGTTAATACTGATCAATCAGATGTGGATGGTGACGGCACGGGCGATGCGTGCGATGACAGTGACAATAGACCCGATCGCGACGGTGATGGGCTTCCCGATGCAATCGACCCGGATGATGATAATGACGGGGTTGATGATGTTATTGATAACTGCCCACTAGAACCTAATGATGATCAAACTGATTCAGATGGTGATGGCCTGGGTGATGTCTGTGACGAAGACGACGATCGACCTGATCTTGATGGTGATGGCGTACCCGATGTAATAGACCTTGATGATGACGGCGACGGCGTTGACGATACAGCTGACAATTGCCCTGTGATACCAAATGCAGATCAGGCAAATGTTGATGGCGATGCGCTTGGTGATGCATGTGACGAAGAAGACAACCGCCTTGATACCGATGGCGATGGTGTTTTCGATGTTGATGACAATTGCCCAACGACAGTAAATCCCGGTCAGATTGATAGCGACAACGACGGGATAGGTGATGCATGTGAAATCCCGGATGTTGGTGGCGATATCAGACCCGCTGTTCAAACGGCTGCGGCAGAACTTGATGCAATCATAGCGAGCTCAAGTGGTCAAATAAAACGCGTGTTGAAGAAAGCAGCATCGCGACTTGACAGTGCCTTAAGTAATCGGAATTGGCGTTCTGATAATGAGCTGTCGACTCGTCGTGGTGCAAGATTCTTCAATAAATTAAGCGCTGCACTGAATCAAATTGAACGTGTTGCCGATTCACGCAATATAAATTCGAATTTGCGATCTCAGTTGGATGCAATCAGTGGCGCATTGCTGGATAACGCCAGATTGCTGGCAACGAATCAGATTGCGAAGGCAGAAGCAAACGGTGCAAAAAAACGTTCAATCAAGGCCGCTAACAGAAAGCTGGCTCGCGGTGATAACCATCGCTCGCTGGATTGGTTAAGAACAGCTGCAATTGACTATGGAAATTCATGGAAAATTGTTCGATAAGCGCGGACCGTTAAAACGCAGAGAAACCGCCACTTGGCGGTTTTTTTGTTCGCCCTTGAAAGGGGAACGTTTTCGTCAATGCATTGCTGTTATTTCAATTGCTTACAGGGTCTTGTCTTTTAGAACGCCAGCAATAGCCTTAAATGCCTCAATCAACCGCGCATCGTTTTGCGTGAGTGTACTCACACTGGCACGGATAAACTGAGGCGTGTATTTTCTACCCACGGTAAATTTCTCGGCAGTGGAAACAAGTACGTCGTGCTGCTTGAGCTCTGATTCGATTTCTGAGGCTCGCCAGGGCTCTGGAACATCCATCCAAAAATGCGGGCTAACCGGATGTGTGTAGTAGTCCAGTCCGGCCAGCAGTGGCTCTACCAAACTTATTCTACGTCGCATTTCATGTAATTGGTTTTCTATTATCTGTGCGGCTTTGCCGGAGTTTATCCAGCTAGCTGCAAGCTCTTGTGTAAGTGGTGTTGCCATCCAGCATGTGGACCTTAGGCTATTGGAGAGGCGAGTTTGAAGTTGCGGTGGCGCATATAAGTAACCAACTCTTAACCCAGATGAAAGTGCTTTGCCGGTGCTGCTAATCATGACTGTGTTGTCTTGCGAGTATTCTATAAGTGGTTTGCTGTTGGAATTTGTTGACACGACATGAGAAACGTCGTCCAATACCAGCAGATTATGTTTTTTACATAAATCGGAGACTTGTTTTCTGCGTTTATTTGGCATATCTGCATTGGTTGGATTCTGCACTGAGGGCATGCAATACAAGCCAGCAATTTTGTGTGTATTACATACGTCATCCAGTGATTCAGGTATAAGACCCTCACGATCCATTGCTACAGGTACCAGCTTTATTCCAAGCATTTTTGAAAGTGAAATTAGTCCCGGATAAGTAAGCTGTTCTGTTGCTATAGTGTCTCCGCTTTTAAACAATCCCAGTAATGCACAGAGTAATCCGTGCTGTCCCCCATTGGTGCATATAACGTTCTGCCAGTCTGGCTTAAAAACATCAGTCTCCAGCCAACTTGCACCAGCTCGACGATGTTTTTCCGCACCCTTGTCTGGAGCATAACGGTCTATGTTCGCCAATGTCTCCATGTTACCCGCAATATCTAAAAGAGTGCTTGCGGCAATTTGTTGTTCAGCTTTTGGTATGTTGATGTTTCTACTAATGTCGAAGTAGTCGATCGTATCGTCTGCAACGTGTTTAAAATGTACGTCCGTCTTGGCTATTTGCTCTTTGGTAGTGACGTAAGTTCCTGCACCCACGCGAGCCACGACGATACCTAATTTTTCGAGTTCGTTATAAGCTTTGCCAACAGTTCCGGTTGTCACATTTAACGCATCTGCCAATACTCTGTGTGGTGGCAACTTACCGTCGGTGTTGTCGAACCGGTGTTCGCTAATTGCTTGAGCTAATCCAACCGCCAATAACTTGTAACGTTTTCCATCACGACTTTCTATTGCATTTTGCAGCATTGATACGGTATCAATATTCTCTTTGACACTCATTTGTAATCCTGATTAGATATTGATTCCCCTATTAGAAGGGTTCAATGTTCAGTATAGATTGATTTGGCAATAACATCACTGATGTTTAACAAATGATACCCAGTCAATGTCTCGATTTAAGACAATACAAGGAATGATGCAGATACCGGTGTTATTGATAACCAGTATATTGTTTTCGATTGTGTGTATTAGTTGGGGCACCACATGGTTGTCGATAAAGATCGCTGTTGAATCTACGCCGCCAATGACGGCTGCGGGTTTACGGTTTCTGATCGCGTTTCCGTTGTTTTTGCTGTTTGCCAAGATAGGTAACGTGCCGGTGTTTCTTCCCAAAGAGCATCGTCGCTTCTTAATATTTATTACTCTGATGTATTTTTCGGTGCCTTATTTCCTGATCAATTATGGAGAGTTATTTGTTTCGTCTGGTCTCACCGCCTTGCTTTTCAGCAGCATGCCGGTTTTTATTTTGATATTTTCCAACATTATCTTAAAAGAGAAAATCTACTTGTCCCAATACATTGGAATTGCGATTGGCTTTTTCAGTTTAACCATGATTGTTAATGCTCAAGGACTGCTGGTAAGTTTTTCGGATTTTTTAGGTGTCTTGGCCATACTCACAGCAGCGGTAATGCATGCTTTTTGTTATGTCATCACCAAAAAACGTGGCAAGAATATAAGCATTATTACTTATAATACTTTGCCTATTGGTATTGCCGGGCTCTTACTGACAACAACTGGTTTCGTTGTTGAATCGCCACAATTTGCGGCTATAACTGCTCGGTCATGGATGGCTTTAGTTTACTTGGGTACTGTTGCATCAGTGGGCGGTTTTATAGCCTATTTCTATTTACTTAAACGGCTAAGCCCGATTGTTTTATCGTTTGTTTTTATCATCTTTCCCGTATTCGCTATCATTATTGGTGCGTGGTATGAGGGTGGGTCCGTATCAAATACCACCGTTCTATACATCATCTTATTGCTCGTTGGGTTCTCCATCACCAAAATCCCTGCAGAAACCGTTATCGCTAACGGCACTAAATTGAGCAGGGTGGGAAAATGAGTAGATCTGGATTGGATTTTAGCGCTCTGGAAAATCGTCAAAGCTTGCAAACCGTTTTCACAAATTCAAGCGAACGCTATCCTGAGGAAGCCTGCGGTTTTATATTCTCGGATGGCGCTGTCCACGTCGGAACTAATATCCAGTCTGGGCTACATCGTTCCGATCCGGCGCGATATACGCGCGATGCACATACCGCCTTTACTTTTTCAGTTGCAGATATGTACCTCTTGACTACGTCTTTTGATTCGTGCAACCCCGTGACTATTATTTATCATTCTCATCCGGATGTGGGAGCCTATTTTAGTAGCGAAGACACCGATAAGGCCCTGTTTATGGGCCAACCGATACACCCTGTAATGCACCTGGTGGTCGATGTTCGCAAGGGAATAGTTAAAGGTGCATTGTTGTTTCGATGGAACGAATATCAATTTGTACAGTGTCAGTCGTATTATATTTCTGACGTCAACGATAACGTTCCAACAAAAAAAGAGGGTTCAAATGAGTACGTTTAAATTACCCAATTTACTGGTTAATGTGGCTGGTCTGCCCAATTCCAACTTGGTGTCGGCCACCTCGACGACAGCCACTCTAAGTGAACATGTTGTGGGGTTATGTGCTAATCACCCCGAGCTAGTGCCGCATTTATTGTACGAGAATGGCAATATTAAAGAGCACTTTCTATTCACTGCAAATGGGGAGCTCCTGGATTCTCAAACATCAATTGCTCCAGAATCAGATATTGAAATTTTACTGGCAGCTTCAGGCGGTGTAGACAACGAGCCTTTGAGCAACGAAGAAGTACAACGTTATGTTCGTCATATCACGCTACCTGAAGTGGGGCGAACAGGACAGGCAAAGCTTAAGCAGGCGAAAGTATTGGTCGTTGGAACCGGTGGGCTCGGGTCACCGGTTTCTCTTTATTTGGCAGCAGCAGGTATCGGCACTCTTGGACTTATAGATGCCGATGTAGTGGAACAGAGTAACTTGCAACGACAAGTAGTACATGGCACCTCTACGGTTGGTATGAAGAAAGTGCTATCCGCCAAAAAGCGATTAGCAGATATTAATCCTCATATTTTTATCCAGACTCACGATGAGTGGCTTGATGAAAAAAATGCTGTGACTCAATTCGAGCAATACGATGTGGTTGTCGACGGTACGGATAATTTTGCGACTCGCTATTTGTCAAATGATGCAAGTGCGCTGACTAAAACGCCACTGGTGTTTGGCTCTGTATCTCGTTTTACGGGTGAAGTCAGTGTATTTAATCATGAGGACGGACCTTGTTATCAATGCTTGTATCCATGTAGTCCACCTGCAGAGCTTGCACCAAGTTGTAGTGCCGGTGGTGTACTGGGCATTGTGCCCGGTACCGTGGGGCTAATTCAGGCAACTGAGGCGGTAAAATTAATTTTAGGTATTGGAAAGCCGCTGAGTGGTCGGCTCTTACGCATCAATTCGCTGGATATGCAATTCAGTGAAATAAGGTTTAGCAAGCGAAGCAACTGCGAAACCTGCGGTGATGCGATTGCTGATGCCAGTGACGATGCAAGGCATCAGGGGAAAATTGATCGGTTAAATATCACTGCTAACGGTGGCCAGAGTCTACCAAGTGAAAGCTATATTGAACCGCAGGATTTGTACTCAAAACTACGTAACGATGTCGACGATATTGTGCTACTTGATGTTCGAGAATCTAACGAACTGGAAGTGTGCCGCTTACCGGATACTGTGCATCTACCGCTTGCATCCTTGCCCAAGAATTTAGCGCTATTAGATGCAAGCAGAGCGCATTGTGTTGTTTGCTATGGTGGGGTCAGGGCAGAAAAAGCCAGCCGCATTATGATGGACGCGGGGTTCACGGATGTTCGCGTACTAAAAGATGGTATGAAAGGATGGGTACGTGATGTTGAACCCAGCATGCCAATATATTAGTCATTGTTAGAAATATAAATTGATGATTCACCAGTCTATATTGCAGGCAATCGGCGCGACACCCATAGTGCGTTTACCAGCGCTGTCATCCGAGTTAAATGTCAATGTTTTCGCTAAGCTAGAATCTCTAAATCCGGGCGGTAGTCATAAAGTTCGTATCGCCTATGCGATGGTGCAAAACGCAGAAATGCAGGGGGTTCTCACCAGGGGTAGTGGACAAACTGTTATCGAGCCCAGTGGCGGCAACACGGGTATCGGTTTGGCAATGGTATGTAACAACTTGGGATACAACTTAATGCTGGTTATTCCTGACAATTACAGCATCCAAAAACAACAGTTACTCAGACTCTATGGGGCGACCGTCGTACAATCAGATAGCAGCAGAGGGAACAATTCGCATGGTGAAAAGGCCATGGAGTTGCAGTTGAGAAATCCTGAGTATGTCATGCTTAATCAACAGCGCAATGCAGCTAACCCTGAAATACATCGAAATACAACTGCGCAAGAGATCGTGTCGGATTTTTGTGATGCTGACATCGATTGCTTTGTGAGTGGGATAGGTACTGGTGGGCACATAACAGGCATTGGAGAGGTGCTAAGGCAGCACTGGCCTCACTTAAAAATAATCGGTGTTGAACCGAGTCAATGCAGTCTGAAAAATGATATTCATGCGCCGCATAAAATTCAAGGCTTATCGATTGGTTTAGTACCACCTATACTGAATCTGGATATAGTTGATGAGATGGTCGGTGTGAATTATGAAGACTGTGTTCAAATGGCTGCAACCATTCTAAAAACTGATTCCATTAGCGTTGGGTTATCATCTGCTGCGAATTTAGTAGCAGTTAAGCGTATTGCAGCATACTTAAGTACCGGTTCCAATATACTTACTATGGTCTACGATGGCATCGAATCATACGTTCCGGAAATAACTCAGCTGGGGGCAGAGCTGTATGAACACCCATGCACAGCATAAGGCTCTAGCCGACAGAGTCAGCGATGTGTTGTTATCAGCTTTATCCACCGATGAAGCAATAGAAATAATGGACGATTACTCAGTGTTGCTGGAAAAAGCGACTGTTGCGCTAATGCTGGACCTGAATGCGTATGTAAACCGAGACCCTGCATCGAGTAATCAAGAGCATGCGCTAATAAAATGCAGCACGTCGTTTCTTGCGGTTATTTGTTATCGACTTTCGCATTATGCGTTGCAGCTATCGTCTGATAAAGGTGTTCTGTGGGAATTGTTGCCACAAAGGCTATGCGCTCATGCAAAGATGCATTCTGGTATCGAAATTAATCCATCGGCAAAGATAGGTAAGCGGTTTGTTATCGACCATGGTTGTGGAACGGTAATTGGTGAAACTGCTGTGATTGGCAATGATTGCTACATATTGTCCAACGTCATTCTGGGTGCAAGAGGCATTTCCAGAAACAGCGCGGGTAAGCGACATCCAACCATTGGTCATGGTGTTGAAATTGGTTGTGGTGCTCGCATACTAGGCCCAATTACTATCGGTGATAACGTATTTATTGCGCCTTCATGTGTTGTAACTGACAATATTCCCAATAAAGGTCGAGTGACCGTTGTTAACCAACTTCAAGTTTGCAGAACAAGCAACCAATCACGGCATATTAATATTTCTGCTTACGCAAAAAATAGTTCCCTGTTCCTGGTAGGCGAGCTTGAACAGTTTATATCGGTCGAGCTGATCAATGAAAACTACGAACCCTATTTGAACTTAAAGCTTCAAACTAATCGTTCTCAAAACAATCAGGTTGAATACTTGATTGTCTGCGATGAACTGGCTGTCACCGAATCAAGCTTGCCTGAATCATTCCCAACTGAATCGACCCTGTCTGCATCAAGTAAAAATGAATCCAGCAAGTTGATTCATTTATTACTTAAGTATCAGCAGCAGGAAATTGTTTTGATTAATCCCGACGGTCTCCTATCTGCAGCAAATCGAATAATTGATATGTACAAAACGAAAAACGAAATCAAGCCAATAAGAGTGGAGGTTGCATGAAATCGATCGGTTTGTACGACATGAAACCTTATGCTAAACAGTTTTCAGGCAATGTTATTTCAACCGAAGAACAACGCTTTGCGGTGGATGCCACGATTTTCTACCCCACAGGAGGTGGGCAACCCGGGGACGCTGGTTATGTGCTGGCGGATGGCGGATTACGTTTTAAAGTGATTGATACTATAAGAGATAAGGAGAACCCTAACCTTATTTGGCATGTCACAGAGGACCCCATTGAAGGGCTGACAGATGGTGCTCGAGTCGAGGGACATATCAATTGGGAATCACGTTACGGCTACATGCGCATGCATACGTGTTTACATTTACTTTGCTCCATTATTGATGCTCCCGTTACGGGTTGTAGTATTTCTGCAGATAAAGGCCGTCTTGACTTTGATATTCCAGTGTCAGATTGGCATAAGGATGATATTTCTGAATCTCTTAATAATTTAATCAAAGGCGATTCTCCAGTCACTAGCTATTGGCGCGCCGCAGATGACCCAAGCATAGCTAATCTGGTCAGAACACGAAGTGCGCCGCCATCGTTTGACAATAAAATCAGGATAGTAGAAATAAAGTCAATCGACGTACAGCCTTGCGGCGGTACCCATGTGGCCAGTACTGCTGAAATTGGGCCAGTTGTGTGCAATAAAATATCGAAAAAGAGTGCACAAAACAGACGTTTTTCAATCGCGTTTGATAGTGAATGAATTTAGTCCTCACCAGTTGCTGCTGGTGTATTGCCGGTTAGCTCATATAATTGTTGAAGTTGTTGTTTCAATTCACTCGTTTCAGCCGCAAGCGTCTTGACTTGTGTGCTTAATCTCGCGATATGCTGTTCGATATTGACGTGTACCTTGTGAGTAGCGCCTGTAGTCGTCGTTGAGTTAATTGGTTGTGAGTCAATCGGTTGTGAGCCAATCAGTTGTGAGTCAATCCCGGCTGACTCAACCATCGTTGATCCGGTGTGTGCGGATTGTTCTTTTACTACCGGTGCGCCGGTTGCTATTAATGCACTGGCACCAGCTTGGGTTGAAGTTGCGCTAAACAGGTGAGTAAAACGTTCACCACGTTGCCCAGCTTGCTGCGGTAGACGCACCACATAGGGTATCTCCCGTGTACACAATCGATCAACTGTATGTTCAAGATCTTCTTTGTCTGTAAAGTCACACATTCGCTGTGTACGGGTATTTAGTTCACTTAAGGATTGTGGGCCCCGTAACATCATGACGCACAGCAGTGCTTGTTGTTTTCTACCCAGTTCCAAATGATTCATAAATTGCTGGGTGAATTTGTCTGATCGAGAACTGCGCTCCTTGCGTACAAAATGTCTGGTATCGAGCTCTTGCAGAACACGGGCGACTTCACCTTGAGTTAAATTGGTGATTGGGTCTCGGCTTGATTTTTGGTTGCAGGCAGTAATGACACTATTAAGCGTTAATGGATATTGGTCTGGTGTGGTGAGCTGCTTCTCCATGAGCACACCAAGCACTCTTAGTTCTGTGCCCAGCAGTTGGGGCGCTGGTTGTTTGACTTGTTCTTCGCTGTTGTTCATCGAGATTCTCCGTGATGGCCCGTTGGTGTGCTGTCCAGGGATTATAGAGTCTGAACTTGCCTCAGTCTGTTGGGCCTGAGTGTAGCACCACCGAACTTGGACAAGTTTTCCGTAAATGCGCTAGGCTTGTTGCAGGCTTATATTAACTACTAATGTCGATTGTCTGAAAGCACCCAACTCGAACAGGCTATAGCGCACTTGCCAATTGCACAAGTTGTAGATTCTGTGCGCAGGGCAATGCTAAAAGGCAATGTGTTGCTTCAGGCAGAGCCCGGTGCAGGTAAAAGTACTGGCTTACCATTGGCTTTGCTCTGCCAAGCCGCACCTCAATCTCGGATAATTATGCTGGAACCTCGTCGTCTGGCTGCAATTGGGGTCGCTGAACGGCTTGCCTTTCAATTGCAGGAACGATTAGGTCAACGAGTCGGTTTGCGCATGCGGGGTAAAACACGTGTGTCTACTTATACCTGTATTGAGGTTGTCACCGAAGGCGTCTTGACGCGAATGCTACAAACAGACCCATCACTTGATGGTGTAAGCGTGGTTATTTTTGATGAGTTTCATGAGCGCAGTTTGCACGCTGACCTGGGGTTAGCTTTATGTCTGGAAGTACAACAATCTATTCGTGCTGACCTACGGCTATTGCTGATGTCAGCGACACTCGACGCAGAGCGTTTAGCACAGCATTTGTTGGTCACCAACCACACAGAAGATAGTGGTGACAGGGGTAACACTCAATTAGAGCAGATCAGCTGCACTGGTCGTCAGCATCCGGTAGCAATACAGTGGCTGGGTCGCAACAGCGATCCATTAGCGCAACGTGTTAGCAAAGCGACTCTTATGGCATTAGAAAATGATCCGGGTGATTTGCTTGTGTTTCTGCCAGGTATCGCTGAAATTGAGAAAACTGCCAGAATATTAGAACAACGATTGCCTGCAAACACCACGTTGTTTCGATTGCACGGGGGTGCCAGTAAAGAGACCCAACGTGCCGCCACCGCTAAGTCGACTGACTTAAAACGGCGCATTATTCTCAGTACCAGTATTGCAGAAACTTCTATTACTATCGATGGTGTCAAAGTTGTTATTGATTCGGGTCTGGAACGGCGTGGGGTGTTAGACAACAGCACCGGTGCGAATCGACTAGAGACTGTATCGGCCAGTCAAGCCAGTGCAACGCAACGTGCTGGTCGTGCAGGTCGTACATCAGCTGGTGTGTGCTACCGACTTTGGTCCGAGGCTGACCATGGGCGCAGAGAAGCAAACTGGCAAGCCGAAATTTTACGTGCCGACTTAACGCCTTTAGTTGTGGAAGTCGCGCAATGGGGTGCATCGGACGTAAATACCCTACCGTGGCTTGAATTACCCCCGGCAGCCAATATCGCTCGCGCTCAGAGCTTACTTACAAAGTTGGGCGCTTGGTCAGATAATAAACTGACTGAGCACGGCAAGCGTATTGCTCGTCTGCCAGTGCATCCGCGGCTTGGGCACATGATGTTATGGGCAGCCGAGCGAGGTGCGGCTGAGCAGGGCAGCCAGTTAGCTGCTTTGTTAGAGAATTCGAACATAAGAACCAGCCCGACCGATGTTGAATCCGTTTTGGCAGGCTCTGTAAGCGCTGCGCAAAAAACGCGAGCTGTACAATTACTAAAACTACTGGAGCAACAGACTCTTGACTATGCGCCACCGCCGTTGGCAGTGTTGGTGGCAGTGGCATTTCCAGATTGGATAGCGCAAAAACGTACAAGTGCTGATGGGCGATTTGCACTGAGTTGTGGAGCTGGTGCATTTTTACACACCGACGACTCGTTAGCGCATATGCCGTGGTTAGCAGTGGCCAATCTTGGCGGTGCAGCAACTGAAGCTCGTGTATTTTTAGCATGCTCACTTTCAATCAACGAACTGGAATCCTGGGTGCCAGAATTGTTCGAAAATAAAAAGAAGCTTGGATGGGACGACGGTGCAGGGCGGGTAGCCGCCAAGCTACAAAAATGTATGGGAACATTGATTGTGGAGTCCTCAGTCATCACTAACATCAGTGATGAAGAAAAGGCAAGCGGGTTACTCGATGGTATCCGTCAACGTGGCATTGACTGCTTGCCGTGGACAGATGAATGTCGTACTTGGCAAGCCCGAGTGCAATTGATGGGTACACTTCCTCAATCTCTCAAGCAAACACAATGGCCTTTAGTCGACGATGACACACTTACTTCAGAATTAGAAAGTTGGTTACTTGTCTGGTTAAACGGCAAGCACACTTTAAAAGCGTTGAGCCAGCTCGATTTGATGTCGTGCTTAAACAGCATGCTGGATTACCCACAACGGCAATTGTTAGATGCTTTGTTGCCGAGTCACTTTAAAGTACCAAGTGGATCGCGCATACGCCTCCGGTATGCAAACGAGGTCGAACCCGTTTTGGCAGTGAAATTACAGGAGATGTTTGGGTGTGTGGAAAACCCGAGCATCGGTCGTGGCCATGTGCCGTTAAAGGTTGAGCTGCTTTCTCCAGCCAGGCGACCAGTACAAGTGACCACCGACTTGGCTAATTTCTGGACCAATAGCTACCCTGCCGTAAAAAAAGACATGGCTGGCCGTTATCCAAAACACGACTGGCCGGACGACCCGCTAAACGCCAAACCCACCCCCTACGCCAAACCCCGCAAACAACGCTGAGCATTAAAGGGGACGGAGGGATTTAATTTTGTCCACATAAACCATGTGGACAAAATTAAATCCCTCCGTCCCCTTTAATGCTCGCTGGTGTCTGAATGGCTCTATAATTGAACATTGAAGCCACGGTTTTAGACGTGTGCTGACAGCTTTTTGTTCATCTTGAGTAAGCAAATTCATGAACCAAGAATACCCATCATTGTTTCAGCCACTTGATCTTGGCTTTACCAGCTTGAAGAATCGTATTTTGATGGGCTCTATGCACACAGGTCTGGAAGACAAGCGGTCAGACTATCCAAAGTTGGCAGTCTATTTTGCTGAACGCGCTGCTGGTGGTGCAGCACTGATGGTTACTGGTGGCATTGCGCCAAATATACGTGGTTGGTTGGCTCCATTATCGGGTACGTTAAATTCCCGCTGGCAAGTTGGGCGTCACAAACTGGTGACTGAAGCTGTGCATGCTGAGGGTGGCAAGATCGCCATGCAAATATTGCATGCAGGCCGTTACGGGTATCATCCGTTGGTGGTTTCATCGAGTGATAAAAAATCGCCCATCTCGCCTTTTAAACCAAAAGCATTGAGCAGTGCCGGCATTAAATCGCAAATCAAAGCTTTCACTCGGTGTGCAGTGCGCGCCAGAGATGCCGGTTATGACGGTGTCGAAATTATGGGTTCTGAAGGGTACCTCATCAATCAATTTTTATCGGCGCGCGTTAACACACGCAATGATGAATGGGGTGGTGATGCAGCCAGAAGACTGCGCTTGGCTGAAGCAATAGTGAGTCGAGTACGTGAAGCAGTTGGGCCTGATTTCATTGTTATCTATCGGTTGTCTATGTTGGAACTGGTTGAACAGGGCAGTGACTGGAACCAAATTGTCGCGCAGGCTAAAGCCGTAGAAGCTGCTGGTGCAACACTGATCACCACGGGAATCGGCTGGCACGAAGCACGGATTCCAACCATTGCTGCCATGGTGCCGCGAGGTGCGTTTGCAACGGTTACCGGCAAGCTTAAATCCGAAGTCAATGTTCCTTTGGTGGCCACCAATCGCATTAATACGGTTGAAGTGGCTGAGCGTATAGTCGCAGGTGGGGAAGCCGATATGGTTTCAATGGCAAGACCATTTCTGGCTGATGCAGAATTTCCCATTAAGGCTATGCAAGGACGTAGCGATGAAATCAATGTGTGCATTGCTTGCAATCAGGCTTGTCTCGACCATGTATTTGAGAAAAAAACAGCCAGTTGTCTTGTTAATCCTCGCGCCTGCCATGAAACAGAATTAGTCATTAAGCCTGCCACGACCAAGAAAAGTGTGTGTGTTATCGGTGCTGGTCCTGCCGGTATGGCGGCCGCAACCACAGCAGCAGAGCGTGGTCATACAGTTACGCTCATTGATTCGGCTAACGAAATTGGTGGGCAGTTTAATATGGCCAAACAAGTGCCCGGCAAGGAAGAGTTTAATGAAACGCTACGCTATTTTAAAAAACGCATTGAGTTGACCGGAGTCAAGTTAGAGCTCAATCGCCGAATCGAAAACGCCGAACAACTAGCTGAATATGATGACGTTATATTAGCCACTGGCGTTACACCTCGCACGCCAGGTATATCCGGAATCGATCATAGTAAAGTATTGTCCTATGTGGATGTGTTGCGTGGCCAGGCTAACGTTGGTGCACGTGTCGCTATAATAGGCGCTGGTGGAATAGGTTTTGACATTGCAGAATTTCTAACACATGACGGAGGAGATTCCAGTTTGAATCCGGAAGCTTTCATGCAGGAGTGGGGCATAGATGCAAGCTATGAAAGTGCCGGTGGTGTCACCAACTTTAGCCCAAAGCACAGTGCCGCAAGGGATGTGACTTTGCTGCAAAGAAAAAACACGAAAGTGGGAAAGAACCTTGGCAAGTCTACAGGCTGGATACACAGACGGGCACTGGCGATGCGCGATGTGACTATGCTGGGTGGTTGCGAATACGAAAAAATTGATGATGCTGGATTGCATATAAAAGTCGACGGACAAGCACAAGTACTTGACGTTGACCATGTGATTATTTGTGCCGGGCAATTACCGCTGCGTGAATTACAAGAACCCCTGACGCAGCAAGGCAAGCGTGTCCATTTAATAGGCGGTGCTGATGTAGCGGCAGAACTTGATGCCAAGCGCGCCATTAACCAGGGTACTCGGCTGGCAGCCAGTTTGTAACATGTATGGAAGCCTTGGCGGGATAGGCAGGCTCAGCTCAAGTGGACTCAGCTGAGTAGACTTGGCCCAAGTAGACTAATGCAGTCGGCTTAATCGCTGCTTCATTGCGTTGTTTATCGAATCCACTAAGTATGCGGGAACGTTCATAGACAATTGATTATCCAGCTCGTCTATTGTGCTGGCAATAGCTATGGGAGCCTGTTCTGAAATAGTGTCAAACAGATCGGTAATAACTTTACGCGATAACCCTGCTTGTATACCGGTATCCAGGAAATGTCGACCTTGTATTTTAGCTACGTTGTACTGATTAGATTTGCCTACGCGCATGGCAAGTTTGAAATCCTTGTGTGGTAACCGTTTTTTATCTACTGAGTGCTGAAGTGTGAGTACATCGTACAGTGGTGTCATACGAAATCGTCCACGGCTGGACAAGGCCAACGAAAAGTTTTTAGCGTGTCCATCAGTTGCACCTATTAGCCAGAATAGTATATTAGCTTTAAAAAAATCCAGACGATCTTCAAGCGGGGTATCGCTGCCGCGTAAAACATTCATGATGTCGACTATGCCGGGGCCACCTTCGCTTTGGTATTTTCCAGTCGGTGCTATAGATAACGCTTGACAACAATCCTCTTGTGGTAGTCTGATCAGCCTGCCATCTTTAGTCCAGCGCCTGTCAAAGCGCTCCACTACTAAGGCTTTAATCTGGCCAAAGGTGGCAATGTCTGTATTGGCTGTTTTGAGGCCAAAGTTTCTCAGCAATTTCAAACAAAAGTACTCGTTTTCAACGCTGTCAGACAGGTCGATGCCGCTGTGCATCTTGCCAATTTGTGGTTTGATTATATGAGATGTGGGCGTTGTACCACTGGGCTGTACCCACTTGCCATTGTGTCGTAACAATGCGGTTTTCTCTTGTGCGCCGGCGATAGAAATGCGAAAGCTGTTCTCTCCCCTAAGACCAAGTGGTGTCAAGTCCAGATCACCCAGCAGAGCTTCAATATTTTTATCACTCAGAACTTTACCTGTCAGCTCATCACTTGCCTGTGGTACTTCGTCTTCGGCCAAAAACTGCAATGCACCAATACAGTCCTTACCGATTTCCGATAGTAGGCTAAAGGCATCGGTACCTTGAGCACCTACTCGTTCTGCAACGCGTCGACGTATGGGGTCGTAGTCAGGTAATAAGTTTTCGAACACAGCCATGACTTGTGAACCACTAAACTGATCTTCTCGCAGCGGTAGTGAGATAGATACCGGTACTGCGTGCTCCCATTCAATCCAATTTTTATCGTATTGGAATCGCACAGCACCGGATTTTTCCCGGCTGAGTTGCCCGAGCAGGCGCGCGTTTAGAAATACATTGAGAGGAGCGTAGCTGCGTTTTCTACCCACTAGAGTGTGTCCTCCAAGAAGTCGGTGGATCCGATACTGCGATCGGTTATCGCTATTTCCAGATGTAACGCGGCGCACAAATCGAAAATCGTTTCCAGGCGGGTGCCAGGTGAGCCATTTTCTATTTTTGATATGGTTTCTTGCCAAACACCGCTTTTTGTTGCTAGCGCTTGTTGGCTGAGTTTCTGCTTCTTACGAGCAAGGCGTAATGCGTTTCCGACATCGTTTGGTGTTCTTGCCAGCTGGTTCATGCTGATTTACCTGCGGTTTGCTATGGTCTATACGTCATAATATCAGATTATGATCAGTAGACTATATTTACTATTTATGATCTTAGTATCATAAAGCAATAATATGACCAATAAACCATATTTAAGCGGGTTGCGGTGGTTTTTTACTGACTGATGCACAAGCCAGCAACTTAGGCTGTCGCTAATGACGAATTACTGGCAAGTGAGTGCACTTATTGCATATCAACTTCGAATTGCGAAACTAATTTGAATGCGCTAATTGAATAATCTTGCGTGTTAAAGGAGATCTACTTGAACCAGCTGCACACCCAAAACCTCGTTGCTGTTGTCCTCGATGATGATGAAGACACGCGATTTGCGATTAGTCGAATATTAGGTAAATGTGACTGTGATGTATTGGAAGCATCATCCGTTGACGCTGCAATGGCGTTAATGACCGAAAACAATGTTGATATAGTATTCAGTGATATGCGTATACCGGGAGAAGCAGGTGGTGAAAAGCTGTTAAGCGCAGTATTAAAAGAACACCCTGCAGTGGATGTTGTTTTGATGTCGTGCGCGATGGATGAAGATGCGCGTAATCGATACATGAAAGCCGGCGCGCTGGATTGTCTGCAGAAGCCATTCTACAAGGACACTTGTATGGAAATTCTGAATCGACTGACTATACCGCTTAAGAAATCTGCTTAAGAAACCTGTTTAAGAAACCCGTTTAAGTGCAGGCGATTTTGTGATTAACTGCAATTTTGATCAAGTAAGAAACTAGTTAATAGCCATTGATTCTGATTATTAATCTCAGCTCAGCTCAGCTCAGCTCAGCTCAGTTCGGCCCAGCCCAGCCCAGTGAAGTCAAGTTTACTGGTTAATCTCAGCTCTGCTGATTAATCGTAACGGTGAACTCGCTACCAATGCCGGGTTCGCTGTTAACTGAAAGAGTCCAGTTGTGTTTCTCGCATACGGTCGCACATATAGATAACCCGATACCATTGCCTTTGTATTGCTTACTAGTGTGCAGTCTGCTGAAAGGCTCAAACGCGCGAGAGGCTAGCTTTTGATCAAAGCCAATACCGTTGTCCTTTATGGTAATGGTGGTATTGCCATCGTTTTGCTGTGCTGACACCTGTACAACAGGCTCTCTTTTGTCGTCTTTGTATTTAATACTATTGCTTATCAGATTACTAAACAGCTGTCTAATCAGTGATAAGTCTCCCTGTACAGTTGGCAGTTCAGATACGATGAATTTGATATTGGACTCTGAGATACGTATATCCAGCTCGGACCTGATGTCAAGCAACACACTTTCCAGATCAACTTCGCTCATTGAAAGTTGGCCTTTGGCCGCAGATGAGAATGCTAAGAGGTCGTTAATTAAGGTGCTCATGCGTTTCGCCGAATTGACGATAACGCTCAGGTGATACTCTCCATCTTTGGATATGATCTCACTCAAATCTTCTTCAAGAAAGCTGCTGAATTGTTGAATTTTTAGCAGTGGCTCTTGTAGGTCGTGCGATGCCATAAACGCAAACTGATTAAGGCTCTGATTAATCAGCGCTAAGTGTCTGTTTTGTTCTTCGACTTCCTTCATGGCCTGGTTTCGTTCAGACACATCAGCCAGCACAATCATTCGCACACCCTGCATTGAACCAATGTGTTTGATGCTGCTGTTTAACTCCACTTCAAGAGTGTCGCCGTTTTCGAAGCGTAAACTCAGTGGCAAATGTTTCACATCGCCTTTCAGCAGGGCGTTGCCTAGCTTTTGTTTATTTTCATCAATGAAAAGCCGCTGACAGTTCTGTCCTGGTATTTTTAATGGGTCAATACCAACTTTCGTTGATAGCAGATCACTGGTTGATAAAATAAGACCGTCTTTATTACACAGCATCATCATGGCTGGCACTGTTCGAAATAACGACTGGTAGTATTCGTTTTGATGAGATAAAAATTCCAGTTGTTCCTCATTACCAACGATAATACCTATCCAGTTTGCGATAAGAGAAACAAGTCTTTTTTCATGAAAAGTGAATGTTCGCCTTCGTGGCTTAGTGGAGAAAAAGCTAAGTGTGCCAAACGGACCGTTAGCTGATAGTACTTGAGCACCGATATACGACAGTACACTTGGTACTGCGCCTATGCTTGTAATATCCTGGCGTTCAGTCGCAAGGTTTTGAACAGCGATAACATCGTCTGTGTTGAGGATGTCGTGGTGCAGTGAACCAACTAAAGTCACGGTATTTTGTTGTTGTAGCATGTCTGCGTGTTTGCCCACGGTACACACCAAATCAAGATGGTCGCCCATTGAAGAACCAACAATGCCTGTTTGCATGCGCAGATAGTGTAAGCAGATCATGAGCATTCGATTAAACTTCTCGTGTTGCTCACTGTCTTTGTCAGTAATGATGGACAGTAATTCGTCCATCGCATTTCGAAACAGAAGCTCTTCTTCGCTTTCTAGCCCTTTGATTTGTATTTCAGATACAGTTTGGCCGTCCTGGGTAATCGCGTGCACGCTCGCTAACTCAGTATGCTCGCACCCATCCTCACTTTTCCAGGACAGGGTGTCGGTTTGTATTTCGCCAGGTAGCAGTTGCAACTCGTTGAGGTGCTGCAGTTGCATACCATCGATTTTGCTTAACTCCTGAATATGTGTTCCAATAATTTCATCGGGTGCTTTATGGCATTTGCGCGAGAAGCTGCCATTGCAATAGTTGATGATGCCATCAGTAGCGTTCCATCGAAGCACTGAGTTATTTGCTTTGGCCATGGCTAGGTGCCTGTGCCACGTTTATCGTTGGCGAAATCAATGTCTAGTCGAACTTGCTGTTCTTCTTGTTGGCGTGTTCCTGATCGCGTTTCATCGATAAAAACAAGCCAGCTGCCAGCACCATCTGTGAAAAAATGCATATCGAAGTAGTGGTGGTTGTCCACTGCCACATTTTGTATGACGGTTATTCCTTCATTATGCCAGGGAATCAAGCCTTCCAATTCAGGGATCAGTAACGTTAAAGCTTGCGAGTAATCCAGATCAGTTAAGTTTATTGAGCCCAAAGCACCAGCGCTTTTTATTAGCTTATTTTCTTTGTTAAGACACAGATAGCCAGCAGCAATTGGGGTTCCCTCTACTTTGCTCAGGTAGTCTATGACTGATTGTGGTTTGTTGTTCATCTTGTTGCTTGAACCAATGCTCGGCCAAGAGAAAGGAACACATCGTCAACCCCGGTATCTGTTTTGGCACTGGTTTCGATTGTCTCGATGGCTGCGGCACTTAATTCTTTTAAAATATTGTCGTTGTATTCCCATTTGTCTTTGATGTCGGATTTGTTTAGTACAAGCACAAATGGTTTTGGACCCAAGGTATCGAGTACAAGCGCATGAAGATTTTTTGCACTTTCAAATGTTGCTGGTCGAGAGGGGTCTATAACCAATATGTAGGCTGCCATACCACGTAGGTAGGAAGGTAGCACCGACTGGTGGTTGTCTTCACCGTAGACATCCCATAGAACCAGTGACAGATCAGTATCGTCAACCGACATAACCTTTTTATCAATTTTGACACCAATAGTCGTGACGTAATTTTCGGAGAAAATACTATCAACGTAGCGTCGCACCAAACTGGTTTTTCCAACAGCAAAAGAGCCGAGCATGCATAGTTTCTTTTGAAGCATGGTTTTCTACTTTTCTATCGGACCAAAGGTCACATGAGAAATTTGGGGAAACTGTAAAGCGAGGCGCTTTGCATCGTTCATCCAGCTTTTAGATGTAGCGCCAAGTATATAAAGAATACTTCCATCCAGCGTTAAAGTGACGCCGTCAGATGGTGTTAGTAGAGCCTTGATTCGTTGTAAGTTAAAATCCGCATTCAGGGCTTGATAAGGCTCTAGCTCAAATACCACTTTGTCTGGGTCCAGACCTGAATCTGCTAATAATGCACTTGGTGAAAGTGCCAGCGGATCTTTGAGTCCTCGCACTGTGTAAGCATTGCTATCCCTGCTTGAACCGGTGACTACGATGCCAGGTTGAGCGTCTAGTTTGGTTACCAGCGCATTCCATTTTCGCTTATCCAAATGATTTAAAATGAGCCATCCCAATAACAGTGCTGTTGCGATACCAAACACAAGCAATTGGTGTCTGGTGCGTTCGGGTAAGTTTCTGACTCGGTTGTGTAAGCGGCTATCGTGATTATCCATAAACAAAACAAAGTCAGATTTAAGCTCCTGGAAGGAGCTGTCGTCACCCTCATAGTTGTCAAGTTGCTTTGTGTAGTTGTTGTGAATGTCTTCGTTAAGCTGCTGCAGTGCTGTTCGGCAACTTTCGGGTGCCACACCTCTTATTACAGCTGCAATAACCGCCGAAGGACCCCATTCAATCCAGACAGATAGTTCACCAAGTTGCAAGGTATTCAGACCATCGAATTCCTGAGTGGAGAAGGCGTCTTGTACGAATGACTGGATGGCACTGAGCATGCCACTGACCATATCGGCATCTTGTGCTTCTGCAGCACCAGAAGTTGCGTGGCAAATGGGTAAGCCCGATTCTTTCTCTATTAGAAAAAGCTGTTCGAATTTGTAGGTTCTTTTTGTTTTATTGGAATCACGCGACAACATACTTGCGATCATCTTACGTATCGCAGGTCCTAAAATGGGGAAGAGGGCTTCTGCCATAATCTCCGGGTTTTCACGAGAAGAGGTTTGAAATTGTTCTACAACCACCGGTTTTAATGAGCTGCTGTAGGTATCGTCTATTTTCTGCGCTTGCTGTGTTGCTTTTGCAAGTACCTCGCTTGCGTCGTGTATTCTGGTTTGCTCGTCAGTAAGCTTGAATTGCAATGCGTTTATTTGTTCTTGCAGTTGCTTGATTTCTTCACGTTCTGGCTGCAATAGTATCGTGCGTAGCTTTTCTACCTCTGTGTCAGGCACAGCGCTGGAACCTACTGGCGCTGGGTCAATGCTGACGGTCGTCTTCATGCTGCCTTGTGACATTGGCTGTTACTTGGTTGGTTAGGCGGTGGTAGAGCCGGATAGTTTGCCGGATAAATCATTGAGTAAGCTTGCCAAATTTTGTTTATCCAGCTTCGCACTCTGTAAATTATTTACCGATTGGCTCATTTCTTTTTGAAGTTTATTTTCAATATTAGCCATTTGCGTGCTCAGTGCATTTTTTTGCAGTGCCAGTTCTGATTCCAATTGCTGGGCACCTTCTGAAGCCGATTTGCCGAGTTCCTCAATGCGACCTAGTAGCTTACTGTTTTGATTGTCTGTAGCTTTAGAGATATCCTCCATTGCCGTGTCTTGCCTGGCTTCAAGTTCGCTGAGCTTTTTTTCAAGCGTTGAGGTTGAGGATTCAATTGATTGAGAAAGTGCGTCGAGTCGTTTGGTCACGCTTTGACTCAGTGTTTCCATCTGTTCAGCAAATTGTAGCTGAAGCGCGCTGAGTTGCTCGACATTTGATCGCTGTTGTTGGCCAAATAAAATTTCCTGAAGCTGCCCTAGCTCTCCACTCGAAAAATCGTTACTCGGGTTGCCGGCCCTTGCTGATGTAGCAGCCGGTTTTGCAGGCTCGGAACCTGCAACTTTCAGTGAATGTTTATCCATAATGATAATTTTCCAAATAGTCGATAGAAGTGCTTGTTTCCTTATCCCCTGAGCATTCTACCGATAAGAAACAGTTAGTAACACGCTATTATCGTGCCGATGAACACCACTATGAGTGCCCACCATTATTGATTGAGCAAAAACAGCATTATATTGCCGACTCAAAAGTGTTAATGGGGACGGAGGGATTTAATTTTGACCACCTGCACCGTGTAGGCATCAGACTAAGTTGACACCGATACGCTGGCAAAAACCACACTTGGTCAAAATTAAATCCCTCCGTCCCCATTAATTGTTTTACGAATTTGGTAGTGCTTGGAGATGTTTGAAACTAGCGACCTGCTGTTTTGGGTCGCTAGCCTAAAATTTTGGAGGAGGCTAAGAAGTTTGTGGTGGTAACGCTACAACGCTGATAATGCTTTGTCCGCGCGATCGAACCACATGCGCGAAACCAGATTGTCTTTGGACAGTGTTATGCCAAGCACATCTGCACCAGTGTGTCGGTACTTCAGGTCTTTAAATATGTTTCGAGCGAGCTGGCGATTACCCATTTCCTGATGTGCCACGCCTTCACTGTACAGAGCCGTGTCGTAGTAGTTTGAGTCAGGGTATTTCTGTCGCAGCTGCTTCATGCTTTTTTCTGCGGCATGGTAATCCTGCCTGTCGACTAAATCGATATAGGCGCGCAGGTAAGCGGCATCGTCAGCCAGATAGCTGTCGCTGTGCAGAATTTCCAATGAATCAAGTTCGGCTACTGCCTGATCCAGGTAACCAGCATCGCGAGCGTTCATGGCGGTGAGGTACATATCAAAATCCTCACCAGAGCCATAGACAGATGCCTCTTTTAGAACGGGTGCTTTAATGGCGGCTTTAAATTTATTTTTGGTTGCAGGTTCGCCTTGAATGTAGTCATCGTAAGCTGCTAACGATTGTTGGTAATCGCCAGATTTTTCCAAATCTTTTGCCTGATAATAAGTTTGTTCGTGCTGGTTCTGTGCTTTGGTCGCTTGCACTATGGTGTCAAAATCAACATCCAAAGCGGCCGCCTTGCGTCCGTCCGTCAAGGGTTCAAAGCTTATCTTTAAATTAACGGCTTCCGCTGGTTGTAAGACGATTTCATCATAAAAGTCGGTCGTGAATTCATCTGAGTTATCACCGGTCACATGCACCGATTTTATCGGGTACACATCTGCACCTCGATTGGCAATCTCAATGACTTGCGTTGATACGGTACCTACTTCCCGCGTACCGAAATAAAAGTCAGGTACTGAGACGTGCAAGTAGCTGCCTCCCACGCCTGGCGTTGGTGCTGATGTTGACTCACTAGCACACGCTTGTAGTAGCAATAATGTTACGATGCTGGCTGTTAATGTGGTTTTGCTAAAACGTTTCATGGAGTCAACTCAAGCTGCGTTGCTTTGTTTATTCTCGGAACTGTCTACCTGAAAGTAGTCAAGTGCCATCTTGCAATTGCGTACAGCTTGGTCAGCTTGCGTACCATTCTGCTCGGGTTCGATTTGTTCGTTGGCTTGTTCAATTTCATTCTTTGCCGCGGCGATTTGTTCGCGAATGGAGCGCATAGCTGCAGTCAGTTCACTGGATATTTCGCCGAATTCAAGATTATCAGAGGCTCGTAACCGAACATCCAAATTGCCGTTGCCGATTTCTCTCAAAGTACGTTTAATCGCCAGAAGGGGATGCCCCAGTTTACGGGTGATATAGACACCGAGCGCAACAGTGATAAAAGCATTAATCAACATCATGCTGATGACCCACTTGGCGAGCACCGCTGAAAGACTGGGCACCGCCTCGTTCACTAGTTGCATATCTTCTGAGACAAAAAACAGTGGTGCTACACCCTCAACCAGGCTGTTTAACATCTGGGTGTAGAATAAGCCCATCAACACGGTTGTGATCACCAGATACAACATCGCGAAAGCCAGTACGCGACGAATCTCACGTGCCTGAAAGGTTTTGTCTTTCAGTATTGAAAGTGGGAAAATGGAATCGGACGAGCGTGTCATGTTTAGACCTTTTGATACCTTCTGTGTAAGCTAAGAAATCGGCACTGCTGCGCAAAACTTGAGTATCTAATTAGGTGTTTGAAAAGCGCTGTTAGGCACTGGAATACTGGTTTAGCCACGTTATAATTGTGAGTTACTTAACATAAATCGCACTCTCATGGATATAGGCATTGGCTCAGCGATAGACACGGGAACTGCCTTTTCGCTTGCCGGGTTGGTTTATTTGATTAGCGCTATTGCTGCCAGCGTGCATGTTCTTCTTAATAAGCAAAATGTCAGCGCGGCATTCAGCTGGATTGGCGTCATTGTGTTGTCCCCGTTTTTTGGTGTGCTGTTGTATTGGCTATTTGGCATAAATCGTATTCGACGACGTGCCCAGGCTGAGATGCGAGATCGCACTGATACCCAACTTGATCTAGTGCAACAGAAGCCTTTAAGCACCATTGTCAATATGAATCACCTGGCCGATGCGCAGTTGCAATTGCTTTGCACGGGTTTATCTATTCACAGCGCCCCTTATTTGTCTGGCAATAAACTTGATGTATTGATGAACGGTGTTGAGGCGTTTCCACGCATGCTAGAGGCCATTACCGGTGCAAAGAAAAGCGTAGCATTATCCAGTTATATATTTGAATACGACGCAATCGGCAAGCAGTTTGTGACTGCATTAATCGATGCACACAGCCGCGGTGTATCCGTATATGTATTAATGGATGGCTTAGGGGTAGGTTACGGCCTGAGTTTGCTTAAAGCCGATAGAGTGCTGCGTAAAAATAATGTGTCCACAGCGCGATTTTTATCCACCGTGTCGGCGTCTGGCTTCCGCTTTATCAATTTACGCAATCATCGAAAAATACTGAGCATTGATGGAACTTGTGCGTTTGTTGGAGGGATGAATATACGCGCTGGAAATTTACTAAGGGCGAATTACCCGCATCAAACGCAAGACGTGCATTTTTGTATCAAAGGACCCGCTATAAATCAGATAAACCGCGTGTTCGAAGAAGATTGGCAGTTCGCTACCAGCCAAAGTATCTCATTGACAGACTATCAGGATAGCTCTGCTGGCGACGTGACATGCCGTGTGTTGGTTGATGGCCCTGATGGCAATTATAAGAAGCTTGAATTGACTATTATCGCGGCCATCAATTCAGCACGAAACAGCATCACTATATCAACGCCATATTTCCTGCCGGATGGGGCGGTAATCAGCGCTTTACGCTTGGCCGTGATGCGAGGCGTAAATGTACGTGTTCTGATACCAGCTATCAATAATTTGGCTATTGTCGATTGGGCCATGAGCGCTAACGAGTCAAGTTTATTAAAAGCCGGTATTAAGATCTATCGTTCCCAGCCGCCGTTTGATCATAGTAAGTTGTTTACAGTCGATAGTTGTTGGAGCCTAATCGGTTCGAGCAATTGGGATGCAAGAAGTCTTGAGCTCAACTTTGAAATAAATGTTGAGTGCTTCGATGTTGCATTCGCTCAGCAACTGGACCAAGTGCTTAGCAAAAAGTTTGAACAAGCCGAGCTAGTGTTGAGTTTGAAGCACACTTTGCCTATTCGTTTGCGGAACAATTTTTTTAGACTCTTTACGCCTTATCTTTAACCGTTAGTAATTTGGTGGCCAGATAAACCAGACTGTGAATAAGCGTATGTTACCCAAATCAATCGAGCAATCAGACGATATCCGTGTGCTAGGCAGGGCGCAAGCCGCCGTGCTGGGTCCGAGCATACGTTTGCTTGTCTGGAATATTTACAAAGCCAAGCGCAGTAATTGGCTAGCAGATTTTAGTACTTTGGTTGGTAATTGTGATTTGGTTCTATTGCAAGAAGCCGTCGTTAACGCACCATCGGATACATTGTTTGGTTCAAGTGAACGCTGCCAATGGATTATGGCTTGTAGTCATCAGCACCCAGGGACTGGGGTTATAACTGGTGTTAAAACGGGTTGTACTGCAGCTGTGGAAAAACAATGTGTGTATCGGTCCAGGCACACTGAACCCGTCGTTAATACCCAAAAACTATTGCTGGAAACACATTATAAGTTAGTTGACACGGTTGATACCTTGATGGTGCTTAATATGCACGCTATTAATTTTGTTGGCGTTAAGAAATACATAGACCAACTGGAGCAGTTGAGTGACGCCTTGAGTCGACATCATGGTCCTGTGATTTTGGCCGGCGATTTTAATACATGGAGCCCGAAACGCTTGGCGCATTTCCAAGCAAGAGCAGAGCGGGCCAATTTGATTGAAGCCAGTATGAGTCGCCGCAGCAAGGTAGCACATTTACATCAACACCTTGACCATGTGTTCTATAGAGGGCTGTGTTTAAAATCAGTTGAGTCACTGCGGCACATAGGGTCGTCCGATCATTTCCCTATATCGGCGACGTTTATGCTTGAATGATGGTAAGAGTTTTCATGGCGCCAGTGCAACAATACTGGTTTATTTAGCACGTGCAATGAGAAAGAGAGCTAACTTCCCCTTACCAGCATAATCAGTGTTATCACAAATAAAATCACACCACCGAGTAGCATGGCTGTGGTTATCCAGTCTTTAGATGTGCCTTTCGGGCCATTTTCAAGCCAGTGTTTGGCCACAGGCAACATTCTGACTATCATGAAGCCGAGAACGACTGCCCATGAAATTTTCATCCACATTGGTAAGTCCATCGAAGCTGCTCCTTTACGTTTTGCGTTTATTTGTAGCGGTGTAACACAAAAAAGGGCCGCTATTCGCGGCCCGTTCTAACACGTTAGGGGTGCCAGGGCAAAGCGCCTGACGCCATAATTTATTAGTCGTCCATTATACCTAGAAGGTGTAACAGGCTAGTAAAGATGTTGTAGATATTGAGGAACATTGACACGGTTGCACGCACATAATTTGTCTCGCCACCATTTAAAATGCGGCTAGTATCGAACAAGATGAAACCACTCATTAGAAGAATGATACCAGCTGACAGTGCGACGCTTAATGCAGGAATCGATAAGAACAAATTGGCAATAGCCGCACCGAATACAACGATAAGACCAACCATTAAAAAGCCACCCATGAAGCTGAAGTCTTTTTTGGTTGTAAGGACGTATGCACTCAAAGCAAGAAAAATTGCGCCTGTTCCACCCATTGCTGTAGCGACCAGAGTAGAACCATTGGACAGTGACAGGTAAGACTGCAGCATTGGCCCCAAGCCGATACCTAGCAAGCCTGTAAATCCAAAAACAACCCAAATACCAGCTGCTGATTCGTCAACTCTTGGCAATACGAACCACACTAATCCGATGGCCGCAAACGTACTAATCATAGCGACCGTGGGCGGGACATTAAGGAGAATAGACACCGTTGCCATTGCCGCGCTGAACAACAACGTCATCGACAGTAGCATGTAGGTGTTTCTTAGTACTTTGTTGGTTTCCAACGCACGCGTTGACGTGGTGGTGTTAGGAAACGACGCTGGGTTTGACATGTTCAACTCCGATTAAAGTCTAGGTTTAAGTGTTTAGCCTGTGACATCAATATAGCCACTGCACGGGTACTTTGTAGCTGCAATATTAACACCGCACGCCCTGAAATGAAGATAGGGTGCGTAATGATCACTTTCAAGTAATAAATGGTCGATGTTTAACCAGTTTATCGGTAAATAACTACAAATAATTCAATAGTTTATGTCATTTCTACGGTTTACAGCAATATTTTGGATCACACAATACGTGTACTGATGTGAACCAGCCTCCAAAGTTCGCCCATTGGCTTGAAAATTGGTTACAATACGCGGCTGCGGAGAGTTGGCAGAGTGGTCGAATGCGGCAGTCTTGAAAACTGTTGAGGTGTTAAAGCCTCCGGGGGTTCGAATCCCTCACTCTCCGCCATTTCTTTGCTCTATATGGTTGTTTAATAAGGATTTATTGGACGCTGTATTGTTTGTTATCCCCCAATCTATCCCCCATAAATTTAATAGCCTGAACTGGCTGGTTACGCTTAAAAAGCCGAACATTGGCGAAGGGCGGATGTAAATTTAATCATCGCGGATACTCAGCGCAATAATGCTTGTATATGAGCAATCAAGCAGTCGCGGACGCACAAAATAGCACTGCTTGGTCAGAGTCATGTCGGGTATGACTGCTATATCTGATTTAGTACTTACTCCTGTTGTGCTAGCAACGGCATAACTGCGTTTATGAGTGCGATAGATATTTTGAAGCAAAGACAAATTCTCTTGGTTGTTCATCTGGTTCTGATGGAGAAGTTGTTAGTTCAATAAATTTTAAACCAAGTATTTCTAGATATTTTTATAAGCTTCCACTTTGTGGAATACACATGAAACGGAAAAGCATGAATTAGATTTTTTACAAGGTATTGAGAAGGAACATATGATGACAAATCCCAAGCACAACACACAAGCTACTAAATACGTTAATAACTACCTTGCTATAGATAATCCTAGATTTGCTGTATTGATTAAAGGGAATTGGGGTTCCGGAAAAAGTTGGTTCATTAAAAAAACTTTAATGGACTATTTCGAAGGTGATGAAGCAAAGTATCTTTACGTTAGCCTGTACGAATGTGCGTCTAAATCTGATATAGAAGACGAGTTTTTCCAACAGTTACATCCACTTCTGTCCTCAAGGCCCGTCACCATTGGAACAAAATGGTTTAAAACTGCATTGAAAGCTGCGTTTCGTGTTGATTTAGACAACGACGGAAAGCCGGATACAACGCTCACTACAAACTTACCGAATATGACGACGGAGGAATTAAACGAATTTTCTAGAAAAAAGCATAGTGTTATTGTGTTTGATGACTTTGAAAGATCATCCATGGAGATACAAGCATTAATGGGATACATCAATAGTTTTGTCGAACATTTGGGGTATAACGTAATAATAATTTGTAATGAAAAAGAAATCGACGAACCTAAGCTAGAACTATACAAAAAGGCAAAAGAAAAACTTGTCGGGAAAACTCTAAAAATTACACCGGAGAGTGAACAAGCATTAAATTATTTCATAGATTCAAGTAGTGACGATGAGGAGTATAAAAAGCGTTTGAGACGGAGGAAGAAATTGATCTTGTCGATATTCGACGCCAGTAACAAAATGAATCTTCGACAACTCGAAAAATGTCTTCAAGATTTTAAATGGCTATATGACGAACTTAGCTCGCAGGAAAAATCGAAGGTGTATCTGTTTGACGATCTACTATCTGGTTATCTAGTTTTTGCTATCGAAACCATGGGGCCAAAATTTTCACCTATCGACATTCAAAGCATCGAAAAACTATGGATTGACCATGCCGCGCAAATAGTTGATGGTGAAGATAATTCTCAAAATATCTACAGTGCCATTAGCAAGAGATATCCGTTTTTCAATGTGATGAAGACTCCTTTAGAATTTAAAACGTGGGCTGAAATATTAGAAAAAGGAATACCTGAACGAGAAACGATAATAGAGTCCTTGAAAAACACAGGATATTTTAAGAGACGGAACAATCCTACATGGGAAAAACTCTGGGATAGATACGAAATTGATGACGATAGTTTCGATACCCTAATAGTTAAATTGCTGGACGAGTTAGATCGATTCAAGTACACAGACATTGGAGAATTCATCCATATTACAGGGCTGCTTTCGAACTTTGAAAATAAAAAAATATTACCATTGGATGAGAAAGATGTGACTAAACTTCTCTACAGCTACGTTGATTGGATGATTGAAAATAAGCATATAGAACCGGATTTGAGAGGCTATGATGTTTATCCAAGAGATGCTGCGTTCAGTCTTGGCTTCTCAGGTACCGATACTCCAATTTTCAAGTCAGTCATAAATTATTTAGATAATGAGCTTATTAAAGCAAAGAAGACTCTTATCAATAACAGCGTAGAAGGGTTGTTCGAAATGTTTGTATCGGATTTGCAGCAATTTTACAACTTAACTACTGATGATGGGCAAGATTGTTTTTTTGCTCGGATACCTATTTTTACAAAATTTAGTACAACAGATTTTGCGCATATTCTTGCTCTACACCTAGAAAATGGTAATTATATGCTGGTGCATTCGCTATTTAGTCGCAGGTACAGATACTTCATTCCTGAGTTGCAATCGGAGAGAAATTGGTTAAAGGAGTTAGAGAGTGAGCTTAAGTCATTGTCGGACTCTCGTGCTGGCCGTTTAAGCGGGGCTAAAATAGAAGACTTCATTAACGCCAGTGCATTCAAAGAAGCAATTGAAAACATGAAGCCACCAGTTAAAAAACCTTAACTGCGTAGGGTGATGTGTGGAAGGTGCTAATCACGATATTTAGAGACATATAGAAATTCTGAATATGAAATCTATGAAAAAGCCATGGGAACGTCGTTTGGATGATCTTGCGCAAATTATACGTAATTGTAGTGTTACCTATTTTCAACCAAATTTGTTTAGACAAAATGTAAATCAGTTCTTGCAAACCTCAAGAACGATTACATTTATTCTTCAAAAGAACAAAAATGACATACCCGAATTTAACAATTGGTATACGACTAATGTCAAAGATAAATGGAGTCAAGACAAAGTAATGACATGGGCGAAAAATGCCCGCAATAAAATCGAAAAACAAGGTGATCTCGAGATAAATAGTACATTAGAATTAGCACTAATAAGTTCATACCTATCCGAGGATGACATTGAAATTCAGTGTGGACCTGAAGAATTACTTAATGGTGATGTTAAAAGGCTTATCAAGCATGCAAGACAGAAGATACCCAAAAGTTTTCACGCTGCAACTGGTTTAAAAATTGAACGAAATTGGATTTGCGCTGAATTGGATGAATATGAGTTACTACACGCTCTGTCGTATGTATATGCGCGTGTTTATGAATGTTGTGACCGAGTTGCACAATTGATAGGAAGTCGTATGCCTGAGTCAATTGCAGAACCTTCCACGATCGCCAACAAGTGTGTCATTGACCGATATATCCAACTAGTCAAATTAAGTGATAAAAAAACCTACTATACGAATTCCGTCTCTAGGGTTTACCGAAGAGAAGATATGATCGATACAAAACTAAAAAATGAGATGGATTCAGTTGTACAAGCTTGCGACACTCCAACGGATTTTGGCAGCGCAGTTCAATTGCATGAAAATATGGCTATCAGGATCTTTGAAAAAAATGGATATCATCAAAATACGCTGTTTTTTCTAAAAAAGGATTGGTCACCAATGTATTTTTGTGCCACAGTTTTTGCTGATCGAATCGACAAATATTACTTTTGGCGAATGATGGGAGACCATGCTCATGTTGAACAGCCCCACGGTGTAGTGTTTGTGGGAGAGATATGGGATAGAGATAGTTCTGCAGTAGCACTTGGCTCGGCCATTGACGATATGCCGATTAGAGGTGAAGCGTTGAATCTAATTTCATTTGATCGTGATGCCAATATATGTCAGACACGTTGGAAAATTAATCGAAATATATTTGGTGAGCCGCGCCTCGAAACGGCAGAGCGTCTGATGAAATTATCTGAATTGGGCATGCTTGTGCCGGTGATGCGTGGTATGGGTGTCGATCCTGATAACTTTACTTAATTACAGTTTCTTTGCAGTCGTTTGCGTGGAATCCCGTTGAATTGTAATCCACCCAATAACCGAATGGACGAAAGCACTCAGTTGGTTCAATACCAAAATCAATGTCGATCAGACCAGAATAAGAAAACCGATTAAAATGGCTTGAGGCTGATGGTTTGGTGATTCAGTTTGGTCATCGGTACGTTGTTAAGCATTAAATCTCAGCGCTCTTTGTTCATCCATGTCAGCAACATGCCGACTACAACAGCGTAAGTGTACGCTGTGCCGACTATGTACACCTTTTACATACTCAATTCATTTAGCTAAAGGTCGTGCAAAATCAAGTGTGACCCTATTCGCCATGTGAATTAAAACTTACCTGTAGTAACTGCAGAAATTAGTTAGTTAACAGTTAGTCACATTTGCAATTGTTAGTGTTGTTGCAAACACTAGCTAGTGCCCATCCAGAAACAACGTATTTTGGCGGCAGTCTTATTCCGAGTCTGTTGTCCATACGCTAATTGAGTGCAGAGGACAGCTCAACACGCTATTTCAGCTGTAATATGGCATATTCCACGATTTTTAGGCATCACTTTTAACCACATGGCATTGATGCGCACGTGGCAACCACTTTCCATCGTTTAAGCCTGATTCAGGCTGTGGACAATCTCGCCACACGTACCAAGTTGTAGCTCAGAACACTTGACCAGACAA
>Ga0209187_1000696_pt1 | contig 51589 bp, 27 predicted proteins | sample BantaG_FD_187430 | JGI IMG/M metagenome (GOLD analysis project Ga0209187, IMG submission 187430) | Marine algal microbial communities from Bantry Bay, Ireland - BantryBay_4 metaG (SPAdes) (version 2) | ecosystem: Host-associated > Algae > Red algae > Unclassified | place: Bantry Bay, Ireland...
GTGAAAAACTCCTTGGCTTTCAGCCGAGGCAAGCTATTATGCTACGGCATAAATCGCATTTCACCGCCTCGATTAGCATCAAATTAACCGACCCAAACCTTTATAACTTATTTTTTAAACGATCCTTATTTTATAAGTATCAAGATAGTTTTAGTTTTCATAGCTTTATATTTTTTGTTGTTAAGTTCTATCCTCTCGGATAGAACTTTTTTTTGTGCTAAATAATAATTTAGGAATGTTGACAAAATAAATGTGTCATTTGGCTTTGCTCACCTTGTGTTCCTCTATGGCTACAGCCAAGACACGTAAAGGAAGGCTTCCGCGCTGACACACTTTAGAGGACACTCCCCCTATTCTACTGTTTGAATGAACAAGACCTATATTTTTTCGAAGCTAGTTTCTGGTAACCAACCCTGATCGCCGTTGATGAGTCGTACGTGGTACCAGTCGTTGAGTTCCTCCAGCAAGTTGAGTTCCACTCCTTCGTGTAGTGTGTTCAGTATTTTTCCTTTAGAATCAGGACTAATACGGAGGGCAATTTCCTTTTCTAGCAGGATAGCTCGACGGCTATTCTTCTCTAAATCGTTTGAAGTATTGGCAATAAAAGCGGTTAGTAATACCAAGGGAATTCCAATGATGCCTACCATAAAGCCTCGCTTACGATGGGTTCTTTCTTTACCAATCAGCCATAGTACCCAACCGATAATAGTTCCCCACAAAAGCAAAATCATCCCTATAGTCCAGGTGTTAGCCGAAAAAGTACAGACCATATTATTCCACCATTGTCTTGGGGTAGAACCAACGGAACTTAGCTGATCTACTTGTTGGGTCCGCGCAATTTCCAGATTGTAACGAGTATTTTCATCGTTACTAATTAACAATGATTTTTCGTAGTATAGAATGGCTTTTCCGATGGCTCCCTGCTGGTAGTAGCTGTTAGCGAGGTTATAAAAAAGTTCGGCTGATTGCGTTCCTGTGGTAAGAATAGCCTCGTAATTTTTGATGGCCTCTTGAAAATCTTTTTGTTCGTAAGCAGCATTTGCGGTAGTAAAGTTGGTTTCTACCGATTCCTGTGACTTGACTGGGTGTATTAAAATTAAAAAAACAAAAATTAAAAAAAATCTATTCATATGACTAATAGTTAAGGAATGTTGACTAAATCAAACCTGGACTTTGGTCTTCGTTGACCATCCCAGCGAAAACCAGAAAGCTTTAAAGCGTTGTGATCTGCCTTTCGCATCGGATAGAGGTTGGAAGTTGGATCTGTATAAAAAAAGATATCGTTGATTTCGTTATCGCCAAAGTTAATCAACATGCTACTACAAACACATTTATTTACACCTGTATAAGCATCTTCTTCATCAATAATATAGTAGATGGATTCGGCGCTTCCGATTACCCGCATTTTTTGTAATTCGTCATTTTTGAAATAAGCGGTCATATTTTCCCCCTTGATTTGGTTGAAATAAATCTCATCTGGAGAATTAATAATGTAGGCGTTATTATTCAAATAAATTTTATCAATCTCTTCATTTTTCATTTGCATCAAAACTGTATCCGCATAAAATTGCGAAGTATCCGACCAGATGATTGGGTTCTGATAAAAACTAAAAAGGGAGTCTTTAGTTTGGTACACCAATGAATCACAAACCGCTTGTAAATTCGTTTTAAATATCCTAACATTTTTATAACCCACCAGCGTTCTAGCACTATCTGCCTCATTTTCCAGCAAAGAAATCAGGGTATCCGAACGCATAAAAAGCGTATCCTCATCGACTATCGAGATCAACAGCGGACGTCCCCCACTCGCTTTTACATAGTCCGTTTCTTTATTATAATTTATTCTTTCACTCTCAATCGTAATCTGATCCACCGTATCTGTCCAGATCACATTACCGGTCGCAATCCCCAACTCACCTACATAATTAACGGTATCCGCAATCAAAATCTGATTGCCATCCACAATGGTAGAGCGGCCTTCGGTATCAAAGACCTCTGCTTCGGAATCGTAGCGAATCCGATCTCCAACGATTTCTTTTTCAGCGTCTTTATATTTTGCATTGCCTTCCAGAAAAGTCAATTGAGAATCTTCCTCATAACGAATGGTGTTAGCCGTAGCCACTTTATCTTCTTCCACAAATCGGGCATTTCCTTTTAGGATCACCTCCTTTGTTTTACCATCATAAATAATCATATCCGCTGTTGCCTGCTGTTTTTCCTTTACGTATTCTGCGTTTTGTAAAAATTCTGCGTATCCTTTATTCGTATCATAAAAACCTTTTTCACAGTAAATTCTGGAATCTTCCTGGGTAATCAAAGTGGGCGCGATAAAGGTCAGGATTCCAGTTTTCGTAGAAAAGTCAACACTATCCGTACGCATGACAAAAGCGGTATCAATTACGATTACACTATCTCGAAAAAAGGCTTCATCTGTTTGCACAAAATAGGTTCCCCGGTTACTTTCCAGGTAAGTGGTGTCATTGGTCAACAGTGATCGGGTAAAATATTCCGCCTTTTTTGTTTTTAAATTATAATTTAGATGTTCCGTAAAAAGTCGCTGTCCTTTATTATCCAGCCGTACGTCTCCAAATAAATCAGCGATCCGATCATTTCCCTGATAATATAAAGAATCAGAGAATATATTTAGGGAATCTCCCTGTTGAATAATTACGTTACCTCTGGCAATCACATCATTGTCCACCATGGTAGCCGAGTCGCAATACATATAGACTTCGCCTTGACGTAAGATTACTTCGCCTTTTAAGTACGTAATTTCCTGGCCGTCAGCTATCACTCCCTCCATCACATCTGAACGGTCTACAATCACTTGCTTGCGCTCAGGCACCGTATCCTGTTCGGCAGGTGGAGGTGCGACGGGCAGGGTTTTCTGGGCAAAACTGGTAAAATTAGTACCCAGTAAAAAAAGGAAAATGATAACTATTATTCGATTCACTTAAGTATAACGTAAAAATGAGGGAATTGTGGATAATTTAAGGCTGCTTATTTTTTAATAAATATTCGCGCAAAATTAAGCATTGTTGCGGGAGTAAAGGAAACTCAATTGCAATAGCAATGACAATCTCAAAACAGTCTAGCCTATCTTATCAGGTACCAGCTGATCAACAGCGGACACTCCTACCGAACTACCAATCGCTACGCCCATTCCGCCCATTCGAACGGCTACCACGAGACGGTCGTGGAGCCTTTCAACAATTGGTTTCTTTTGTACTCCTACTCCAAGAATCCCGCTCCACCAGCGATCGATATTAAAAGATTGTTCTGGTAGGATGACGGCTTCTAAAAATTCAATGAGTGCTTTTTTAATCACTTGATTTTCTCCAAATTGATCGGTTTCTTCTCCTTTAGGATCCAGATGGCGTCCACCGCCGAGCAGGATTCGGTTATCAATATTTCTAAAATAATAATAACCACCGTCACAATGGAAGGCTCCTTTTATTTTTAGTCCGATGATGGGTTGTGTGACCAATACTAAATTACGGGCTGGTCTGACCGCAATATCCGGTAAAATTTGCCGGGCAAATCCATTAGTTGCCACAATGACATAATTCGCTTTTATTTCCCAACCATTATCGAGTGATACCGAAACCTGATTATGTTGAGGAAGTACATCCTTGACAGTGACGCCATTCAGGATTTGAATATCCGCTTTACGGGCCAGTGAAAGCAGGGTATGCATCATTTTACCCGTATGAATCATTCCCTCGGCTTTGTTCCAAATCAGATGTTGTGTTTGTCCCAGGCCTAAATTGGGAATAGACCGAGACGCTTCTTTGAATACATGCCGCTGTCCGGTAGCGGTTTCCATCAGTTCATTCAAATTTGGGATAGCGACCTGACATTTTTGAAATAGCTCATCATCCTGATCGCGAAAGAGTTCATAATTTCCGCTTGCCTGATACAGCATATTCTGGTCGCCTACCAGTTTTCGCAAACGGTCTAGACCTTTCCATCTTGACTTGATTAGATTGATGACGGTTTGTTCATCGTGGTTTTCCAGATCGGCCAGGATTTCGCTAATGCTGCCAAAGCAAGCAAATCCTGCGTTACGAGTACTACCACCCGCGGCAATCGGACTGCGCTCTACAATGAGGATATTTGCTTGTGGAAAACGGCGGTGATATTCCAGCGCAACAGTAAGCCCTACCATCCCACTACCAATGATCAGAAGATCCGGGCGACCGATAAAACTATTTTGTTCCCAGTAACTAAGGTTTGGCATTGAGTTGTTGAAATGTTGAGTCGCTTGGCTTGTTAAATTGTTGAAACGCTGCGCTTGTTGAGTTAAATATAATGAATAATTTTTCAATGAATAATGCGCTTTAACGTACTTTTGCTAGCATAATGAAGCTCCCTGAGGCAAGCCGTCGGGGTATCCGCGCAAAGCTATACACTGTTAATTGGTTATTGGTTAATCAGTTATATTCATTATTCATTAAATTTCATTTGTGGTCTTTTTTCTATCTTTGTGAATCAATCAGAAATTTCAATCAAAAAATAAAAGAATATGATACAAAGAATTCAATCTATATTTTTATTACTGGCTTCGGGCTCGGCATTTTCGTTATTTGCCTTTCCTTTTGCGAAAGCACAAGCGATGAGCCAATCTACGGTTTTTGCGGATGGGATTTATAATCTACAGGATAATATCGGATTATTGGTTCTCTTTTGTATAGCAGGATTACTAACTTTTGTTGGTATCTTTTTATTTCGAAATCGTAAAACGCAGTTATTGGTAAATCGCATTGCCATTGTCGCTAATATCATTGGACTTATTCTGACAGTAGTTTTGTTTATGAATGATCAGCCTAATATGACGGCAAATGTAACGCCCGACGATGGTATAGGCGCTTACCTTCCCTTTGTCTTTTTAGTTTTTGCTTTTTTAGCCAATCATTTTATTAATAAAGATGAAAAACTGGTACAGTCAATGGATCGACTACGTTAAGTATCTTCATGCTGTTTATGATAATAAAAATCCCGAAGAAAGCGAAATGCTCTTTTCGGGATTTTTAGTATTAAGCAACTAGATAAAATTATTCATTTTTAGGTTTAGCCGAATAATTTACTTTTAGCTGATTGGATTTGCGTAATTGCGTTTTGATATCCTGAACGATACCCATGGTTACCTCACCATCTACTTTAAGAGAAGAAGTGATACGCGCTCGTTTGTTTTCCGCCACCTTAATTTTATGTTTTTCCAAAAATAAAGGAATATCATCTACGGTAGCAAACTTATCTCCAAGTTGAAGTCGTGGGCTAGTACCGTATTGTTCTTTGTACTGATCAGTAGGTCGACCAATGTAAAGGTAGTTTACCAGCGACTTTTCTTCGAGCTTGGTCAGCTCAGAAGCCTGGGGCGTATTAACCTTTACCATCAAGGAAGAATCTCTCAATACTGTTACTACCATAAAGAAGAATAACAACATAAAGATGATATCCGGCAATGAAGCGGTAGAAATTGCAGGAGTCGCCTTCCCTCTTTTTTTACTAAATTTAGACATAAAAAATTAATTTTAAAATTAAAAAAGGCGGTTTACTTTTCGTCTCCAAATGCCGTAGGTTCAGCCTCGGACAAAACAAAAGGTATTTTACCTTTAATGGCTTTCTTTTGTTCTCTCGGCATGTTATCACTGTACTCTGTTCCATATTTGCGTTGCGCTTCTTCGTCCCAGAGTTCATTATAGGCAGCCTTAAGTTCATTGTAAACTGCGAGGTACGTTTTATATTCCGTTCCCCGATCATTTTTTAGAGAGATAATTGCCTTAGTTGGTTTTTCAGCCAAGTCTTCCTGACCTCTGGGGTTCATAATAAACTCCTTGGCGCGGTCTTTCAGCTGTTCAATATTAGCGGGTTCATCTCTTACGAGCAATTGATTTTGTGCGTTTACCAGTACTGAAAATACGTTACGTGTTTTCAGTTTGGTGGCATCCACTTCTTCCTCAGACCAGGGCGGTAACTTTACCGTGATTCCTTTATCCTGAACGATGGTCGTCGTTACGAGGAAGAAAATCAGGAGCAAGAAGGCGATGTCCGCCATCGAACCGGCATTGATTTCATTCGTCAACCGATCTTTACTACTTTTCTTTGCCATGTTGATTTATTTAAAGAAGTTACGAATTTCAGAAAGAACAAAAGTGACCACGGCCACACCGATCATGAACAAACAAGTCCAGATCGCTCCCGTGATAAATTTGCTGGCGCCATCGGTTACATTAAAATCTCTAAGAATTGGATCCCAGAAAGGGCCAGATTCTATAGTTGCAGTGCTATAGGCAACCGCGAAGATGATTAGTAATACTCCGAAACCAATCAGTCCTTTCATTGAACCTTTCAGATCAGTTACTACCTGGAAGATTCCAAAAAGGAACATTGCCAGGAAGCAAAGAACGGTAAGAAATGCCACGGCATAAATTCCCAAGTCAAAGATTCCTGTTTCGTATTGTGCTTCTTTCGAAAGACCATTGAAGGTATCTAGTCCAGAAAATACAGATCCCAGGAATGCGATGGTGATGAGTAATCCCAACCCAAAGGCAAACATTTGGCCGTTTTTTGTGAGTGTTTTATACATAATAATATTGTATTAAGGTTAGGAACGATTATTTAAATACATTATTAGTAGCCATAATGTCTACTAATGCTACGGAAGCATCTTCCATCTTGTTAACGATACTGTCAATCTTGGAAACGATGTAATTGTAAAAAATCTGAAGAATAATCGCTACTACCAGACCGAATACGGTTGTCAAAAGTGCTACCTTAATACCACCCGCAACTACAGAAGGAGAAAGATCACCTACTGCTTCAATCTTATCGAAGGCCTGAATCATCCCGATTACCGTACCCATAAACCCGAGCATGGGTGCAATGGCGATAAAAAGTGAAATCCATACCAATCCTTTTTCTAAAAGTCCCATTTGAACACCACCGTAAGAAACGATTGCTTTTTCAACTGCTTCCGGTCCACGAGGTGCATTACGCAAACCTTCATACAAAATACTTGCTGTTGGTCCTTGAGTAGACTTGGCTACTTCCATAGCCCCACTGATATCACCAGCTTTGAGACGATCATCAATCCCGGCAACGAGTTTGTCCGTGTTAGCGGTCGCAATGTTAAGGGTAATAATTCTTTCAATACAGAAAGCTAAACCAAGGATCAGACATACGAGTACGAGACTCATAAATCTCCAGTCACCCTGAATAAAGTATTGTTTAAGTAATTGAAATCCAGTAGCAGCCTCTGCGGGCTCTTGTGCCGCTAGTTCCAGACCACCATTTACGAGGCCTACGCCCAGTACGAATAGTAACGCTATTAATTTACGCATAATAAGAGGTTTAACGATTGTTTGATTTAAAAAATATGGTTTTTTATGTTTGTTTAATTTAATGTTATCTGAATTGAAATAAACAAATCCTAATACTTTTGTTTATTCTGATTAAATCTATAGTCAGATAATCATGCGGAGAGAGAGGGATTCGAACCCTCGGTACGCTTTTGACGTACACACGCTTTCCAGGCGTGCTCCTTAAGCCACTCGGACACCTCTCCTTCTAGTTTGTATTCTTTGCTTAAAAATACACACCGTTTCTTTTATTCTATGTTTCATATCAAAAACGATTCACAAAAATTGGAAAATAATATAACATTTCAAAATTTTTATTCACTCAAACATATAAAAACTAACTTCTATCGGTTTTTTTTATGTTTTTCGCCTATTTTCTGTTGTTTTTGTATAAGAATCCACAATATAGCAAACCGTGGCCTAAAGATGGTTAATTTTCTGGTTTATCAAATATTCTTTGGGCATTTTTTGTGGTTTGCGCAGCAATTTTTTTAAAAGGCAACTGTTTAACAGATGCAAGGTAGTCCCCTATTTGGTGTATATAGGCACTTTCATTTCTTTTTCCACGAAAAGGTACGGGTGGTAAGTAGGGCGAATCCGTTTCTAAAACCAGCCAATCGAGTGGTATATCTTTGATGGCTTCGGATAGTGTAGATTTTTTGTAGGTAAGTACGCCCCCGATTCCCAGATGGAAGCCCTGTTCGACGACGGCACGGGCCTGGTTGGCATTTCCACTAAAGCAATGAAAGATACCGCGCAATTTGGGATGTTTCATCTCGGTTAAAATATCAATAACGATATCCGTACTTTCGCGAGAATGAATTACAATGGGAATATCCAGGTCAATCGCCCAGTCAATTTGTTTTTTGAAAGCATCCGTTTGTTGTATAAAAAAAGTTTTATCCCAGTAGAGATCAATACCGATTTCACCTACCGCGCAAAAGGGGCGCTTATCCAGCCATGATTTAACAATCTCCAGTTCTTCTGCTACATTTTCTTTTACCGAGCAAGGATGCAGTCCCATCATTGCAAAACACCGATCTGGATAATCGGCTTCCAGTGCCAGCATGGCAGGTATAGTAGTACTGTCTACGTTTGGTAGAAATATTTTGTGAACGCCCGCTTCGGCAGCTCGACTCATGACCTCCTGCCGATCTTTGTCAAACTTGGGGAGATAGATATGTGCATGGGTGTCAATTAACATCTGTTTTTTTTAACCAACAAAAATAGTATAATTTTAAGCGATAATTTCAATATGGAATATGGAATTTTGAATCTATGGCTTACCATCGGCTTTTAGCCGAGGCAGGCAGCCAAGACAGGTATCGAACATTGATTTTGAACCCATATGCTAAAAGGACATCTACAGTCCTAAGGATCTGATTATCAATTGAAGGTAGATTTTACTAGTTAAATTATTATGGCAAAAAAGAAAAAATACTATGTTGTCTGGGAAGGAAATGAGACCGGTATATTTGATAACTGGACCGATTGTCAGCTACAAATAAAAGGGTATCCTGGCGCCCGCTACAAATCGTTTGGTTCTCTGGAGGAAGCAGAAGTCGCTTTTGGTGGCAACGCTTCTGATTTTATTCGTAAAGGTGGTAAGAAGCCAGCAGTGAGCCAAACCTTGCGGCTGGATCATCCGGATATCATCTGGAACAGTATTGCCGTAGATGCGGCCTGTAGTGGCAATCCGGGGATTATGGAATACCGTGGTGTCGATACCAGGACTGCTTACGAATTTTTCCGACAAGGTCCTTTTCAGCGAGGTACTAATAATATTGGTGAATTTTTAGCGATTGTCCATGCGCTGGCATATTTGAAAAAAGAAGGAAAAGATGATTTAGTTATTTACACAGATTCCAGAACTGCGATGGCCTGGGTTCGGAACAAAAAGGTAAAAACTACTTTGACAAAGACTGCTCAAAACGCAATTCTATTTGAGCTAATGGAAAGAGGAATTTTCTGGCTGAAAAATAATTCTTACAAGAATCCGATTGTAAAATGGGAGACTAAGAAATGGGGAGAGATACCCGCTGATTTTGGTAGAAAATAGCGGTTTAACTGAATTACTTTCTTTCGGATTTTTGGCTTTTGAGGCTGCCCGTCCGCTTTCGCGGTGCCTTCCCTTGACGCGCTGCCGCACGTCACCCTCCTACCGTCGGGATCGGTCAGTTATCTTTTTTTAAGATGGAACTTCATCCGGTATTTAGGATCTATTTTTCCGGTCTTGATTCTTTCCAGTTTTCTTTTCATCAATCGTTTTTTTAACGGACGCAGGTATTGGGTAAACAGGATACCTTCTACGTGGTCGTATTCGTGCTGGATTACTCTGGCGTTCATACCCGTAAAAATCTTTTCGTGGGTTTTAAAATTTTCGTCCTGGTAACGTAATTTTATTTGAGCGGGACGCTCCACCTCTGCCCGAATATCAGGAATACTGAGGCAACCTTCTTCGTAATCCCAGGGCTCCCCACCCTCTTCCAGTTTTTCTGCGTTAATAAAAGCCTGCTTGAGTCCTTCGCCCTCTTTTCCCTCGTCCATTATTTGTATGGTGTCTACCAAAAATAATCGTAGCGACTTTCCTATTTGAGGAGCGGCTAAACCTACTCCTTGTGCCTCGTACATTGTTTCCCACATATCCGCCAATAGTTGATCAAAATCTGGATAATCCTTTTCAATAGATTTGGTTTTTCTACTTAAAACCGGGTGACCATAAGCATAAATAGGTAAAATCATCGTTATCGTTTGCTTTCTAAATAATTTTGTAAAATCAAAACAGCACTGATCTTGTCAACCAGTCCTTTATCTCTTCTTTTTTTCTTGCGCACACCACTCTGCAAAATAATTTGCTTTGCTTCGTAAGAGGTAAACGCTTCGTCCACGTAAGAAACTATGAGTTGCGGAAATTGTTTTATCAGGGTATTTTTTAGTTTTTCAATGTTGGCTGTCAGCGCCGTAGGATTACCATCCTGATGCTTTGGGTAGCCAATTACGACCTCCGCTACCGTTTCGGTCGCAATATAATTAAATAACCATTCCTGGAGGTCGGTAGTTGCCACGGTATCCAGCCCATTGGCGATGATTTGAAGCGGATCGGTAACGGCTAGTCCCGTCCTTTTTTGTCCATAATCTATACTAAGGATTCTCGGCATGATACAAAGATAATAATTTATGTCCGGGTTGGGACGACCCGACTGGACAATAAAAAAGCCCCCTCCCGAACATGTCGGGAAGAGGCCATCCCAAAAACCGATTTTAAAGCATTCTTAAATCGGATTTTGAGCTAATATATCTTACTTCATCATGATCATCTTCATGGTCGCAGACTGAGTAGGCGTATCTAGTTGGTAGTACAGTACTCCGGTTGCATTCAGGTCACTACTGTTAATAGTTTCCATGTTTGCACCTTTCGTGTAATCTCTTTCGATAACCTTCAGTACACGTCCAGAGACGTCGTAGATAGTTAAGGTTGCAGTAGTTGCTTCAGGCAGTTCAAATTCGATAACCGTTTCATTTCTGAATGGGTTTGGACGGTTCTGTCCCAAGCTAAAGCCTGCTTCTGAAGCCTTGCCGTCAAAGTTGAATGCTACGTCGAATAGTTCACCGTTGTTCGTGTAAGCTTCTGCTGGAGTAAATCTTAGCTCATCTACAGAAATTACATCACTCAAGTTACCATCTTTCTTCGCTACGAAGTTCAGTGTAAATAATACTTCATCGTTGTTTACAGAAACACCGTTTGTATTACTCCATACAGTAGTTAAAGCACCTTCGTTCAATTTCGCAAAACCGAAGTTGTCATCAGTTAGTCCTCTTAGAGCACCCGCTGTGAAATCTTCAAATTCAACTGCGTTCTGATCGAAAGCTAAAGTAAATTGGTATCCTAACATGTTCGTGAAATCATTCGCCTTCACATCAACGCTGTAAGTGTTACCAGCAACTAACTTCTGATCTGCTACGTTGAAAACCAAATCACCGTCTCTAGATCGAGTATCACCAGCTGCTGCCAGTGCGCTAGTTGAACCACTTTGGTTAAGGTCACCTATTCTCACTGCTACGAAATCAGTATTTAACTGATCAATAGTCAAGTTATTGATGTTAGTAGCTTCAGTGAAAGTAGGAACCGTCTGTGCGAATGGCGCCGTAGCATTCGGGAATATGTAATCTGCTTCCACAAATCTCCAGCTAGTATTATTAGGAAATTCAGAATCAATGAAAAGCAGTACTCTACGTAATGCGATCATATCTAACAAAGTAATCGTACCGGAATTGTTTACATCCGCAGCAATCAACTTGTAAGGAGAATCCAAAAGGAAAAAAGAATCATCATCTTCTAGTAAGTGCTGACCCATTATGATCAAGTCATAAACAGTTAATCCTGAATTAGGTGACATGACATAATCATTACGATAAGGCTCAACAGTATAGTTCATCATGGTAGCAAGGTCATAGTTGAAAGCACCGTCATTAGCGGTAACCATTGCCGTTGGCATTGCAGAAGCATTACCATCAATGTTTATAGTTACACCACCTACTGTTTCTAGTTCTTCGGTCATAATAGTACCGGCAACAGACGCAGTTGGAGCTACAGGAGCACAGTTTCCTTGAGAATCATCAACGTTTACCAGGATCGTTACGTAAGACCAGTTTCCTGATCCGTCCTGTGCCCAGAAATCAATTAGAACAGTTCCATCAGATGCACCAGCTGTTAAGTCATCACAATCAAAAAACAATCCGTCTCCGTCCATAGAACCTGCTGGAGGCTCGGTCTGTCCGTCACCTCCGGTTCTTACTATTAAAGTAGCATTGATGTCAGAACAATCGTCATCAATAGAAAGCTCAACTTCATCAGGCCAAAGCTCGCCTTGTCCGCCTGACAGGTTAACATCCGTTTGCGTGATAACACTAAAACTTGGACCTGTATTGTCTTCAACGAAGATTAGCTGCGTGCAGTTCTCTCCAACGTTTCCACAAAAATCTTCTACGCTAAAGGTGATACTGTAGCTACCTACTGGTAAAGTAAATTCAAGATCGTTTCCACTACCCTGGGCATTAATACTACCATCTTCATTTCTAAGTACGAAAGTGTAAAGTAAAGTTTCACCTTCACAAGAATTTCCAGTGGCGTCTACAGTTAAGTCTACTACAGCAGTACAATTACTGTTAGCATCTACGCTTACCGTACCAGGACAGTCAATTACTGGAGCTTCGTTATCCTCAATCTTGATAAGCTGCGTATAACGCCAGACTCCAGCAGTTATTACTCCACTAGGTCTGTCGAGTTCAAATTGACACCAGTCGGTAATAATCCAGGTACGTAAAATCTTACGACATTCTTCGTTACCAACGGTTGTTAACTCTTCATCTTCGAAATTTAATGTGATCCGGTCACATCGATCGTTACGCTGAATTTGTGGACGAACATCTTCATCGGGAACGCCATCAACACCATCCAGGGTAGCAGGAAGTAGGTCGCCCCCTATTCCACATGTCAGGGTTATATCACAAGGCCATTCAGCGCCATCCGTTGTTGAGCGGGTTGCATCACTATTACACACCTCATCAGTAATAGTAAATGGATCATTGTTCTCTACATCAATGTCCTGGTCACATATCTCACTTCTGTTTCCGAAAGCATCTACTGCTACGAAGGTGCGAGTAATTGTACCAACACCACACTCATCAAGGGCACCAGTTTGGTTGATATATAAAGTAGCACCACAGTTGTCAGTTACAAAATTGGAGAAACCTAATGAGTCACCTGGAGCTTCAGGAGTTCCTGCAAAAGTAGGGGTATTGAACTCATCGGTTTGATCTTCAGATAAGAATTCATTAACACTAGGCAACTCATCTAAACATTCGATAAGAACATCAACTGGGCAGTCAACCACTGGAGGAGCCTTATCTTCTACCTCTACCTCTACCATACAAAAGTTAGTATTACCTGCTGCATCCGTAGCACGTAATACAACCATTACCGTATTTCCTATATCACAACATGAGAAAGGTACGGCTGGACCGAAATCTACCTCCTCATCATTTATAATGAATCCCGTTCCTTCATCACGTGCATCTGGAACAAATCCGTCTTCATTGCTATCAATTCCGGCACCATTAGTAGTCCAGTCAAAATCAATACAGCTATCCATTCTTCTTACGTCGAATCTTACGATACCACAAGCATCAAAAGAACCATCATCAAAAGCTCTTGCGAAAACTATACTAGGCTCATTAAGATTGCTATTCTGTAAAGTAACTTTACGGAAAGACTCACAGCTCATTGTTGGAGCAACCTGATCTTCAACAGTGATACTCAAGTCAGCAGTAGACTGGTTACCACACGGATCAGTAGCCGTATAAGTGATCGTGTGCTGGTCTCCTGCTGGTAAAATAGGAAGATTTCGAACCTCGAATTCACCAGGACAACATGCTTTCGCTACTATTATCCCACCTTCACTACTGGTTATTGCAGCACTGAAAGTTAAAGACGCGGCATTTGCACAGTTATCAGTAAGCGTTGGGGTAGGGAGATCAAAGGTAGCAGAACAAACATCAAAGTCAGTGCTTACCGTTATATCCTCTAAACCAGTAATCTCAGGTGCTTCATCATCCAAGATTTTGATCAACTGCTCAACTCGAACAACGCTAGGGGTAGTACAGTGATCCAAGATTATAAATGTTCGAATAATCTTGGTCGTTCCCTCACATTCAGGATAGATTTCGTCTGTAAAATCGACGAATAAACCACAGCCGTCAGAGATTTCGACGTCTTCACCATTGATTGGGATTGTTGGCGAACCAGCTTCGGCAGTAGTAGGAATGATGAGATCGTCTCCAGTACCAAATTCATTACAACTAAGAACTGCGGTCGCAGGAGGATCAACACCATTTTCGATAGTCTGACGGTTAACGGTAATAACCTGCTCACAAGAAGCAGTCATACCAGAAGCATTAGTAACGATAAATGTACGGGTAATTAGGCGTAAGAAGCCGTCCTCACAGTCACCTTCTACAACTACGTCTGAATCCGTCACGGTAAAGCCACCACAAGTTTCATCAACGGTAGGCATACCTAAAGCAGCAATAGAAGTATCATCAGTACATTCAACGATCGTATCCCTAGGACATTCAATCGTTGGAGGAGATTTATCCTCTAGTAAAACATTTCCCCAACAGGCAATACTACTGTCTGCCGCAAATCTTACTTCAACTCTTACTGTTTGTCCGACCTGAAAATCAAAAGAATCACCAACACCAACTTGAATGGTATCCATTTCAGTTCCAGCGATATCGACGATGAAGGTTCCAGCGGCACACATACTTATATCATCCGCTATTAAATCATCGGGAGTAATCGTTAACGAACAAAATTCAGATAAACCAACGTTAATGTTAGCCTTACAGCCTACAGATTCTCCAGGGATTGGACAAGGCTGCGTCTGAGCGTAGCTCAGCTGGAAGCCCATACAGAAAACCAGTGTCAAAAGTGACAACCAGCTTTTTTTAAATAGGGTAAAATTAATTCTTATCATGAGATAATAAATTTAGTTTAAAAATTTTTTTTAAAATGAGATTTTTTATTTATAGCAATTAGTTTTCGAGTAGCTGAATCAGGCTGACTTTTTAGTACTGCGTGGCAATCGCAGAAACCATTGGATTATTTTCCAAATAAGCAGTCTGATTTTATTCAATAGCGTTCTGTACGTTGTCGGTAACCTTTAAGCGTAGTTACTGAACCAGATAGGTACGCTACTTTCTCTTTTGTTTATTAGTAGTAGCAGTAACACTTGGTTGTCGGTAGTCGTCGGTAAGAGGCAATTTCGGGGTTCTTCCTTATTGGAGTCTCCATCAATTGCACCATGTTGTCTTCTAAATACCTTCATCGCCCTGGATGCGGGTAAGTACTGAGTTTTTGTTTGCCGGGTTGTCCATAATCATGAAATCATAACCCTGGTAAAATTCCTGGAAAACTTCGCCTCAGATTTAAAGATTTTCTCTTTACATAACATCCTGATTTAAAAGTTAATAATAGATTTACAAAATATGAATGAACTGTAATGAACAGTAAATTTTTGTAGTAATAAATTAAGATTCGGGCATAAAAACTCTATTACAAACAGTGTAATTACACCATTAGTAACCTAAAACGACAATAGCCCTTCCAGAGGAAAGGTTAGTTTAAATTCATAAAATTATGAATTGAGTCTAAAAAGAAAAGAAGCTGGTATGGCTCTCTTCATGAGAAAAATAGTTTATAAAAATGATCACAATGAATTACGATAACCGCAAGATTTCGAAACAAGAATGCACGAAAAAATTGCTCCTCGAGATGAATCGAGGGTACGAACCACCCAATTTATATTGTGGTGGTCAAATACTACGGTTGTTGGGTATGAGAATAACGATAGGTTGTTGGGATGAACAGGTTTTAAGCTGTTCGTTTATCACTATTTTCATGGGAATTATATAAAAATGATAGTACTTTTAAACTATACCTAGGTACAAAGATATAAACTTAATTAGAATTCAAAAGATTTTTAGCAAAAAAAAACGCAGAATATTTAAGAAAAATTTAATATCGGTGTTAATAATCTGCTAAATGCCTGATTTGCGGGCAATTACATTAAAGCCACAAATATATTTTTTTAATATTATTAATTACTATTTTCGAATAAATAAAATAAAAAAAGCCCCCTCCCGACTTACGTCGGGAAGAGGCCATCCCAAAAACCGATTTCAAAGCATAAAAATCTTTGTCCCTTGTTGGGAGCTAATATTCGTGGATACCGAAGTATCCACGAAGTTTAGCAATTGGATAAATGAGAACTATTGATTAGTCTACCAGAATCATCTTCTTGGTAGCAGAGAAATCAGCAGTTTGCAACTGGTAGTAAAGTACACCAGAACCACTCAATTCAGAACGGTTGATGGTTAAACTATTATACCCTTTAGCAAAGTCACCATTATATTGCTTGATCGTACGACCAGCTACATCGTAAATAGTGACAGTAGCAGCAGCAGCTTCGGCTAATTCAAAACCGATAACCGTTTCATTTCTGAATGGGTTAGGCTGGTTTTGTAATAAAGCGTTGTCAGCAGTGTTGAATTTGATGGTTAGATCATACAATTCAGCACTTTCGTTATAAGCTTCGGCAGAAGTATACTCAGTAGACTGAGCAATGTTCATTGCTTTGCTTACTTGAGTAGCGGACTTGGCAGTGAAAGTCAAGCTAAACAATACCTCATCTTTGCTTACTGATAATGCGTTAGCAGCATTCCAGCTAGTAGTGATTACACCCTGGTTCAACAGGTGGAAACCGAAGTTATCCGCCGTTAATCCGCGTAAAGCACCAGCCTGGAAGTCAACAAACTCAACAGCGTTGGCATCGAAGTTCAAAGTAAACTGGTAACCAGCGATCTGGTTGAAGTCAGCAGCTTTGAAGTCAACCGTGTAAGTTTGACCAGCTTCTACTTTAGCATCTTCTACGTTGAATACTAATTCGTCATCAGAAGAACGAGTATCACCAGCAGCTAAAGCGTTAGCAGCAGCACTTCCGTTCAAGTCACCAATCTTAATCCCTACAAAGTCAGCCAATTGGCTACCATTAAGGTTGTTATAATTGATTACTTCAGGGAAAGTAGTTGCGAAAGGATTAGCAGCATTCGGGAATGCGTAGTCACCATCCACAAATCTCCAAGAAGTGTTAGCAGGAAATTCAGTATCAATGAAAAGAATCATTCTACGTAGCGCGATCATATCCAAAGAAGTAATAGAACCAGATGCGTTAACATCCGCAGCAATCATCTTGTAAGGAGAATTCAAAAGATTGACCTCTAACAAGTGCTGTCCTAACAGGATTAAATCGTAAGTAGTCAACCCATTAAGTGGGTTATCGTTACGAGCAGCAGCGATACTATAGTTCTGACCTAATTCCAAGTCATAAGCAAAAGCACCATCAGCAGCAGTTACTACATCAGCAGGCATGATAGAAGCGCTTCCGTCAACCGAGATCGTTGCGTTGTCAACCAATTCATTTTCCTCAGTAGCAATTGTACCAGCAATAGAAGCAGTAGCAACTCCATTGTTACAGAATCCTTGAGAATCATCAACGTTTACTATAACGGTTACATAAGACCAGTTTCCTGCTCCATCTTGTAACCAGTAATCAACAGGAATCAGGGCATCAGATGCACCGCCAGGTAGGTCAGCACAAGTAAATACAGCACTTACACCAGCGGTAGCTGGAGGAGTAGATTGTCCGTTACCCATGCTAGGCTTCTGGATCAAAGACTGAATAGTATCCGAACAAATGTCAAAAGAAGAAATTTCTAATTCAACTGACCAGATTACACCTTGACCATTTGCCAGGTTAAGATCCGTTTGCGTTAGAGCAACGATATTTGGAGGTGTATTGTCAACAACGAAGAATAACTGCGTACAGTCATCTCCTACGTTTCCACAATAATCTTCTACGCTCCAAGTAATACTGTAGCTACCAAGGTCAAAAGTTCCACTAAAATTGTTTCCAGTACCAGAACCAATAGTATTACCATCTTCATCTTTAATTACGTAAGAGTAAAGTAGTGTTTCACCATCACAGTTGTTAGTATTGCTGTTGACAGTCAGGTTAACCTCACCATCACAGGTTGCAGGGTCAGCATCTACACTTACAGTAGAAGGACATTCAAGTACTGGAGCTGTATTATCAACAATCTTGATAACCTGCGTATAACGCCATACTCCAGCTGTTATTTCTCCAGTGGAATTGTTGAGTTCAAACTGACACCAGTCGGTAATAATCCAGTGACGTAAAATCTTACGACATTCTTCGTTACCAATAGTTGTTAACTCTTCATCTTCAAAATTTCTAGTGATCTGGTCACAGATATCGTTACGTTGAATTTGTGGACGAGCATCCAAGGGATTAACACCAGCGAAATTCTCCAGAGCATCAGGAGTAGGATCCGCCAATCCACATTCTAGTACTATATCACAAGGCCATTCAGCGTCATCCGTTAGTACGTGAGTGGTAAGACTAGTAAGATCTGTATCGATTGGGAGAGTACGACATACTTTATCAACGATATTGAATGGATCATTATTAACTATTGTGATAGTTTGCTCACAAGTAGTACTTAAGTTTCCATTAGCATCTTGCGCCTGTAATACACGGGTGAAAGAACCAACACCACACTCAAGGTCTCCGCTTTCACTGATGTACAAAGTAGCACCACAGTTATCAATTACACCATTGTAGTAACCTAGGAAGTCACCAGGGCTAGAAGGTGTTCCTGCAAATACTGGAGTATTGAAGGTTGCTGATTCGTCAGCAGACAAGAAGTCAAAACCAGGAATTTCATCTAAACATTCGATCGTTACGTCAGCTGGGCATCTAACGATAGGGTTCACTTTATCTTCTACTTCAGCCTCCACCATACAAGAGTTAGAGTTTCCGTAAATGTCTGTAATTCTTAGTTCAACCATAACAGTATTTCCTATGTCGCAACATGCGAAAGGTACAGCTGGGTAGAAGGCAGTAGTTCCTTCATCACGGAAATCAGAATCTCCGTTAGCATCGCTATCAATTCCCGCACCTAAAGTAGTCCAGTCAAAATCAATGCAACTATCCATTCTTCTTACTTCGTATTTTTCGATTTCACAGTTATCGTAAGAACCATCATCAAAAGCTTCTGCGAAGATGATCGTAGGTTCGTTAGGATTGATATTCTGTAAAGAAACTTTACGGAAAGACTCACAGCTCATTGCTGGAACAACCTGATCTGTAACATTAATTTTCGTCATGCAAAAAGACTCGTTACCACAAGCATCAACTCCTGTGTAAGTAATTGTATGCTCTCCGACAGGAAGATCCTGAGCAACATATCCACAACATGGTAAGAATACCAAAGTACCTTCTGAAGTAGATAATACAGCAGTGTAACTTAAAGAAGCATCAGAAGCACAGTTGTCAGAAAGCCCTGGAGCAGGGATGCTTACCGTTGCAGTACAAGCATCAAAGTCAGTACTTACATTCAAGTCACTTACACAATCAACAACAGGTCCTGTTTTGTCTTCGATCTTGATAAACTGAATAATTTCCACACGGTTATTAGCTGCACCTTGAGCAGCTCTACACCAGTCAGTGATGGTGAAAGTACGGAAAATCTTGGTTGTTCCTTCACATGGAAAATTTAACTCATCCTCGTAAGAAATAGATAATCCACATGCTTCACTAACTTCTTCACCATCTATGGTTGGGAATCCAGTCTCAGTTGGAGACGGGTTTCCGTTTTCGTCTAACGCAATAACTGCATCACAAGAGATGGTTGGCTGATCAAAGCCATCAAAATCTGCAGGTGCATCTATACCATCAGCCAATGACTGACGGTCTACGGTAATAACCTGTACACATTCATCCGTCATACCAGAAGCATTAGTAGCGATAAAGGTACGGGTAATTTGACGTAAGAAGCCGTCCTCACAGTCACCTAATACAACAGCGTCTGAACTTGTCAGAGTTACGCCACCACAAGATTCGCTAACGGTAGGCTCATCAAAAGCATCAACAGAAGTGTCATCATTACAGTCAACGGTAACGTTGGCAGGACAAGTAGTAATAACTGGAGGCGTTTTGTCTTCTAGTAAGACATTTCCCCAACAGGCAGGAGTACCGTCTGCAAAGTTTACTTTAACTTCTACGGTTTGTCCAATCTGGAAACCAAAAGAGGGACCAACACCAACCTGAATGGTAGACAATCCAGTTCCAGCGATATCGACGATGAAGGTTCCAGCGGCACACATACTTATATCATCCGCTATTAAATCATCGGGAGTAATCGTTAATGTACAATTTGAAGATAAACCAACGTTAATGTCAGCGACACAGCCTACAGATTCTCCAGGCATTGGACAATTCGGCACCTGAGCGTAACTCAGCTGGAAGCCCATGCAAAAAACCAGTGTCAAAAATGACAACCAGCTTTTTTTAAATAAGGTAAAATTTGTTTTTTTCATGAGATAAAAATTTTGGTTAAAATAGTTTAATTAATAAAATTAGAGATTATAAAAAATAAGATTTTCGTTTATGAGTAAAAGGCATAGTTATTTCAATACAAAAAATACATTTTGTTTGTCTCTGTTTAGAAACTACGATAAACTTAACTGTGTGTTGATAAATTTATATATTAACTTTGTACTGTTTTAAATTTAGTAGAAGTGGTTGATTGAAAACGAATATACACATGCAACTCATCTGTTTTCATGTAAAAATGAAAACATACGTATATCGTTTGTGTCTGTATTTTGAACCCAAAATGAAGATAACACGGAAAGAAATCTGTGATTGTTAATTATAACTCTACCGGGGGGGGGATGGTAAAAATTAACAATTTCTAAAAGATAAGTGTCAAAGTTCTTTCAATAAATTTATATTGTTTTGTGGGTTAAGTATTTGTTATATTGTTTTGTCTATTCCTGCTTTTAAAAAAGCTTACGATACAAAGATACGATTATCTATTGCTACTGAAATACCCTAATATAGGTAAATTTAATATAATCAAAATAAATATTTAATTGCTTCAGTTTTTACTTCTGCAACTCACGCCGCCAGTCTTTTAACAAGAGTAGTGTAAATAGTATTATTAGTACAGAAATGAACATAAACTTTTTTTTATAAAAATAAGGACAATCTCAACCGATCGCTATACCTTTAAATAGGTAATTAAAATATACTTTTATTTTATATAAGTATACGTCCTGGCGTGTTTGCTCATAAAAAACAAAGAAGGTGAAATTTACATTTCAGCCTTCTCGTAATAAACCTATCAAATAAAGAACAAAATATTTTACTCCATCAATATGACGGTAGCATTTATAACTTTATGCGTTGCTAACTGCGTAATTTTGAGATAGCGTGGGCCGGCTTCTGTTCCTAGAACGTTTCTTGACAATACCATTTCTACTTTTCCCGCACTCAAATGATCACTCCCCTGCCCCACTGTCTGGCCGACGGCATCGTACGCCTCCCATCTAATCTCGCTATCCACGGATAGCAAAAATTCAATCTGTACATAGTCCTGTGCTGGATTTGGGTAAATATTTACAGCCTCCATCAGCGTTTTCCCGAAAGATATTGGGGCTTCTATTAAAAGCTTTATTGAACCAGTTTCGATATTTTGATTCCAATCGCCTAAATACGCCTCTGTTTTCAACTGCTCATCCCTCAATCTAAGCATCTCACCAACGGTGGTAGACTTATTTACCTTTACCTTTAAGAAAAATAGCGGTGTATGGTCTGGTATTTCCTGTTCATTCTCGTTGGTCCAGCTTCCCCGCAAGATCCCATTGGTCAACTGATCCATTCCAAAATTATCTCGGGTCCATCCTAGTGCTGCTCCTGCTTCGGATTCAACTATGTCAAGAAAAGTAACCGCACTACTTGCTTCTACTGTAAATTGTAACCCTAAAACGGCTGTCCAGTCTGAGGCATATACTGGAATTTCTACTTCCGTACCTTTTATTAATTTCTGATCTTTTATTTTCAGATTTACTTCCAGTGTTTCTTCACGGGTATCCCCGATTACGGCTAAAGATTGCGCAGAACCGTTGTCATTCAAATCGCCCATCTTGACGGCTATAAAATCCAACGTATCTAAATTTTGTTGCAAATCGATGATCTCAAATTTCTCCTCATAGTTTGCCCGCAGGGGATTCGAAACGTTCGAAAAATTAAATCCGGCGTCCACAAATTTCCAGGATTCGGTTCGGGAAAAAAGTGTATCAATTACCAAAATCGCTCGGCGCATAGCAATCATATCCAGCGAAGATATTGTTCTCGATTCGTTAAGGTCAGAAGCCAATTGTCGGTAAGGAGAACTTAACGTATTTAGCTCCAATAAGTGCCGAATCAAAAATATTAAATCCAGGGTACTTATACCATTTGCAATTTTATTATTATTAATTGGCTTGACTTCGTAATCGCCTCCCATCGGCACTTCTAAAAACGTAAAATTTCCGAAAGCATCCGTTTGTACAGAATCAATTTTATCGCCCGTCAAATAGACCCAAAAACCTTCTACATAACCTCCATTTTCCTTGGCAATTTTTCCACTTAAGGCTGCCGTGTTAACGGGGCAAATCGTTACATTATTTTGAACTTCAACAATTGTCGTACAAAAACCGCGATTACCCTTTTCATCCGTTACGGATAAAATTATTTCTTGTGTCCCAACATCCAGGCAAGTAAATGTATCCCGGTCTATACTAAATATTAGATTTGCCGAATCTGTACAATTGTCGGTACTTCCCAAATCTATCATTTCTGGTGTAACCGCCACAAACCCCTGATTACCAATAGACAAGGTAATCTCTCCAACGCAGTACACATTAGGTACCTGTGCATCTTCCACTGTTACCCGAACACTGCAAGTTGTTAAATTTCCACATCCATCACTAGCCGTGTAGACAATTTGATGTATACCCACCGGATAATTTCCACTGGCATCTGCACCCGACGAAAAGGCGTAAGGAGAGTTATTTTCAACGCTAATATTATCGCTACAATCTTGTGCAGTCACAACGGGTAAATCAACTAATCCCGGACTACAATCTGCACTGAAAACACCTACTACTGTATCCGCAAAACAGTTTATTTCCGGAGCAATCGTATCCGATAAAATAATCTCCTGTGTATAGGTATAATAACCATCCGTACTCCCACTATTCAACTCGTATTCACACCAGTTAATTACGGTCCATTCTCGTAAAATCCTTAGACATGCCGGTGCCGAAATTGGTGATATAAAGTCATTGGACACCATACTTACATCTTCACAATTATGATTTGTAAAAACGGGTTCTCCCGCCACCGAAGGTGACAGATCAGCATCACATTTAAAGCTTTGATAGTTCGCTGGAAAACTTACGCCAAACACCGTATTATCTTCTATGAAAATTTGTTGTTGACATTTTTTTTCGTTCCCATTAACATCAATAGCCGTCCAGGTTCTTAAGACCCTTCCTACGTGGCAGCTGTTGATTTCCACTTGGTCTGTGTAATAAATTGTATCTACTCCACAAGCATCTAAAACTACTGGTAAACCGGTTACATTTAGATCTTCATAATCTTCTTTACACGCAATAGTTAGCGCTAGCGGACAGGCAATCACCGGCTTGATTCCATCTACTACTTCCACTAAAATATCGCAGGTATTAAAATTCCCATAGACATCATAGACTCTTAAACTTACTGGTACGGGCGCAATTACATCTGCACAATCAAAACGCACCTGAGCGCTGTAATCCTCATTATCTCGGCTCACTTCAAAACGATCTATCTGACAATTATCGTAGCTACCATCATCGAAGGCTATCGCTGCGATAATAGCTTCTCCATTACTTGTTAAGCCCACTTGGGTATTTCCCTCACAAACCATTGCTGGAACAATATTATCCGTTATGGTCAACATTACCGTACAGGTACTTGAATTTCCACATTCATCGGTCGCGGTATAGGTGATTTCGTGGTTACCAACCGGAATATTCTCAAATGGCCCAAATCCAGAACCGTAAGCCCAACTTGGCATTACAGTTACTGAGGAGCAATCATCGGTGGTCGGCATCATAGGTAAAAGCACCGTCGCATTACAAGAATAAGTATCTGTAAGTTGTTGAATATCAGAGGTGCAAATTATTTCTGGCGCTGTTTTGTCTACTACTTTAATAATTTGAATATGTTCTTTAAAATTACCTGTACAATAATCGACCACCCGCCAGTTTCGTAAAATCCGGTACCCGCCAGGGCCACAAAATTCAATCGTTTGATCGTTAAAACTGACAATTAGCTCGCAATGACCACCCGTCAATAAAGGATGATTTTCAATAGTGGGTTCTCCAGTCAGGCTTAAATCCTGAGGATTTTGGTTGCAATCCAACGCTGGTAAGCCAAAATCATCCCGATTGGGAGGAAAAACTACCTCATCGATTGTATTTCGCTTTAAATAAATGAATTGAGTACAAGAATTAGTGTTTCCATTTACGTCGGTTGCCGTCCAGATTCTAGTTAGTTCAGCCGTAATCGTGTCTCCAGCAGGATTGGTATAAAAACAATCGCGTGCGGTAAAATCTTCGGTAAAACTTAGACTTGCCACACCACAATTGTCCGTTACTACTGGCCTCCCAATCGCTGCCACACTATAATCACTGATACAGGATATTAAGGTATCCTGACAGGTTAGCTGCGGCTTAAAATAATCGGATACATTAATCATCGTCCAGCAAGAGATACCGGTAACTTGATGAAAGACCCCCGCATTTAAAGTTTGACCGACCTCATTACAGGTTATTTTATCACCGAGTGTATTGCCTTGATTATCAAATATTTCTACGTAAAATTCCGTCGGATCACAAGCTGGATTAGCTAATAGAATACTGGGGGTAATAATAGATTCTCCATCCGCAGGTACAGATAAATTTAAGCTAGATCGACAGATCATTGTACACTGTGCGGGTAATAAGACTGGAAGACAGGTAAATACAATCACAAAAAGCCCAAGGACAGATCGTCTTGAGTTTAGGTACAATTGGTTAGATTGTGTAGCCAACCAGGTATTTAATAATTCCTTTTTTATGACCGCTTGTTTTTATAATGAAAACGCGGTTCATAGTTTTGTTCTTGTACACAGCAATAGCGCGTATCGGAGGGATACTGCTAAAAATTTTTACTGTTTTGATAGGTTGTTGAGCTTAGAGGAGATAGTTAGGGAAACCGGAATAATCTCAACACTACAAAGATGGGTGATTATAGAAAGAGGTTCTATACCTTGTTTTGGGTATTTATTGAATAAATAAAAAATTTAATACATTTAGGGTCTCACTGTAATTCCCTCAAAAAATGCCAATCCGAATAAAGTTTGGGTCGGTATTTTTTATTTTTTATAAATAAATATGTCTTATCTGCAATATTTCTAATGCTCTGCATTGTACGCTCTATCGGTGCTATCCGTTTATTAAAAATACGCTAAAAAAATCACACGTTGGTTAAAAAAATTAAAAAACGCCTGCTATTTTCATGGTGAACAAACAAAATTAAGCTTATGTTTGTTTCCATCCACACTTCAGGCCCTTAATCATCAATACATTCTTATGTCTTTTAAATCACCTCCCTTTCTTAATTTTTTTATACTCGTCTTTTTTTTAGGGAATAACTTTTCCTCCAGCCTTACTGCTCAGGAAAACGTGACCCTCTCCGGCTATGTCAAAGATGCGGCCAATGGTGAAACGCTGATCGGTGCTACCGTTTTCCTCAAGGAAATAAGTAAAGGAGCCACGACCAACGTTTACGGGTTTTATTCCATTTCAGTGCCGACGGGTAGCTATTCGTTAGAAGCCAGTTATTTGGGATTTGATAAGTTAAAAATGACCATTGAACTATCGGCTACACAAAAGCTGGACCTGGAAATGGTAGAAGAATCGGCAGCGATCGAAGAGATCGTTGTCGTTGCAGAACGCGCAGATCAAAACGTAACCAATACCGAAATTTCTACTCAAAAACTGGGTATGGCAACCATCCAGAAAATGCCGGCTTTGCTCGGAGAAGTGGATGTGATACGGAGTATTCAGTTGTTGCCTGGCGTAACAACGGTAGGGGAAGGTGCCACGGGTTTTAACGTTCGGGGAGGAAGTATTGATCAAAACCTGGTATTGCTGGACGAAGCGCCCGTTTACAATTCCTCTCACTTATTTGGTTTTTTCTCCGTATTTAATCCGGATGCGGTAAAAGATGTAAAACTATATAAAGGAGGGATTCCTGCCAGATACGGAGGACGACTGTCTTCCATTCTGGATGTACGGATGAAAGAAGGAAACAATAAAAAATTGACGGTAAATGGAGGGGTAGGATTTATCTTTTCCCGGTTGTCGATCGAAGCTCCAATTGTAAAAGAAAAAGGAAGTTTTATTATTGCCGGACGTCGTTCGTATATCGATGTTTTATCCAAGCCATTTTTAAGCGATGACCTTTCGGATACGGCGTTGAATTTTTACGATCTGACCTTAAAAACAAACTATACCATTAATGACCGTAACCGAATTTTCTTATCTGGTTATTTCGGTCGGGATAATTTTAGATTTGGGGAAGACGCTGGGTTTAACTGGGGGAATACCACTTTATCTTTTCGCTGGAATCACCTTTTTAGTGATCGTTTATTTTCAAATATTACACTTTACCGAAGTAAGTATGATTACGAATTGGCCTTCGGTGGAGAGGAAGACAACAGCTTTGACTGGAATGCCAATATCCTCAACTATGCCTTTAAGCCCGAATTATCTTTTTACCTGAATCCGGATAATTTACTGACTTTTGGCGGACAGTCAATTTTTTACACGTTCGAGCCCGGTAATGCGGTGGGTGTCAGTGAAGGCGAAACCACCGATATTGGATTAGACAAAAAGTTTGCCTGGGAAAATAGTATTTATCTTGAAAACGAACAAACGCTGAACGATCGGTTCTCTTTAAATTATGGTTTGCGCTTTTCTCACTTTAATTATATGGGAGCAGGAACAAAATATACTTTTGAGGAAAATGGTCCCGCAGAACGACAAACGCCAGTTGGCGTAGAAACTTTCGAGCGAGGTGAATCGATCCAAACGTATAGTAATCTCGAACCAAGACTTTCCGCAAAATTTCAACTCGATCCAAAAACTTCCTTGAAGTTAGGATACAATCGAACGGCGCAATACCTGCATTTGATTTCAAATAGTACGGCTTCCACCCCCGTAGATGTCTGGACACCGTCCACCAATAATATTGAGCCGCAGGTAGCTGATCAAATCGCTTTGGGTTTATTTAAAAATCTAAAAAACAATTCATACGAAACATCTATAGAGGTGTACTACAAAGACTATCGTAACCTCACCGAATACATCGAAGGAGCCAACCTGTTTCTCAATCAATTTCTCGAAGGAGAGTTGGTCAACGGAGTTGGACGGGCTTACGGTATAGAGGTATACGCCGAAAAAAAGAAAGGAAAATTTACCGGATGGTTGAGTTATACTTTTAGTCGTACCGAGCGCCGCGTAGATGGTATCAACCGTTCGGAATGGTTTCCGTCGCGTTTTGATCAGCCGCACAGTTTGAGTTTAACTGGGTTTTATGAACTGGGAAAGCGGTGGACTTTATCCGCTAATTTTGTCTTGAACAGTGGAACACCGGCGACTTTTCCGACAAGTCGGGTAGAACAGCAAGGATACGTGGTGCCTTATAATTCTCTGGAATCGCGGAACAATGTCAGGATTCCCGCTTATCACCGACTGGACATTGCGGCCACCTTGAAACCCAAGGACAAGCCCGGAAAACGATTCAGTAGTGAATGGGTGTTTGGTGTTTATAATGTTTACAATCGAAGAAATCCTTTTACTATATTTTTCCAGCAAAGTCAAAGACGAACACAGGGTATTTTGCCTGTTAATACCGAGGCTGTGAGATTTTCGGTGGTAGGTAATTTTATTCCAAGTGTCTCGTGGAATTTTAAATTTAACTAATGAAACTGTTTAAAAATAGATAGATGATTTATTTGCAAGTCATAGATAATTAAGACTTTTAAAAAAGTAACGACATGAAAAATATTGTATTTATAATACTAACTTTTATGATGATTTTCACTGCATGTGAAGATATTGTGGAGATAGACTTAGCCGAAGGGCCGGTAGAGATAGTCGTTGATGCGTGGATTAATACGGATACCATACCGCAGGTAATTAAACTGAGAACCACTGCGCCCTATTTTTCTAATGCATTTGTACCCGTGGTCAACGATGCCGAAATTGTGGTGACGGATGAGGATGGTCGCAGTTACGAGTTTTTGGAATTAGAAAACAGTGGTAATTATATCTGGACGCCCGAACCGGGAGAACATTTTGGCGAAATAGATAAGCAATACACGTTGGAAATTTCTTTAGATGGAAAGACCTATACCGCCGCGTCTCAGCTCAATCCGACCGTTCCAGTTGATACTATTACCTACGAATTTCAGGAAGAAATGCTGGACGAACCCGCAGGATATTTCGCTCAGTTTTTTGCTCGTGATCAACCCGGACTGGGCGATACTTACTGGATCAAAGCTTATAAAAACGGGGCGTTTCTTGATGCACCACAAGAGATAAATATTGCGTACGATGGGGGTCCGTCGGCGGGTGCGGAGATAGATGGATTGGTTTTTATTACCCCGATTCGGGAGGCCATTAACCCTTTTATAGACATTGCTGGCTTGTCTACTTACTCATTGGGGGATACCATTCGTGTGGAAATTCATTCGTTGACTCCAGAGGCTTTTACTTACCTGGAGCGGGCTCGAATTCAATTAACCCTGGGGGATGCGGCCTTATTTGCGGAGCCGCCGACCAATGTTCCTACGAATATCAGGTCCTCGATCGAAACGGAAAATCCACAGGGATTTTTTGTAGTGAGTGAGGTCTCGAGCCTAGAGGTAGTGGTGGAGTAATAGTCTGGTGGTTCGGGTAGTGAACTTCTTCTAAAACCAGAGAAGCCCCCTCCCGGCTTACGCCGGGAAGAGGCCATCCCAAAAACCAATTGTTAAGGTTTTATCTTGACTGATTAGGAATGAGGTATAAGACCCTCAGTTTTTTCTAATCTATTATTTATCACGATACTTTCTTGAACGATCAAATGAACCATTCTTGCGACCGAATTCAAAGCCTACGGTTACTTCGTGCGAGCCTCCATTATATTTTTGGAAATCGTCAATTAAAATATCGTAAGAATAAATGAATTTCAAGGTATTGTATTTTGTTCCCAGTAAAAATCCTACACTATTTCCAGCACCAGCACGGAATAACGCTCCCGTGATAAATTGCTCATTTAAAAAGGAAGCCATCACACTGACATCCACGTGGGTATCCACGTTACGAACATTTCTAAGAATGATGGAAGGTTCCAGTTTAACTTTGTCATCGTTGATGGCAAAACGTCCTCCGGCGTGCAAGATAAAGTATTTAAAGTTACCACCGTCGTCCATTCCTTCAATTTCATCCGTTACTGTACGAATCAAATTAGGGGCAGCGTAGCCAAAATAAATATCTTTGTATTCTCCGTAAAGGCCTAAAGAAGTATCAAAAAATCTACGACCATTAAGATTATCCTGGATGGTCATATTATTTACAGGAGTAAACTCTGAATCCATCACTGAATTGGATAACGCCATTCGCTGATACTCCAGACTTAATCCTGCTCGTACTTTAAGGTCCTCATTGATTTCGATTCCCATTGAGTAGGCGACCTGCGCGCGAAAGCGGGTAATATCCGCAATATTTTCGCTAAAGATCATTCCACCAATTCCAACTTGCTTACCAATTGGACCGTTATAGGTCAAGGCATAAGTTTTGGGAGATCCGGGAAAAGAAGAAAAAGCGGTACGCAGATTCATATTTAAATTATGATGCTCTCGGTCGGCTCCCACCGTAGCGGGATTAACCAGCATTGGATTTAAAAAGTACTGGCGAAAGATCGCTTCTTCCTGTGCCGAAGCAGCTTGGAACAAAAATAGTCCGGCGACAAGTAGTAATAAATTTTTCATTTTATTTTATTTATGCGGTTCTGGGAAAATTATTCCAGGTCCATGGACAAAATTATATCCACTTAGTTTTAGTAAACAATATTTAATGATCCTCTAATTTGTTGCGTCTGGCCTTCATTATCCTGATAACGAATTACGTAGAAGTATCCACCTTCGGGTAGATTTACTCCTTCCATGTTCGTTCCAGACCAGGTATTGTTATAATCATCATCCATGAATTCCAACTGTCCCCAACGGTTATAGATTTCCAGTTCTACCATAAACCTGTTAGAACAGGCCACTCTGAATATATCACTGCCTCCTGCATTATTGGTTGGTGAGATTACTCTACTGACATTCTCACAGGGACCTGCCTGAAGATTTATAGTCTCCTGATTGACACAACCATTTGCATCTACAATTACCAGGGTATAGGTTCCAGAAGGTACATCCATCAAATCTCTGGTCGCAGAAAAATCAGGATCGTTCCAGCTGTATGTATATTCAGGAGTACCACCCGTTACCGTTGAAATAATATTACTGTTTACTTCATCCGCTTCTAATTCAATCACAATGTCTTCCAATGGAGTAACGGTACCTGTTCCGACCGTCGTAACTCCCGATCCATCGGTCACAGTTACTGTATAATTACCCGGCGCTAAACCACCGATGATATCTCCAGTATTGTTCTGACCAGTAACATCCCACTGATAAGTGTAAGGAGCCGTACCACCCGAAGCATCTACCCGCAGCGTTCCTAAATCTCCAGCTTGTCCAGGACAACCCGTACTACCAGAAATAAAATTCAGCTCAATCTGTGGACCAGCCAAGTTAAAGGTTTCAGAATAAATACAACCGAAGGCATCGGTAATGACCACGGTGTAAGTACCCGCAGTTAACCCGGCGATGTCCTGCGTAAACATTCCATTCGACCATTCGTAATCGTAACCGCCCGCACCGCCAGCGATGGATAAATTAATCGCTCCATCTGCGTTAGTGCCCGTAGGAACCGTTATGTCACTGGTCACCGTTATTGGTTCTGAAGAACCGTTAACATTTCCTGATTCAGAAACCGTTCTACCTTGACTATCCGTTACGGTAAGTGTATAACTACCCGGTGTAAGTCCGGTGAGGTTTTGCGTAGTGGCTCCGTTCGACCATACGTAGGTGTAAGGCGCGTTGCCTCCGTCTACCGTAGCGATAAGGGATCCATCCGCATCACCAACACAAGATTCGTTCTCCACAGCCAAGTCAATGGATAATCCAGCAATTAGAATAAACTGTTGAGATTCAACGATACAACCGTTTGCGTCTATAACGACTACACTCAATGGACTTTGATTTTCACAAACATCTGAAACGTCTTGACTGGTAGCGCCATTACTCCAAATATAAGTATAAGGCAGTTGTCCACCGGTCACCGTGATATTCACAGCTCCGTTACACATACCCATTCCGGTATTGTTGATAATAGTATCTGCGGTGATCACAATGGTTGTTTCAGGGATGGTAAAGCTAGTAACTAGTGGCGTACTTCCCGCTGCATCGGTTATGGTAATTTCGTATGTCCCCGCGCCCAAGTCCGTAAAGCTAAAGAAGCCATCGTTACTGGTTATGATCTGCGTTCCTGCACCACTTAAGGTAAAAGTATAAGGTCCACATCCACCAAATACTTCTCCAGTAACTAATCCACCTGTTCCACCTGCACAAGAAGCACCACTGACATTTAAGGTAGCGAAAGTCAAAGGCCCAGCTGTTACAAATACCGAAGGTGGAATAGCCACACAACCTTTGTCGTCAACTATAGTAACCTCGTATTCTCCTTTACAAACATCAAACAAGTCTGGTGTAGTCGCTCCGTTATTCCACGTATATGTATAAGGAGGAGTACCACCAGAAATCGTAGAGTTAATAAATCCATTACAGTCCGCTCCCGTTTGATCGGTTGTGGTAAAGTCTACCATAATTGGATTAGGATCCGTTAACGTATAAGTATTTACGACAATCACGGCGTTGGCATCTTGTACAGTTACCATATAAGTTCCAGCTGTCAAAGTAAACTGATTAGGTGCGAATTGTACAATTCCGCTTCCGTCAGCCGTACTCCATTCATATTCATATTGCGGAGTACCAGCGTTGATCGTCAATGCAATAGATCCATCATTGTCTCCACTACAAGTTGGGTTTTGGTTTGTTGCCGTTACGTTGAGGCTACCCAGTACGATAATATCTGTAATGACCTCGGTACAACCATTGTCATCAACGATGGTGACCCGCCATTCTCCAGGAACAATATCGGAGATCGTTGGAATGCTGTTGGTCGTCTGCATAACACCATTGGGACTTTCCCAGTTAAAAGTATAAGCAGGTGTACCACCAGAAACCGCTATCAATCGTATTTCGCCATCATCTGCGCTAGCAGAAGCATTTTCTATTTCAATATCACCCACCGTAATAGGTTGTGGTTCGTTAACCGTAATGGGTCCAAGCGTTTCGGAACAACCTGCCGCATCGGTCACACATAAGGTATAATTTCCACCAATCAATCCTTCCAGATCAAAGCCTGTGTTAATCAGGTCTCCTTGTCCGTTTTTCCATACTGGTGATAAATTACCAGTTCCACCCGAGGTAGTAATAAAAATCGTACCTTCCGCGACACCTGCACACCGCACGTGTCGGACACTATCCAGTTGAAGGATAATAGCATTCATACCGTCGAGTTCGTAAGGGCCTCCGACCGCGATACAACCTCTCGAATCCGTAACGGTGACGGAGTAATCACCTGGTCCTAAATTAGTTATTTCATCATTAGAAGGAAAGTTATCCATTGAACCATTTAGGGCCCAGTCATAAGTATATCCTGCTCCTTCCGTTCCGCCCGTTACATCAATATCGATACTACCAGATGCTCCCCCATTATTACAAGAAGGATCTATTATTTCGACAACGGTAATCGCAATTGGCTGTGGTTCTTGTACGATAACATTATCGCCTTCCACGGTACAACCCAAGGCATCGGTAATCGTAGGTACATAAGATCCAGCGCCTAAACCTACCAGATTTAAGGAATCTGCCGCAGAGAATCCCCAATCTACGGTATAAGGTTCTCCGTTGCCACCCGTCGGGCTAATTCTTATTTCTCCATCGGCAAATCCAGGACAGGAAACAGATATTAAGTCCATTAAATCATAATCCAACTCTTCGGGTCCGCCTACCATGATAGAACTCAGGATGCCCATGACACCGTTTGTGTCCGTAACGGTTACATTATAAATACCTGCCTCTAGTCCAGTAGGATCTTGTTCCGTATTAGGAATATTTGTCTCCCCTTGCCATGTGTAAATGTAGCCACCTGCTCCTCCGGTTACATCCATCATAATCGCTCCATCGTCGCCACCAAAACAAGTTACATCGGTCACGCTGACCAGGGTAGGATTAGGGGCATCCGCTGCGTTCACGGTAAAGTTAGCCGTACCGTTACAGCCGTTATCGTCTGTGACCGTCGAGATATAAGTTCCTGCGCCTAGACCTGTAATGGTTTGTCCCATTAAAGGAATACCGTTTGGATCAGTCCAATCGTAATCTGTATAAGTTCCACTTCCTCCAGTAGCCATTACTGTAATCCCACCGTTATTGCCAGCACCAGAGATATTGGTAACGTTTCCGGTGACGATGATCGCCGCTGGCTCAGTCACAATAATACCCTCGGTTATAACATTACAACCTCGCGAATCAGTGATGGTCACAATATAAGAATCTGGTGCAAGCCCCGTGGCAATATTGTCATTAAGCATTGGATCATGGCTCCACATGTAAGAAAATCCTCCATTTCCACCTGTCGCATTTATCGTGATGGTTCCATCATCCGCACCATTACAAGAAGCATTTTCCACTACCGAAGTAAAAGTGATTGGATCAGGATTATCTATTACGATATCCGTGATTACATCCGTACAACCCGAAGTATTGTCCGTAATTGTGACGGAATAAGTATCTGCGGGTAATCCTACAGGACTTTGTCCGGTACCTAGTGGCGACCAGTTGAAAGAAAGGTCGTTAGAAGCATTTAAGATATCTAAAACGATAGATCCATCCATACTGCCATCACAGCTTACATCCGTCACGCTCTGTACGGCACCACTAATACCACCGTCGTTGTCAACGATATAAGTAGCCGTGACATTACAACCAGCACCATCTATAACAACTGCGGTGTAAGTTCCTGAGGAAATACCGTTAAGGTCTTCGGTATTCGTTGGAGGATTTGTATTCCATTCTACACTAGTTAATGGTAGTACTGCACCGTCTAATTCGATGTCAATCGCACCATCTTCGGCACCACCACAACTGGCATTATCTATACTTACTAAATCAATATCAAACCCACTTCCGGAAGGAATAACATAACTCTCTGTTTCTACACAACCGGCACCATCAGTTACGGTAAGTACCACCGTAGTTCCTCCTTCTGCATTGTTAATATCTTGAGTTGTTTCTCCGTTAGACCAATTATAAGTAGGCGTTCCTGACGCACCATTCAAGCTAATATTTACCGTTCCATTATCAGCACCATCACATGTAGCTTGTGCGATTCCGTCTAGTTCAATTTCAAATCCGTTTCCGGCATCTACGGTAAAGGCAGCAGTCTGTGTACATTGCCCATCACTACTAGTTACTGTCACCACATAGTTATCATCGGGAAGGTCATTAATATCTTCGGTTTGAGTTGCCGTCATATCACTCCAGAGGAAGGTTGGATTCGCTCCAGCTCCAGTTACCGTAATATTAATACTTCCAGTAGCCGAACCGCTACAGTTGGCATCTGTTACCACTCCCGTAATTTCAATTCCACCATCACTATCGATGGTAAAGTTTTCTTCTTCGGTACAGCCCGAATTATTATCCGTTACGGTCACGGTGTAAGTACCCGCAGCAACGTTGTTCAGAGTAGCCGAAGTTTGTCCAGGCGAAGACCAGTTATAGCTATAATTTCCACCACCACCATTTACCTGGACGGTTAAAGAACCATTGGTAGCTCCTGCACAACCGGCAGGCGTACTGGCAACTTCGACAATGGAAAGGTTGATAGAATTTGTTAGTTGATACGTGGCGGTTGCAGTACAACCATCTTCCGTATCAGTTATCGTTACTTCGTACTGACCCTCCATTAATCCACTCCGGTCTTCATCTGTGGAAGGAGGACTCCAGTTATAGTTAAACCCATCTCCAGTTCCACCACTAACCGTTAAGTTAATCGCTCCGTTAGATTCAGAACCACAAGTTGGTTGGGTAATAATTTCATCGATAACAATGGCAGAAGTAGATTCCACGACCAGAATACCACTGGTAAAACTACAATCATTGCCATCCATTACCGTTAATGTGTATCCTCCAGCGGGAACATCTTCAAGGTCCTGCGTGGTTGCTCCATTATTCCATAGGTAAGTGTAAAGATTATTCCCACCCATTGGCGTGATAAAAATTGAACCTCCACCATCACAGTTAGCGGGAATTATTGCATCCACCGTTATTCCAACTGCGGTACTAGGCTGAGTAATGGTTACACTGGGAGAAACCGCAGTACATCCACGACTATCCGTTACCGTTACTCGGTAGTTATTAGCGATTAGGTTGGTAATATCGCCGGTTATTTGGCCAGTGTTAGACCAGAGGTAGTCATTTACTCCGTTACCACCAGATACTGTCGTGCTGATGGCTCCATCATTTCCGTCTAAACAAGAAACATTCTGCGTATTATCAATAGTAATGGCCAACACTTGAGGCTGTGCAATCGTCACCGTTGGTACGACGAACGTACACATGTTAGCATCCGTAATTGTTGGGGTATAGTTACCAGGAGGCAGGTTGGTAAGATTTTGGTCGGTAGGTCCGTTACTCCAGACAAAAGTATAAGGAGCCGTTCCGCCGACAGGGGTCAGGTTAATAGTTCCATCTCCGTCACCATTACAAGTCACATCGGTAGAAGTGGTCGTTCCAGTTAATGCCATTGGCTCCGTTACTATGTAAGTTTCGGTAAAGTCCTGCATCCCACTGGTAATATTTACGGTATAACTACCCGCAACCAAACTGGTAATCGTTGGGGTGGATTGTCCGTTGACGCCGGGCCCCATCCAGGTGGTGGTGTAATTCGCTCCATCTCCACCTCCGATGGTCAGCGCAATTTCTCCGGTGGCTTCTCCATTACAAAGTACGTTGGTGATTGATTCGGAAACGGTAATATCGACTTCTCCGGCTGGGCAGGTATTAGGGTCAAGGATGACCGCTCCATCGTTGAAGATAATAGGTGAAAATAACACTACATCAGGATCCACAAATTCCGCAGAATTTTCGGTATAGGTTATCGGACTGGTTAGAGCGGTATTACCATTTGCGGTAAAACAGAGCTCAAAAATAATTTCTCCAGATCCTAAGGTAATACCACCTTGCGTCATAGAGTTATTAGCCATGATTAAATTAATTCTATTTGTACCGTTCGGATGATTGTTCAACCAGGTTACCATACCTGCACCAAAAGCAGGATTCTCGTTTTGAAGTCCTGCATAAGTCAGATCTGCAGGTAGGAAATTTACTTTAAATCCACCACCATTAACATTGATGAATCCATCCTCAACGGTAATTGGCACACAAATGGTATCATCGGGACAGAACGTAACCGTTTCTATCGTCAATTCAAAATCACCAGAACCTTCCTCTGGCAATATACTCACGCTACCATCATTGGATAATAAAGTAGTAGGCGTCGTTTGAGAAGCACTACGTACCACGGGATCATCCGAAAATCCAACGAGTGCGTTAGTTCCAATGGTTGCCATTGGATCAATGATAAAGCAAACCTCATATAAGGTATCTCCATCCATCAAGGTAGAAGACATTCCACCCGGATTTGGGTACACCACTAAAATTTCGCCGTTATCCGAAAACATCGGTGAATCATTAATGGCAGCACTTAGGTTGGGAACATCGCTATTAAAATTCCGGTGTTCCAGATATTCGAGGTTAGTTTCGTCAAAATTAAAGGTGTATTGAAAAGAGGTAACTGCTTCAAAGTTCTGGGTCGTCACTGCGATGCAGACCGTATCTCCGGGACTACCTTCTACATTGGCAGCTACCACGGTAATGGCACTGCCACTGTTTCCACTTACTACTATCGGTGCATCTTGAATTTCCATTCCAACATCAAATCCGGGATTAGAAGATTTAGTAACTTCGATAACACCAGGCGAATTGGTAATACTCACCGTATCCATTTCACCACCGGCACCAATGACGGTAAAACAAAGTTCGTAAGCGAGGGTATCGGGGATATCAATTCCCTGGAAGGTGGTATCCCGCCAAATAGTAATAATCCAACCGTCGGTATTATTCCAGTTTTCGTCTACATTACCTGGTTGGGGAAGATTGATGTTTCCGATGGAATCAAACTGCAAAATCGCAGGATTAAAATTTACAGAATATTGCATAGATACGAGACTATCTGCGTTACACATCTGTACATCCAGGCATAACTGCTCACCTGTAGCGGCAGAGTCAGGGATGATGGCCAGTCCAAAATCGTTGAACATGCATTCGAATTCAGGATTCGTTGGCTGGTTTGGATCTGTAACGGTCACCGTACCATTGGTAAATAAGGGGGATTCTTCTGAACCATCCCCGTATGTCACATTGGCTGGGGAAGGATCATCGGAAAATATAATATCAGAAGTTCCTGCTGCGATTGCGGTAAAGCGCACAATTTTATATAATAAGAAACCGTCAGGAAGAGTAGTAGTAGGGGGCACAGAGAAAAAATCGCTATTCCATATAAACGTAAAAAAACCATTCTCAGGTGTAAGATCGTTGAAGAAAAAGTCACCTGGAAAGTTTTCAGCTTCAATATTATCTACCCCATTTACATATTGAAGTATATTAGGATCCCAGTTCATGGAATAACTAAAGCCGAGAAGATCGGTAAAGTCCTCAGTCGTTACCGCTACTTCGAGCGTATCTCCAATTTCCAGAGTTCTGGAAGCAGGGTTGATAATAAATCGTGTAGTTTGGGAATTTGCATTAAAACCCAGGAGCACGAGCCCCAATGCGAGAAAAAACGTAATTTTTTTAAACATCGATCCTTGAAATTTGAGATGTTAGACAATTTATCTTGCTAAGATCATTTTTTTTATCGTCGAAGTAGCGGTCGTCGAAATCTGGTACATATATGCACCTGGATTAGGAAAGACCTCAGAGTTAATTTTGATGCGGTGAGTTCCCTCGCCGTATCGGTTGCTGTACTGGTAAATTTCTTCTCCGGTTATCCCGAAGATTTTTATCGTAACTAATTCAGAATTAGTCAATTCAAACGGTATATACGTGGTTTTATAGAAGGGGTTTGGATTATTCTGATAAAAAACGGCAGAATTTGCGAAATCGGTCGCAAAAATACTTGTTTTAATACCAACGCACACCCCTCCATCGCCATCATAAATTATAGATTCTTCAAATACCTGCCCATTCAGGTGATAAACTACTAAAGTTGTAGTGGGTTCGTCTACAAATTCGAGATTAGCTGCGCCTTCTGCTAAAGATTTGAAAGAAATAACAAACAGGACTGTAGAATCAGGAACGGTGTAGACATTCGCATCATTCCAAAAACCATTGACCACTCCGGTAGCGGCATTATTGGTATTAAAGGAAACGTTGTTAGTTGGAAAAGACGGTGTAATGTCTTGAAACTCTACGACCGTAGCGTCCCAATTAAGGGAAAATTGCAAGCCTCCAACATCCACAAAATTAGTGGCGCGAAATTCTACTTCAAAAGTATCGTCTACTGCTACTGTGGTCGTAGGGCCGGTAAAAATGAAATTAGGTTGGGCCTTTAAGTTGCCGCAAAAGCCACAAAGTAAGAGGACTACCAAAAAGGAGTCAAATCGAAACAAGGGAAGTTTAATAAATTGTAAAGCCTTGATAATCAATTCGTTAATTTTAAAAGTTTAAAAAACATTATGGATGTCGTACCAAACAAGGTACGACATACCATAATAGCAAAGCAAAATATAACAGTAGTCCTTTAGTAATTTTTAACAATTGGTTTTACAAAAATCAGTGATTTACAAATTTTTGCAAGGGAAAACTATTCATGGAAAACTACCGCTACAATTAAATTGCATCTACTAATTTGTCATTAGTAGAAACATTATTTTTTTGAGGGTAACATTTCCAACAAATCATAAAATAAGGAGACAAAGCTAATGAAAATCAGCTTCGGTACAGATGCAGTACGAGGGAGGATAGCAGTCCTGCACGATCGATTAGACACATAAAGTTGTGTAAAATTCTCTTTGTTCATGTAATTATAATTTGTTGCACAAAATGTTAATATATAAGCATACGGGGATTAAACGTATGTACTCGTTCTTGCTATGGTATATAGATATAACCGATGCAAAGCTTAGAAATCAGGGTATTGATTTCAAAATTTAACATTAATAAGAATCTGCGATGGTGCAATCAGGAAAGAAAATATTTAAAAAATAGTCAGTTAAAGAAATCGATTACTGATAGATTTTAAAAATACTGAATAGAATTCAATAAATATCGCAGTTCACGGGAAAAATAACCAAAAATGGTTGTTTAATACTTAAATCGGTTTTTGCTATATATGTTCTCACAGTTCTTTTAAACTGTTTACAAGAACAAATATACGCCATCCAACCGTTCTATTCCTACCCTATTTATGGTATTTTTTGAAAAAAGAAAATAAATATATTAAAAAAACAAAAAGATGTGACTATAAAATAATACATAGATTATATGTTTAACTTGCTCTAAACCAAACTATTATCATAAGCTAACTTGATTAATCCGGCGGTATTACTGACGCCTAGTTTTCGCATAATGTTTTTTCGATGGACACTGACTGTTTGGTCACTTATGTACAATACTTTACCAATTTCTTTATTGCTGAGTGCGTGGGTGATGAGTTTAAGAATTTCTAGTTCCCGTTTAGTGAGGTTATATTTTTTGATAAACTTGTCTTCGGAAGGAAAACGGGACTGATCGTCAATTTTCCTTTTAATTTCTTCGATTGTTGTGTTCAGTCGGACCCCTTTCCCCAGGAAAGTACGTCCCTCCATGACTTCACTGATCGCTTTCCAGAGTTCGTCCATTCCAACATTCTTTAGAATATATCCATCTACGCCTGACTTGAAAGCGGATTTTACGATTTTCGACTCATCGTAAACGGTAAGCGCCAAGATTCTAAGTTCTGTACTTTGGGCGCGGATGACATTAATTACGTCCAGGCCATCTTTTTCGGGCATATTTAGATCTAAAATCAACAAATCAGTAGGTGTTTCTTTTAACATCTGAATCACTTGATCACCATTGTGCGCTATTCCAACTATTTCACATTTTTGTTCGTCATTATCTGACAGAATGGACTTTAGTCCGGCGATAAATAATCGGTGGTCATCTGCAATCAACACTTTAATACTTTCCATATTCAAAACTTAATTAGGGCTATTTGGATCTCACTTTTGCTAATTAATATATTAGCAAAATCTAACACTTATTACTTGCAAAACCGGTGCCACTATCCAAATACTTACCATACGGTAGGCCTTTTTACTTGGTAATTAGCAAATTATCGGTGTGCCAGTATTGTTTTGGGACAGGAAATTAGGTACAACGTACATCGCACGTCGCTTGGCAATATAAGAAACACTTTGAGTATTCACAAAAAAATCCGAATTGAACACTAGATTCAATTCGGTTTTTGACTATAAAATAAAGATTTATCGCTGAATCGTCATTTTTTTGACGATCCGCCCTGCATCTGACTGCAATTCTAATAGATATATTCCATTTGGAATATTAGCAATATTTAGGGTTTCCCGGTGGTTTACTCCAACCGACTCGAGCGGTTGCTCCCGGATTTTTTGTCCGTGGATATTGTAAATACGCAGTTTAATATTTTCCAGAGGAGCCTTAAACGTTACATTAACTAAATTACTAGCTGGATTAGGATAGAGGCGAATATTTTGTTCCGCTATTTCTTCACTGGTTCCTACTACGGCTTCATCAGAGATTTGAATGTTATAGACTGGTGTTCCGAGCCATCCGCCCGTCCCGTCGCTAACTGTAAAGGTAAATTTATCATTTTCCTCTACTGCTCCATCGTGCTGGTAAACCACCGCAGATCCAAAAATTTCCTGCTGAGTAAAGGTCTGTCCTACTAGTAATGGATTACCATAACGGAGCAGCCTTCCCTTGGTAGGTGCTTCGACAATTGTGTAAACAACTTCGTCCGGACCATTGTCCACATCTTCCGCCAGTAGTAAATCAACCTGGATTGGATTAGCGGACGCAACGGGTACTTCAAGGGTTTCGTTATTAACCAATACAGGACCGCTAGGGGATAAATTTCCACAAATTTCAAAACTCCAGGTGTTCAGCGTTCCACCTTCTCCAAAGTTATTGATCACTTCTATCGTTAAAGTCCAGTCACCCGTACTATTTTCTCCGTTAAATTTTGCCAAGCCATCCGGATCCTCCACCTTGTAGCTCTCTCCTGTATTTACCGGGCAAGGAATGTTCTCCGCAGCATCATCGTCCAGTTTAAAATCAAAAGGAATACCCGTACAAGCCAGATCTTCGAATAATAAGACACTTGTACCAGAAGGGCTAGACAACCTAACATCAATATGCCTGATAAAATCGTAATCTCCTATCAAACCAGTAACGTTGAGATCGTTGATATTTGCGCCATTGGCCACATTGATTACAGAAGTAACTACAGGGTCAGAGGCCGTACCTTTGGGTAACTCGATGGGAGTATCCGTTGCCGTAAATTCTCCACAAGATTGCACTTCCGTAAAGAAAGCAAATGTAGAGGAATAAGGACCAGGGCCACAAAGATTCACCGGGCGAATACGCCAGTAGAAAGGAAATCCTTTATCCAATTGTACGCCTGCGTCGTAACTACCCACCGTAATTCCAGTCACGGATTCGATGATACTGGCATCACTAAAATCAGGATTACTAGCCACTTGTATTTCGTAACTATCTGCGTTGGCAACCGTCGCCCAACTATAGGTAGGCGCTCCACCTAATCCGGTAGCACCATTAGCAGGACCGCTTAAAACTAAATCAGAAAAATCATTATCGATAGCAACATATTCAATAATTCGCTCTTTATCCTCCTGGCCGTCTACCGTAGCGGTCACTTTTATTTCGCCATTACCAAATCCGGAAAGATTAGAAAAATCTAATTCCAGTGTAGTAGTTTCTCCTGGCATAATCGTAGTAGCAGAAAATGCAGCAGTAGCACCAGCTGGTATATCACTGACAGAAAAGGTAATCGGCTCCACGAAATTCAATAAACTTTCAGTTGTTAAGGTAATTGTCTGATTGGCAGGTGGACAGATGATAATCTCTTCTTCCGAAGGCAATAAGGAATACCCGGGCTGCGAAGGAGGAACAATACTAAAGTCGACGTTAGAAATATCAAAGAAAATATTATCTGCTGCCCGTACCATAATCCGAGCGCTAGTCATCAGTTCATCCGGCATGATGATGGCGTAATCTCCGTCGTTAACAACATCCTCAGCTAAGGTAATAGGATAGGAAATTCCTCCATCTAACGATAGTAAAATGTTAACGCGCTTACAATTTATTGGTGGTTGATCTGTGTTGGCTACATCCCAGGTAATCTGCTGGTAACTACCTACTTCCAGGATACTTCCATCGTTGGGAGAAGTTACTATAAAGGGTCCTGCTAGATCCGTAGCCTGAAAGCTAACATACGCTTGCGTCGTCCCACCGACCAATGGATTGTTGTCTCTAACCGTACAAGAAAAATTCATTACTCTGGAATAGGTGGGGAGTACTTCTCTCCGATTCATTTCTCCCTGAACAACGGTCTGTATATTTGGAAAAATCCGGTTAGAAACAGATGTTGGTGGAAAAGATCTGAATAAAGGAGCACTTAATTCGGGGGAACCCAAGTCACCATATGGACCTAAATCTCTTTGTTCCCAACAATAGGTAATATCATCTCCATCCGTGTCACTCGCTACGGCATCCAATTCAAAAGGAGTATTGATTGGAATATAGATACCATCATTAATTAAAGGAGTAACATCAGGAGCGTTATTGGCCGTGATAACATTATCGCCACAGGTAGCTGGACCATTCCGTATATAGTTAGACATTTGATCTATCGTACCACCGTGAAAATATCCATCACTACCATTTTCTATGTTATTTGCACTACCACAAGTACCTCCATAAGACATGATCGTTGTACCACTACCTGGTTCCCAGGCAGAACCAGAAGCATATTGTTCAACCGAAGGAGGACAACCATTCCAGGTATGTCCTGCGGAAAGCTGATGTCCAATCTCGTGCGCCATAACTCGAACCGTTATCGCAATCACATTGGAACTGGCATGACAAGTAACTCCCGCTCCTTTAAATTCGCCACAAACTCGACCGCTTGCTACTCCTCCTACATCCGAACATCCTCCTGTAAAAACATGACCGACCTCGAAATTATCTTCGCCAATGACTAGATTTAAGTTAGTAGCATTTTCGATTAACATAGAAGTACCCACCGTACCATCTGTAAAAGGATCTGAATCCGGATCCAGGTAAAGCACTGCTTCCAAACCATCAACCAACGAAAAACGAGTGGCTAAATCTTGTTCATAGATCAGGTTTAGGCGGTTCATAGCAATCTGGTAATCCGCCATTACACTCTCCACGGTTCCTCCGTGTCCCTGCGCAAATTCGCCTGAACAACTCAGGGCTACCCGAAATTCTCTCATCTCTACGGGTCCTCCGGCACTATTCGTACTCGCCTGAGGTTGGCCACTACTACCCGATGTCAAATTTTCGGGAGTAAATTCATTCTCAAAATTAGAAAACCCACAAGCTGCACGCTGATTTATTTCGAGGTCATCCCGTGTATAATAACTGACGTATAATCCAGTATTTCCATCAGTATATGGATCAATATAGATATCTCCTTCGGGAGTGCGAATCCCTAAATGTACTCCCTTGGGCGACACGGCCATACGTACCGCAAATCGAGCATTCTCATCTATTCCAATACCTCGATAGGAACGAAGTTGAGGATAACGAGCCGCCGTATTGGGATGAAAAATACTGGTTTCCCAAATTTTAAATTGACTGATTTGACCATTAGGTAGTGGTAAAGAAATTGTTTTACCCGGCGCCGAGGCGTTGGTCAGGTCTTCCCAGGGAGTATTTCTCAAAGCTTGTTGAAATTGATTAAAATCCAGCTGAAAAGTAGCGTACTTATCCACAGAAATATCTGGTGACTGCTGTGCGCTTAGACTATTCTGGTCAACAGGTTTCCAAAAGGTCTGTCCCGTTAGCGTAAAATTTAGTAAAAAAAGAAAACTCAAAGCTAGAATTAAGCGCATATTGATGGTTTTTTATGATTAGAGAACTTCGTTATTTGTCGGGTAAAAATTATGATAAAACCTAAACGACAAAGATAATAAAGGATCGTCCTAATCAAAATGTAAAAATCCTTATTTGTCGTCTTCTATAAGTTGTTGGTGGATAAATGCCAATAGTCAGGAGATTCAATTAATGAAAAAACTGTACCTTGTTGAGATAAATTATTTTGAGATTTTTAAAAATTTGTTAAAAAGTCGCTCGTACTTGTGCCCGACCAATATGTACCGCATTTAGCGATCCCGGTTTTTCGACCTTCGTAGCTGATACTCATCAAAATATTTTTAGAGAGACGACGATCCAACGATAAAGACCAAAGGTAATTTTTACCATCCTTTAAGGTTTCCAGAATGGCAAACTCCAGCGGGGTATTACGTTCGCCATCAAAGCTTACGTTTACAAAAGACAAGCGGGAGCGAATGGAAGTTGCCGTATTTTGGTTAAAAGTGGTTTCAAGTGAAAAATCGTGTTTGATCGCTTGTTCCCGGAGGAGCGATTCGTTATTACTTTCTTTAAATTCGTAGGAAAAAATAGTTCTAAAATTATTGGACGGTTGTAAGGTCAACTGCGGACGAGTACGAAAAAATTTGATGGTATAATCCTGATTCTCAAAAAATTCACTATCACTAAAATTTAAACCGGTGGCTATTTCGAATTGCGTACTGATTGTTTTGCTGATATTCCAACGACTTCTAAAAAACTGTTCATCGTTGCGACGAGTCTGAAACCCACTAGTGAGCACAATCTTGTTACGAGCGGTGGTCTGACCTATTTGTAAATCATATTTCTGATCTCCCCGATTAAAAAACAATATATTTCGAACATTTGAATTTACGGCAACCAGGGCGGTATCAGGGATATTGTTTTGGAATGGATTATAAGCCGAAACTCCTTCTGCCTCTCGGGTTCGGCGTACGACGCGAACCGTAGATTGGGTAGAAAATTTACCCAACCATTTTTTAAATCCTTTTTTACCCTGAAATACTCTTTTCAAACTGGTCTGTAAACTCTCGTTAAAAGTAACGTTATTGGTGCGGATAAATTCGTTGGTAAAGAGGGTTACCCGAATGATATTTCCTTCACCCGTAAACGCTTCTTCCCGAATCTCATTTACCTGCGGTACGCCGTCTTGGTTAAAGTCTAGTGTTTCATCCCAAAAAAAAATACCATCCCCTGGATTAACGGGTAAATAATTATAAGCGACCCGAGGTTCTTGTCCGGAACCAATTTCGTAGTTGGTGGTAGAACGAACTGCCCCCTTCCAAAGTGTGAGCCGGTGGTCTAGCCTGCCCAGTGAAGCATTTTGTGCCGTTTGAGTCGTTAATTGTTCGTCTGAAATTTTTAATTTTCGATAGGTAAAATTCCAGCTCAATCGGGAGACGTTGCCTTCTGTCCAGCTACCATTTACGTTAAATTCGTCAGCAACCGTACTTTCCGTAAAGTTTTTTCCGGTAGGGGCGTAATCGTACCGTTGCGTATAGTTGGTTCCAATCGTAAACCGTTTTTCTTCTGGTGTTTTCAAATAAAAACGGTAAAGATTATAATAAAAACTAACCAGGCTTAACGTATCCGCGTCATTTGAAAATCGGTCATTTTTTTCCTGCTCTCCGTAAGCGCCCAAGGTAATTCCTCCCAGTTTTGGAAGGGTTCTGGCGATATCAATTTTAGGTCTTAAAAACTGGCTATCTTCCCGATCACTGTCTACCTGCAACCAGTTGAGTTGTGCATCAATTTTCCAATTATCTCGATTAACTTTTAATTGGGTAAAATGTTTTTGTCCATTGTAAGTCGTGCCTCTTAGAAAGCTACTAAATTCGTAGGTTAGACTACCCAAATTATTTTTCAAAAGAGAGACTTCCGCACGGGCGATGTGTTCATTTTCTCTATTAATCTCCAGAATTTCATTCCGATTATTAGCGAGGTTCCAGTCACGAGTAAATTCGGCTTTTCGGTAAGGATTCAGTGCCTGAAAGCGTTTTTGAGTAAATTCATAATTTATATTGGTAGCCAGATTCCAGTTCTTTTTTAAAGGGAATAATTGTTGATAACTGGCAAAGGCGGCTACGCCGGCGTCGTCCTGATCGCCAATATCAGAAAAGCGATTAAGGTCATTGCTGCTCAGGGCAATTTCGGTTTGAATACGGCCATTTTTATTGACTTCGTAATCAGCACCAAAACTGTACATCTGTCTTTGCGTTGGTGCTACCAGGCGAATTACTGGTTCAAAATCTCCCAAAGAATTTCCGTTCGCATCGGGAGCTACCCAAAAAAAGACTCTACCATTTTGAGAAGTATTGGGGTCTAATAAATAATTGCCTTGTCCAAGACCTACCTCCGTAAAGGTAGCCGTAAAAAGTGCACTATCCGGATTGGTACTATACCGTAATATTTCAAAATCAACAATACTATTATTTATTAAAATTTGTGTATCTATTTGTTCGTATTGAATACGAAACTCATTGAATTCTTCCGTTCGACTGATGGAGGGTGCAAGTGCATTATCAACCTCATCTCCTACTGAATTTAGTAAGACCTGTTGCAAAGAATCCAGTTCCTGTAGTCCGCTAGAATTACGACTGTCCTGTTCCGAAAAGAGATTAAAATGCAGTCGCCATTTCTTATAATTCAATTCTGTGTCAAAAGCGTACATAGAGCGTAGATACTGTTGGTCGGCGTATTCAAATTCTACAATCACCCGAACATCTTTAGTGATCAAAACCTTGTTGGTAAAAACAATATCGGCCCGATTGTAATCAATAACGTAATCTTCTTCCAATCCACGGGTTAATAATTTACCATCAAAAAAAACTTTTTCGGTGCCTGCGAGTGCGATGATAAATTGTTCGTCCTGATTACCTTGCAACCGGTAAGGCCCTTGATTACCTTCTTCAGTGGCAAGCATATTACGGGCAAACTTACCTCTGGCTACGGCAATACTCGCCCGTGATCGCAACGTAGCATCTTTAAAGGGACTGACCTGATTACGAAAAGTAGCTCCTTGTAATTTTTTATAATAATTCATAAAATAACTATCGGGACGATTGAGTTCGTAGTCTCCGGCGATGAGCACATTTTCTTTTTTACTTAATTGAATAAAAATTCGATCAAATTCCTGAAGTTGTTGGGTATTACCCTCCGGCTGGAGCGGAATATTATTATCGGTGATGGCGGCCAGAATTTCGATATCATCACCGAGTTCGCCCGCCAATTGTAAATTAAAACTGGAGTTGAGCACCAGATTCTGGCTATTACCAAAGGAGATTCCACGGGCAAAGCTCCCGTTATAATCCAGTCCTTTGAATTTGATAATCTCTTCTTCGTCATCGTAGGGGTTGATGGTAAAACCGATATAATCTCCATTTTCTTTTCTTCCAATTTTAGTTGTATCGAGACGGACAAAGTTTTTGTAAAGGTCGTACGGTAAAACACGGTAGGTAGCGGTATAAATTCTGACCTGGAGTTGGTTAAAAAAGAGGGTATCTGTCAGATGGATTTGATTTTTTACTACCTGATAATGGGTGTTTTCTATGATTTTTCCCAAAGGATATCCCCGTAAGGATACGGAACCGGGAATAATGGTGAGTGAATCGAGCGGATAAATTGTCTGACCGGGTTGCCAGGTCAGTACTTTGGTATTAAGATTAGACAGTCCCCGGTCTTGCCCAGTTACCTGAAATCCGAAAAACAATAGGCAGCAAAAGAAGAGTAAAAGTTTGAATTTCATACAACTAGCTCAAGACTATCTATTTAAAACGATAAAAAATGAGATAGTTGCGTGCAAAAACCTGCGAAAAGCCGAAAAAAAGTGTCGGCAATAAGAAAAGTCCTCTTTTTGGGAGGGCTTTTTGATAAAATTTTCAAAATATGGCGAAAAGTAAGCAGGATACTTAATTAGCTATTTAGGTGTCAAGTTGTTCTAATAACCACTTTCGTTCGGTTAATGGTTGGCTTTGTTCAATTTCCAGTCGTAGTTTCGCTTTTTGGGTGACATTGAAAGGGTTGAGTTTTAATAATTTTTTGGTAAAATGGATGATGTTTCTGTAATTATCCTTGTGATATCCGATGGCTTTTTTTCTCAATAGGTTGTTTTGCATGCTTCCCAATAAAGATTCCAGGGCATCAAATTCTTTTAATTCAAAGTACATTTTCATCAACATATTTTTGGAGTCCAGATTTAGAAAAAGATCATCGTATTCTACTTGCAGTAAGAGCTGCATGGCGGATTGATATTCTTTTTGTGAATAATAAAAAAGGGCCAGGTTATAACTAAAATTTCCTTCCCGATATTTTGGGGCCAGTTGATTTTTATAACTATGAATAAAGTTTTCGACAATTTGAAATTCGCCTAATTTCAAGCCGATGGTCACGATGTTTTTGTAGGTAAATCTGGATAAATATCCATCTTGTAAAAAGACATCGTATTCAAGTCCGGCTTGATATAAATCAAAACTTTCTTGCAGGAATTTGACCTGATCATTATTAATTTTTTTGATACAATAATTAATCGTCAGGATGAATAAATCTCTTAATTCAACCCGAGAGAAAAGATTAGAATGTTGGAATAAATGCTTTTTTAGTTCTTTAAAATGGCTGGCATCCTCTTCTGCTAAAGATTTAAAAGTATAATAATAAATAGCAATGACGGGAATAGAAAGCAATTCTTTCCGCCGAATTATTTCTTCGATTTCAGATAACCATTCAATTTCATAATTAAAATTAGAAACGTTTTTATGTGCGATTGTTAAACAAGTTCTGCGTAATTTCTCCGCAATAAATCGGATATCGAGCAGATCATTCATTCGTTGTAAATTCAGGGGAGCTACCCTTTTTTCTTCCGAAGTCATGGCATAGTGTTCTAACTGAATTTGGAAAGCCGATTCATAATACTGGGCATTACGAAGTGGATTTTGTTCCAATAATTTTTCCGCCTTTTGGACTGTTTTTTGAAAAAGTCTAGGTAATTTCTTTTCTCGATAAATTTCTGTCAGAATAATTTTTTGCCGAATGGGTTGGCTCTTTATCCGTTCAAAAATCAGGAATTGTTCCATTAACCGCAGTAAAAAAGTCATCGCCTGACGAATTTTAAAGTCGTCATATTTTGCGGCTAACGGAAAGACCACGTCGAAGGCGATTGACTTTTCCAGGGCCTTTGGATTTTGATAATTTTTCATCAAAAAACCCAATAATACTATTACATCTTCCCGATTATTGTGGTAAGGAGAGGACACGAATTTTCGTAAACTGGCCTTTTCGGCAGCATTTAGTGCCGTAAAAACCGTAAGTAAGCGACTTTTCAACATGATTTTTAAGAATAGCTTTTCAACAAAAAGGATTCAATCTATATTCAAACAGGCTATAATCTAAACATCATTTCTCAACAAATCAAAATAATTGTCTTTTTTTTAGCTGTATAATTATCTGACCTTTGTTCACAGAGACGGAAATAACCGTCTATTTAGGATCAATAAAAGAATAACTTATAACATTTGGTTGCTTCTTTAATTGATCCTTAGCTCCACTGATTGCACTAATTTTTTCTAACATTTAATATTTCTAGCAGTCGATTACGCATAGAATATAATCCTATTAAAGAACAATCATGAAAAGAATGAAGACAATCCTTTGGACAATTACCTGGTTACTGTCGCTTAATTTTTCGGCGCAAGCTCAGGGTTGGGAACGCGCTTATCTTTATAATCAATTCTCTAATTCGGTAGAGTTTAGTAACATCTTGGAGGTGGATAACCAAGAACATATATTAACCTGTTTTGGGGGAAGTGGTATTACTCTAATAAAAATTGATGAACTGGGAGATACCATTTGGGTCAAAAAAAAGGAGGCATCTTCCATAATATTAGGTTCTACTGCTTCAAATAATGGAATCGTTTACACAACTATTCTGGCCGAAGAAACCAGAATAACAGAAGTAGATTTAAATGGCAATACCCGCTGGTCGCAAACCTATGCTGACCCTACTATTCCCGGAGACATCATCCAGTCAATCGATAATGGATTCCTGATGGTAGGGCAAAATTCAATTCAAAATACGGATAGTGATTCTATTAGAGTAACGAAGTTCGATGCTACTGGTAATTTGCTATGGAAGAAAAATTATTTCGATAGCCTTCCCGAAAAAGGAAGAGGAATCGTAGAATTGTCGGATGGTAATATTATGATAGCTGGGGTAGCCGGTGCATTCTTCGATGCTGATCAATCACTCGTTCTATTAAAATTGACTCCAGACGGCGATGTTATCTGGAAAAACTATTATCCAGATTATGACGGTTCTAGTAATCTATCCCTGCTGCTTACCGCGAATAATGATTTTGTCGTAAAAGGGACCCGATCAATCATTCGGTTTGATGATTCGGGTAACTTATTGTGGACAAAAGATTTCCTCTTTCCAACCGATATCATAGAACTATCCAACGGTAACTTTGCCATAACCACTAATTATAGGGACACCATTACGAATGAGATTAACATAGACTTTTACAATATAACTGCCGCCGGAGATGAAATCTGGAAACGCACTTATACAAAACCTCTCATCGAACATTTTTTCCCAAAAATCAATCGTACGGCGGACGCTGGTTTTTTAATTGGCTTCACGGCAGCAGTCGGATTTCCCGAACCAGGCGCCTATCCGATGGTTTACAAAGTTAATTCTCTGGGTGAACTTTATACCAGCCAACTATCAGGAAAAATCTGGAACGACGAAGACGACGACTGCCTAAATTCACCCGAGGAAACCAACATGGAAGGATGGATTGTAGCTGCCTCCAAGTCTGAAAATACGTTTTACGGTGTAGTGGATGAGCAGGGAAATTATCAAATCCAGATAGATACGGGAAATTATACCGTGAGTGTTCTGGAACTTTACGAATATTGGGAACCCTGTATGGATTCTATTTTTCAGGAAATAATGTCACGGGATACTATTGACATCGATTTTCCCATGCAGGGAATTGTAGACTGTCCACTGCTGACGGTGAACATAGGGACGCATAATCTAGTACGCTGCGCTTCGAATCGGTATTACGTTAATTACTGCAATCGTGGCACAATAGAAGCGGAAGATGCCTACGTAGAAATTGACTTTGACGAGGATTTACAAGTAGATAGTGCCTCTTTAATGTGGTCTTCAGTTGCCGGAAATACCTATACTTTTAATT
>Ga0209187_1000697_pt1 | contig 51545 bp, 41 predicted proteins | sample BantaG_FD_187430 | JGI IMG/M metagenome (GOLD analysis project Ga0209187, IMG submission 187430) | Marine algal microbial communities from Bantry Bay, Ireland - BantryBay_4 metaG (SPAdes) (version 2) | ecosystem: Host-associated > Algae > Red algae > Unclassified | place: Bantry Bay, Ireland...
AGTAACCGGAATGACGCCGAGACTCGTTAGGGAGTACTTAAAAATCATCGAAGAAATCGAAGACCATGAAAACTAAGAACCGAAAACCTCAGTGCCATATGGCACTATCCTTGGGGCTTGGCACCAGTCAGCCAGGCGGTTGACTCGTTGTGTAACCGAAGTCCGACAGACTCCTAGGTCCGCCGACAAAATGTGCATCGACCGGTCTGCCACTCATCGCGACATTGCATCGTCCGGCCCGGTCGAAACGAAAACATCCCTCCAATCGGGCAAGCCACGACTACAAACGTTGGTGAACTTTCTTGATCGCCCATCCCACCAAGGGAATGCGGCTGTAGAGAATGTCGGTCGGATCCCAATAATCTTGTTGGTAGACCACCTTGCCGGACTCGTCGAAGCGGATGTGCGACATGCCGATGCACTCCTGAACCTCGTCCTCGGGATCGCGGTTCAGGTTCACTTTCATCACCCAGCGCAGGTAGCAATCGCCGTCGTCGAACACCGGATCGGAAAACTCGAACGAACAGCTGCGCAGCGGCTCGGTCGCCTTGACCATATACTCCGCCAGCGCATCGAGATCGTGATACTCCTTGAAGCCGTCGCGGAAAAAGAACTTGTCGGCGTATACCCCGCGGATCTTCGCCGCCACGGGTTCGGCGCTGTAGTCGGAGAACAAATCGATCACCCGCGCCGCCGCTGCCGGGTTGGCTTGTTTTTCGTACGGCGCTTTCTGGGCGAGGCGGAAAGCCGTGTTCGGAATCGTGTGCCCGGGCGAACGGGTGCTGCAACCATTGGTCATAAGTAGAACTCCAATCAGGGCGAGGCCGGCACTGGCCAGTATGAGGGAACGTTTCATAATTATTTCTTTATCGCCTAACATGGTTCGGCCTTACGACGAGAATAAGTCGCCGCCGTCGAGCCAAAGGAGCGGCGAACGTAGCGCACGCTTCCCAGCGGGTGTAGGTACGCGAAAAAGTAGCGCACGCTTCCCAGCGGGTGTAGGTACGCGGAAAAGTAGCGCACGCTTCCCAGCGGGTGTCGGTACGCGGGCTTCTCAGCCCGCAGTGTTGGACGCCTCGAAACCGCCGAACACCCCATGGGTCGTCCGACCAAATCCAGCACCCAAAGTGGACGCGAAATCAGAGGAGGTCTCGAACGACTGCCAGCCCTTGCACTCTTGCACCCCGCCCCCTTTCCTGTTTGATCCCGAATCATGAGCGACGAACAGCCCACGCCCACAACCTACAATCTCGAACAGCTCGGCAACGCCACCCCGCTGCCCGCCTCGCCGGAAGCCGCCGTGCTCGAACGCGTGCCCAACCCGCATCCGGGCACCGCCTACAACGTGCGCTTCACCGCTCCCGAGTTCACCTCCCTCTGCCCGATGACCGCGCAGCCCGATTTCGCCCACCTCGTCATCGACTACGTTCCCGGCGAGTGGCTGGTCGAAAGCAAATCGCTCAAGCTCTACTTCGGCTCGTTCCGCAACCACGGCGCGTTCCACGAAGATTGCACCATCGCCATCGCCAAACGCCTAGTCGACCTACTCGACCCCACCTGGTTGCGCATCGGCGGCTACTGGTATCCGCGCGGCGGCATCCCGATCGACATTTTTTATCAAACCGGCGCCCCCCCCGCCGATGTCTGGATCCCCGAACAAGGCGTGCCCGCCTACCGCGGACGCGGCTAACGTAGAATTCGCCGAAAACCTGTATGGCAAAGATTTGCCATAGAGTGGCAAAGTTCTGCCATACTATGGCAAAAGTCTGCCAACTTATGGCAAGCTTCTGCCATAGCCATGCCATAGCCGAAGGAACCAATCATGCGCCTGAACCCGACCCTGTTCTCAACCATTCTCCTGCTCGCCATCGCTCCCTTTATCTGCGCGCAGGAAAAGGCGATGCTCGGACTCGAAAAAGTCGCCGAGGGTTTTGGCCTGTGCGACGGACCCGCGTTCGACGGCGGGCAGCAGCTGTTCATCCCCGACGTGAAAGCGCAAGAGCTGCATCGTTACCTGCCTCGGACCGGCAAGAAAAACGTGTTGCTAAACGCCGACGCCGGGCGGTTCAGCGCGACCTTCTTTTCGCACGGAAAATTGTATCTTAGTGACGTCGCCAACGGGCGCATCGCGATCTTGAGCGGCAACAAAGCCGAGACCTATTTCAAGATGCCGGAGGCGAAGCCGCCGGTTCGATCCAACGATCTTGTGGTGGATCAACAGGGCGGCATCTACTTCACCGCGACGCGTCCGGGACAAGTTTGGTACATCGAACCCGGCGGTCGGCACCGCATTGTGATCGACGACATCAAAACGCCGAACGGCATCATTCTCTCACCCGACGGCAGCACCCTCTACGTGTCCGCCTACCTGCCGAAGCAGGTGTGGAAATACGAAGTGAAGCCCGGCGCCGGTTGGCAAGGCGAGCTATTCGCGACCATGGACGACGGTCCCGGCAAAGAAACAGCCAAAGGCGCCGACGGCATGACCATCGACCGCGCCGGCAACGTGTTCTGCGCCGGCGCCGAGGATGTCTGGGTCTGGTCGCCGTCCGGCGAGCTGCTGGAAAAAATCCGCACCCCGTCGCGTCCGATCAACGCCACCTTCGCCGGACCAGGCACGGAGCACCTTTACATCACCTGCATGGCCAAAGAGCTGCCCGGCGGCGAAACGATCCCGAGCGCCATTTACCGCACGCCGCGCAAAATTTTTGGCGTCTCCGCTCCGCCGCCAGAAACGCCGAAAAACCAAGTGGCGAACCGGCCGTCGACCGCGATCTCCGATCACGTGACCTTCCATCCCAACGTCGTCTACCACACCGAAGGCGACCGCAAACTGCTGGTCGACATCTGCCAGCCGCACGCCAAAGCACCGCTGCCCTGCCTGGTGATTGTGCACGGCGGCGGTTGGCTCAAAGGCGACAAGACAAAGTTCCGCGCGCTGGCCAACAAGCTCGCGGTGAAAGGTTACGTCACCGCCGCGGTCGAATACCGGTTGGGCGGCGAAGCCGCGTTCCCGGCGGGCGTTCGGGATTGCAATCACGCGGTCAAATTTCTCAAGGCCAATGCCAAAAAGTACCGGATTCGTCCGGAGAAAATCGGGGTCGTCGGCGGTTCGGCGGGCGGCCACATCGCCGGACTTATGGCCAGCGGGTGGAAACTCGACGCGCTCGCCGGCGAACAAATCCAAGCTGCGGTGGTGATGGCTGGTCCGCTGGAGATGACGCGTGGCCAAGTCGCCGAGCGTTCGCGGACCGACCCCAAGAAGTCGAACGCCTTCCAGTGGCTCGGCGGTAACGTCGACCAGAAACCCGACCTCTACAAACTCTCCTGCGCCTGGTCGCACATCGACGCCGACACCGCCCCGATTTTGTTCATGGTCGGCGAACACGACCATCCCGAACGCAACCAAGCCTCGCGCGACAAACTCAAAGCCCTTGGTGTTTGGACCGGCGTGAAGGAATACAAGGACGGCAAACACGGCTGCTGGAACCAGACCGGATGGATCGACTTGATGGTCGAGGACATGGATGCGTTTTTCCGCGAACAGCTTCGGTGAGTCGATTACCCCAAGTGGGTAAGAAAATCCCTTCTATAACAAATAATTCGGATCACGATTTTCCGCGATCAACTTGACAAAGCGAAGGATCGGTTGTTCCAAGAATCAGATTACTCACCAACAAAAGGCATTGAAAATTTGCCCACTTTGTTGATAAACTACCAGCAAGCTATGAATATCTTTGGAAAAATAGTAGATTCGCTGCAACTGAAGCCAGTTGTTCAACGTCCCTCGAGGCATCTTCGAGAGGAAAAAATCGCGACAGAGATCATGGCTTCCAAAGGACGCGGCAGCATTAAAATCCAAGAGAGACGCGTTGAGACGCGACAAGAAATCGAGAAAGAGATTTTCACGCTCGAAGACATCAAAATCTGACGATTTCACCGCGTTGCGAGAGTCTTGGCATAACCTTAACGGTCGCCTATTGAGGTGGCCATTTTTTTGAGGTTAAAAAGAGGTAAATGAACATCAAGCGCGTCAAAAAAGCATTCCGGGATGCCGAGAACCTCATCAAGGAATATGAGCATGTGAACGACAAGCTTCTCGTCCCTGCGGTGAATGAACTTCGGTACGCAGGGTATCACTTTCTGAAGGCTTTTGGGGATGACGGCAACCTGATAAAAAACACGCCCGACTTGGCCAAAGCCGAGCGGCATTGCCAGCGTTCCAGATATGATACAAGTGAAGCTATAGCCACATTTTACATTCGGAATATTCGAGCGATCCTCGGTGGACTCAAAGAGCATCCCGAAATCGCTAAACAGGTTTTTGGTGATTATGAAGCTCTCCGCTCCAATGCAAAAACAATGACGATGGAGCTCAAATCATTTTCAAGCGAGGATCGTGAGTCCTATCACGAACAATGCCTCGATCTGTCGAAACGCGCCAAAGGAGTTTACGATGCACTCTCCAAGGGCGAAGATCAATGTTGGGATATCATAGAGGCCCGGGGCAATCAGAAAAACAAAGACACAAGACGATTTCGTACACAGGTTATCTTAGGCGGACTTAGCATACTCGTTGGTTTAGTAGCGCTCGCAATCACAATTCTACTCGCCTGTTAGAAGCGCTTGTTTAGCGGATCACTTCAGCGGGTGACTCCGCTCGACCAGCGGAATCGTCACGCGTTCGCGGCTGAGTCCGGCGCGCAAAATCGCGTGGAGAATTTCCAGAGACTTCATCGCGCGTTGCCCTGAACAAATCGGATCGCGGTTTTCTGCGATGCCGGCCAACCAATCGTCGGTCAGGCGGCGGTTGAAATCGTCCATCGCCTCGCCGCCGGCGAACGCGGGATAGCTTTTCGGATCCGCCGGCCAGCGTTTCCAGTGATCGGTGATTTCGGTGATCTCCGAACCCACGGTTATGCGCTCGCGCAGATAAATCCGCGTTGGGTGATTGAGGAAAACGCGCACCGCCGAACGCTGCCCACGCAGTTCGAAGCCCCAGCCGCTGGTCAAGGCCTTGAGACCTTTGCCTGAGACGAACGACAAGGTCTTGCCACCTCATGGCAGAGTTTTGCCACAAGCGATTTCCCACCCAGGGATTCAATCGTGTGCATCGCGGATAGTCGCCCGGGCGGGGCCGGCCTCCCACTTTAATCTTCGTTCCGGCACTACCCGCCTTGGTGAATCGTGATCTGGGTGAACGGGATTTTCCAGGCGTTCTGATTGCAGGCTTGGATGAGGATCCGGGGCAGGGCGCGTTCGAGTTGTTCGTAGCGGTCCGAGGCCGCGCCGGTGAACACGGCTTGCACCGCGTAATCCAAGGAGGATTTGCTGGCGCCTTTGAGTTCGACCACTAAATCCAGCAGTTCGGCTTCGCTGACGATGTCGGCCAAGCCCGAACGCAGCGCCGTCGCCATCTTCGCCGGGATCACATCTGCCGCTTCGGCGAGGTGGACGTAGTCGAGGCCGAAGGTGTGGTCGATGCGGAAGCCGTCGGACAGGTTTTCCGGCGCGAGTTGGTAGAACTGGTCGGTGGGGTAGGTGACGTGGGAGCCGCCGAGGCGGACCAGTTCGACGTGGTTCGGGGTTTGCACGCGCACCTGACCGAGGGTGCCGTCTTGCAGGCGGATCCATTCGCCGGACTCGCAGGGGAACCAGCGTTCGACCGGTGCCGGACGGCGCGACACCAGCCCGACCAGATCGCGAATCGGCAGGATTTGCTCGCCGCCGGCCAGGCGCGGGTTGACCAGTTTGGCGGTGAGGCCGATGTCTTCGACCCGCCAGGGAATCCCCTGGTAGATCAGCAGTTCGTTTTCGCGCACCGCACCGAAGTTGAGCATCAGTTTCACTTGTTCGAACATGCGCGGCAGCGCCTTGATGCCGACCCAGCCGACCCCGATCAGAAAGAAGATGGACAGGGTGAGCAGGAACCAGTCGCCGGTCACATTGAATACCAACAGCAGCGCGCCAACCGCCGCGAAGGTGGTGAAGATGTGATAGATGAGCGCGCCGAGACGTGAGGCGAACGAGCGGAATTCGCCGAGCGGGCGCACCCGCCGGTAAATGCCGTAGAGGGCGCGCAAGCCGAAGAACACGAGGCAGAAGGCGAGGATGCCGAGCAACAAATGCAGGCCGCGGGTGCGCATGAAATTGCTCAAATAGGCGCGCGTGACTTCGATGAAGGATTTCTTGCCGGCATTGTATTCGTTTAGTTGCAAGCCGAGCGAACGGCTCTGCGAACGCGCGGCGGAAAGCCGCCGCTGCCACTCGGCCTGTTGGCTGCGCAGGGCGGCCGCAACGTCGTCGGGCGGATCGGCGGCGAGCAGGCTTTGCAGGTTGTCGACTGCGAGTTCGGCGGCGCGGAGACGGTCGCGGATGACTACCAATTCCGATTCCTTCTCTTTGATGATACGGGTCTCGGCGGTGGTTTCCTTGAGTTCCCTAACCACCGGCTCGATCAGGCGCTCGAGTTCGGAACGCAGGTCGAACGGCTCTTTTTCGGCAGGGTGGAACAGGGCGCGGTCGACTTCCGCGCCGACCGCGAGTTCTTCCAGAGTCTGGGTGAGATTATTCCGTTCGCTGATCAGGTAGCTGATCTGCCGGACGAATTCCTGCTTGGTGGGTTCGTCGCCGGCGCTATCGCGGGCTTCGCGGGCGGCATCGATCTGACCTTCGTAGAGGCGGATGGATTCGAGCAGGCCGCGAACGCGTTCGAAGCGCTCCTCGACCCGGAGTTGCGCCGCCGAGACCACGTTGGTTGCGTTGGCCCTGCTGGTATTGGTCCGATTGGTTTGCGCCGACACGACTGGGGTACACAGGACGGCACCGATGCACGATAACAGGCACCATGCCAAATAGGACCGTCGGCACATCCGTATGGTCTGTTCGAAAACACGCTTCACTTGTCCATTAATGCACGCGTGGACCGAGTTATCAACATGCACGGAGGGCGTTTTTAAATCTACAGAATCGTCGACACGGACAGTACTTAGGGTTGTGAACACTCCTATGCGTTTGACTTTAATGATTTTTCTTCTCGGTGCGGGATCGGCGTTTGCTCAGCCCTCGTTTACGGAAATGCGTTCCGCTTGGGAGCGGCAGGTGAAGAAAGTAGAAGTCTCGGCGTTGTTCGCCCAAGACAAGATTAAGCCGGCGTATCAACGCATGGTGCAGTCGGAAATGAAGAAGGTTCAGGCGGCCGGTAAGTTGGAAGCCTTGATCGCGCTCAAAGACGAACGCGCCCGGACTGCGGACGACCTCACCGTCGCCGACCCGCCGAGTGAGATGCCCGAGGTTCTTCGCCTTCAGGAACTTCTCGCCGAACAGCTGCAAAAGATCGAGGCGACGCGGTCTGAGGAAACCCTTAAATATTCGCGCGTCTACCGCAAGCAACTCGGTGAATTGCAGAGCGCTCTCACGAAGCAGGGCGATATCGAGTCGGCTCTGATCGCCAAGCAGGAACGCGCGAAGCTTTTATTGCGTCCGGAGTTTCGGTTTTTGTCGCGCTTGGCGGTGCGTGGCGCGAATCCCGACGCCTGGCACGTGGTGTTCCGCGGCAAGAACCCGTTCAAGTTCGGCATGGCGCTCAGCACCGACCTGACGCACGCCATCCTGCTCGAACAGGTACCGAAAGATATGAAGTACATGCGGTTGGCGAATCTCGGCACGCAGGACTTTGTCGTGCTCGAACTGTCACGCGATGAGTTCATCAACGGCATGACCGAAGGCAATTACCAGTGGCGCTTCGGCACCAACGAGACGCACGCGGTGCTCGGCGTGGCCGACTTCAAGGAACAGATCAACAATCGCCGCGGCGAAGCCTATTTCAGTGCCCGCGGCGATGGTGGTTATTCCGGATGGGGCTATGCACCGCGCAAGGCGTACCCGACCGAGGGGGACGAAAACCAAGAGGTCGTGATCAAGCAGGGCTTGTGCTGGGACCGCGAAAACCAGCGTTCGTTGATCCTACTCGAAGTGTCCGTTTCCTCGGCGCCGCTCAGCGAAATCGATCAAGCCAAACTGTTGATCAATCCTGCGCGCAAACCCGTCAACAAACCTGCTGTAGCCGCGGCCGCAGGGAACTTGCCCGAACGCCTGCCGCGTTCGCTGTTGCTAACCCCAGCCGATGCCAAGCTGACCGGTGCCACGAAAAAACTCGATGGCGGGATCCAGATTGGCGACGGCGCAAACCGGGGTCGTCTCACCTGGGACATGACCAAAATCCGTCAGGGAACCTATGATGTACACGTCACCTATTCGAGCAAAAGCGGCGGCCTGCTCACCGCCCAGGGCGCGCGTCCGACCATGGCCTCGCGCACCAAGATCCTTCTCGACCGGGTTAACCTTGTCACCCGCAAGACCCGCGAGCAAAATTTCCGCCGCGACGTGTTCGCCAAGATCAAACTCGGCGGGTTCAACAATCTCGAACTGATCCTCAGTCCGCGCACCGGGTACAGAGATTCGGCCACGATCCACCGGGTCGAAGTGACCGCGCCAGCGCGCTAACTAACTGCTGGTCTGCGTGCCGCTTCGCGGAGGCAAAAGAATTTTGGGCAAAGGAATCAGGTCTTATACGTCTTGAAAGCGTATGGCAACGATCTGCCATAGAGTGGCGAGGTCTCGCCATAAGGTGGTACGAGTTCGCCATGCTATGGCAGTGCTTCGACGGCCTCTCTACCTTTCTTCTTCGACCGAGACCTTGTCCCAGAATAACAGGAAGAAGATCAGCGCGATGGCGGCCGCGAGAGCTGCCGGATAAATCCAGTAACGTTCCCACAGACTCATCGTCTCGCGAAGAAGTGCGGGGTCCACCTGTTCCGGCATGTCCACGTTGAACATCCGTTTGAGGGAATCGACAAAATCCATTTCCTCCTCGGGGCGAAGTGACTTGATGTTCGCTTGCAAGGTTCCCTCGCCTCCGATGGCGCCGGATTTGGCTAGCACCCCGGGCTCCTGGGCAAAGCCAAGTTTTCCGATCACGCCCTCTTTGAGCAGGCTTTTCACCCCGCCAAACGCGACGAGAAAGCCTACGTACATGCCGATTCCCTGGGTGAAAAAGACGAGCATCGACTGCGCCTGGCCGCGGATTTCTGGCGGCGCTTTTTTCTCGGTGTACATGAAGCCGGTGACGAAGAAGAAGTCGTAGCAAATGCCGTGCAGCAAGATCCCGAGGAAGATCATCCACGCGGTTTGATCGGGGGCACCGACCGCGAACAGGAGGTAGCGTAGCACCCAGCAACCCATACCGATCAGAATCATCCACTTCACGCCGAACTTGCGGAAGAAAAACGGGATCAGCAGCATGAAGAAGATCTCGGAGATTTGGCCGAGGGTCATGGTCGACGCCGCCGCCGTGAAGCCCGTGTTTTGCAGGTACACCGGGGTGAGGGCGTAGTAGCAGGCGAGTGGGATGCAGATTAAGCAGGAGCACAGCATGAACACGAAGAAGGCGGGCTTGAGCAGCAACTTGAACGCGTCCACCATGAACAGCGCGCGTAGGTTTATTGGCTTGCCCGCGAGCGGGGCGGGGGTGTGCGGCAGGAGGAAACTAAAGAGGCCGAGCGCCAGCGAGGCGATGGCCGCCACTTGCAGCATGAGCAGGCTGTCGGACCAGCCCATGAATCCGCCGAGCATGCCGGCGGCAATCCAACCGATGGTTCCCCAAACTCGGACGGATGGAAATTGGATGGCATCGAGGTGCTTGAACACGACCGTGTTCGCCAAACCAAGGGTCGGCATGTAGCACAGCATGTGGGCGGTCATGAGCAGCAACAGCTTGGTTTTGCCGGCGGTGAATTGCTCCGGCGTAAGCTCCGCCGCGAGTTCGGGCGTCAGACCGCTGGCCGTCATGAAAGCGAGATACATGAACAGCCCACCAAGGAGGAAGAGCACCCCCATGACGACTTGCGAGGGGAAAAACCGGTCGGCCACCAAGCCGAGAAAGAGCGGCGCCAGAATCGCGGCCACCGGTGCGGTTCCAAACGCGCCCCAGCTAAGTATGCCGAAGATCGACAGACCGCCGGCGCCGATATCCAGATTGTTGTTGGCAAGAATCAGTCCTAGGGTCGCGAACCACGCGCCCCAAACAAAGAACTGAAGGAACATCATTATCGAGAGACGGAGAAACTTCATGGGCGTTATCTTTCGTTGAGCAGTGAGTAGTTGCAGTAACCGTCGAAATGGACTGTCGCAGGAACGACCGTCCAAAAAGGAGCGAACCAACCACCCATACTGTGCCAAGAAGCCTTCGTTTTGCAAGCCCCCATGCGGACCTGCGAAGGCGTTGACTTTGTGCTTTGCCGTCTTCCGTGAGTGCCTACAATATCTACATGAAGAATACGAATGCCCCGACTTTGGTTTTCTCGCTCATCGCATCACTCCTTCTTGGCTTCGGTCTCCTTGGCCTTGGACAGGAGATGTTGCGCAATCCGGACTTTGCCCAGGAGTTCGACGATGGCACCAACTGGCGGGTAGTCCTACATAATGAATACCGTAACGCTGGGGCCACACCGGCCACGATCATCCGCGGCAAGGGCAAGGCTTATACCCAAGCCAAGGTGGATATCAAATCGGCCGCCCACTACTACTCGATCAACCAGAAAGTGGAATGCGAAAATGAGATCACCTATCGCTGCACCTTGGAGGCGCGCACCCTTGGTGAGGGTGCTATCCGGATCGCCCTGCATGACGGGGCGTTGAACCGGAATGCCGGCATGGGCACCAACTTGAAGACCGACAAAACCTGGCGGCGCTTTGAAATTGTGTTCACCCCGACCAAGGTGTCCGAAGAGGAGATCCCGAGTTTTCATGTGGGGTTCGGCGCGACCAAGGGCATTTCACAGGTGCGCAATCTTTCACTGCAAAAAGTGGATCAAGATCCGGTGAAACGAACCATGACTAAGGAGATTCCGCTGCCGGGCGCGGCGCCTTCGGTGGACTTGGCGGATCTGCTGGCCGAGTTCGAGGTGGATGCGGCGACCGCCGCCGCAAAGTACAAAGACAAGGCCGTGCAGATTTCCGCGCCGGTGACCTCGGTGACCCGCGGACCAACAGCGGGGACGTATTTGTTCACGCTGGCCTTCGGTAAGGTGAAGGTCGTCGGCAATGGCGCGGACCTCGGCGCGGATACCATAAAGCAGCTCCCCGCCGCGCTCAAGGCCGGCCATGCCAAGGCGGCCGCCATGCAGCGTTCGCCCAAGTGGAAAAGTTTCACCGCCGAGGAACGCAAAGGCCACATGACCGGTGCGTACCCGACGCTGCATGCGGGCGCGTTCGTGAGCGCGTTTAAAGGCGGGGTGCTGCAATGCGGTCGTTCGCAGGATCTTGCGGTCACCTTTCCATAGGGGTTCAAGGCCTGTCCTGATCACATAGATGCCATAGAGGCTCGACGGAACCACGACAACGACATTTAAAGACCCCTCTATCGAAGGCTTTACTGCCGGAGAAGCTGGCGCAACCGAGCTTGTATCGTGATGCTCCATAATGTTTTGGGCCACTTAAGGAGACCATATTTATGAACAATTCTATACCTAAAGTATTTGCTGTTTGTATTGGGTATTGGGACACAATCTTAACCTTGCTGGGATTGGTCCTAACCACTTTGGGAACCACTGGTTTTAGGATGGGCAAGGTGGTGGAATCAGTGGAGAAGAGTGCGGAATTACCACCTGACCACATATTATTAACATTGATTGGGCTGAGCTTAGCGTTTTTTGGTGCATGTGGAACCGCTGTCAGAACAAAATTGAGGGCGAAGAAAATGAATTCAATGATAGCTGGGGGCGAAGGTAAAAATGACTACCCAGTTGTGTCCTTCATCAAGGCGGATGGGCAAGGGAGCACCCGAGTTCAAATCACGAATGAATCCATTTACCCACTCTACAACGTCACACTCAGAATTTTCAACTACGAGAAGTTCATGGGATTCATTGAATCAAGGGGTGGTGTTAAGGGGATACCGTTAGAGAAATTCAAACGGGCGTGCATGGAGTTTGACGTTGGTGAAATTTCAGGGCGTCAAGGAAAAATCATAGCAGGAGAATTTCATGGAGGCAATCTAGGAAAGTTGGTTATTGTCAAAGTCCGGGCGAGAAATGGTGTTTACACTCAAAAGATGAGGTAAAAGGACCAGAGGAATGCCCAAGAACGAGAAGCCTCGCGAGGTTCGCACTACAGGATAGAGAAAGATGGAATAGTGTTGTCTAGGAGTCTGGGTGAAGGAGAGCATGACTGGAGCTTCGAAATACCAGAAGGGTTCAAACTGTTCTAGAGACATTGCTCCCATGCACCGAAATCTGTAAATCCAGACGCTACACAGGTAAGAGCCAGGCCCAGAAGCCATCATTATTTCAAAGTGAGAAGTTCGCGGCCACCTATGGTTTGCCCCGGTTTTATGCTGTCTTGAATGCGGTTGGAGTTGTGCTATCATGACAGCATGAGGACAACCGTGACCATCGACGCCGATACAGAGTTTCTAATCCGTGAGGAGGTGAAGCGAACGGGTTTGTCGTTCAAGGAAGTGCTCAATCAATCTATTCGGCGGGCTCTGCTACAAGGATCAGGCGGGACAAGACCTCGTGTAAAGCCCATCTTCAAAGCTGATTTCCCTGCTGAATTCACAAAAGAAGGCCAAAGCTTTAATCGGCTGGGCGACGAATGGGATGATGAAGAGACACTCAGGGAGCTCGCGCCTTGATTCTACCCGACGTGAATCTACTCCTTTATGCCTACAACCCGCACGCCCCGCCGCATCTCGCGGCAAAATCCTGGTGGCAGAGTGCCATGGATGGGGATGAACTCATCGGCTTGCCGCATGAAGTCCTGTTTGGATTTGTTCGTATTGCAAGTAATCCGCGTCTTGGTGCGGGCTCCCTTGAGGTTGAGCTAGCTGAGGAAGCTGTGGGGCAGTGGATAAATTTACCTAACGCAAGGATCTTGCTACCCGACGCCGCTCATTTTGCGCGCGCCATAAATTTGCTCAAGATGGCCGAGGGTCGAGGTGCCCTGCTGTCTGATGCAGTACTAGCATCTTATGCGATTGCCAACCGCGCCCGTGTTTATAGCACGGATAACGACTTTGCCAGATTCCCGGATGTGGACTGGGTAAATCCGATTCCGAACTAAAACAGTTCGGTCTGGCTCGGACCCGGTCCGGACTTGGGCGGGCGTTCGAGGCCGAAGCGTTCGTAGCAAAGGTCGCTGACCACCCGGCCTTGCGGCGTGCGTTTCATGTAGCCTTCTTGGATCAGGTAGGGTTCGTAGACGTCTTCGATGGTACCGGTTTCTTCGCCCACTGCGACGGCGAGACTGCTGCCGCCGACCGGACCGCCGCCGAACTTATGCATGATCGTTTCGAGAATGCGCTTGTCCATTTCATCGAGTCCGTACTTGTCGATGTCGAGCATGCTCAGGGCCGCGTCGGCGGTTTCCCGGGTGATGTTATTGTCGGCTCGCACCTGAGCGTAGTCGCGCGACCAGCGCAGCAGGTTGTTGGCGATGCGCGGGGTGCCGCGTGAGCGGCGCGCAATTTCGGTGGCGCCGTCTGCCTCGATGTCGACGTTGAGGATCCGCGCCGAACGCAGCACAATCCGCTCTAGGGCCTCGGCGTCGTAATAGTCGAGTCGGTTGATCATGCCAAAGCGCGAACGAAACGGGGCGGTCAGCAAGCCAATGCGCGTGGTCGCCCCGACCAGCGTGAACGGCGCGAGATTGAGCCGCACCGAACGCGCGCTGGGACCTTGGTCGATCAGGATGTCGATGACGAAGTCCTCCATTGCCGAGTAAAGGTATTCCTCAACGCTGCGTTGCATGCGGTGGATCTCGTCGATGAATAGGATGTCGCCGCGTTCGAGATTGGTGAGCAGGCCGGCCAGGTCGGCGGGTTTGTCGATCACCGGACCCGAGGTCGAACGGATGTTCACGCCCATGCCTTCGGCGAGAATGTAGGCGAGCGTGGTTTTGCCGAGTCCGGGCGGGCCGGACAGGAGGACGTGGTCGAGCACGTCGCCGCGCTGTTTGGCGGCCTCGGTGAACAGCACGAGGCGTTCGCGAACTTTTTCCTGCCCGGTGAAATCGTCAAAGCGACTCGGGCGCAGACTCACGTCCAGCTGTGGGTCCTCGGCGGACCAATCCATGGTTTCGGCGGCGTCTTCGCTCATGGTCCACTCATGGCGGATTCGAGCGAGGTGTCGAAGTCAAAACGAAAGTGGAATTATGGGAAAGTAGCTTGGCCTCTCCTTGCGTCCTTTGCGTATAGTCGCCCGGGCGGGGTCGGCCTCCCACTTTAGTTTAATTCGAAGTCGCCACCTTCCAGCTTTACTTGCAGGTCGCGGGTGTTCGGCGAGTTCACCGGGGCGGCGGGCGGACCGTACATGTTGTAGCGATAGGGTGCCATGAGGGACAAGGCTCCGAGGCAGGTGGGGTAGACCAAGCCGTGCGCATCGCTTTGGCCGGCAGCTTCGTGCGACCAGCTGCCGTCGGCATGTTGGGCGCTGGCGAGCCAGGACAGCATCGGCGGATAGTAGTGGGCGAAGTTCGGACCACGGCGGCCTTTGTCGACAAGTACGTTGGCGTAGCTTTTGTAGTACATGCGGTAGAAGGTCCGGTTCGGCGCGGGATTGAAGGGTGTGGCGCGGATGGTGGTGGCGGCGCGTTCGAGTTCGGGGTCTGCGACCTTGCTGTTTTGTAAGAGCGCGAGGCAGTAAGCGCCGACGCCGAGTTGGTTGGCCCGGCCACCGTTGGTGACGGGGATGTCGGTGAGGCTTTGATAGGCGAACGAACCTTGGCCGGGGGCGTGCATGAACTTCACGCCGTTCGCGGCGGCGCGCATGGTTTCGGCCAGTTTGGGGTGCGTGGATTTGGCAAAGGTCGCGGCCTTCAGCGCTTGGATTTGAAAGCCCATGAACGAGTGGTCCTTGCGCACGCCAGACGTATAGCGCGGACGCATTGGCTGGTCGCCGTCCAAGTATTCGTTAGCGGTACCGTTGGGCCAGGCCCCATTTTCATAGTCGTAGTTCCAGAACGCGGCGGTCACAAGCTGGTCGGTAGATACATCATAGGGACGGACGATTCTCATTGAATTGCGGATCGGGGTTTTCACCAGAATCGTCCCGTTAATGATCCGACCGACCCCGCGGTCCATGGTGTATTTCAACGAGGGGTGGCGGGTCATGGCGTAGGCTTCGGCGACGGCGATCGTGGCGATCGCGTGGCCGTAGCCATGGGCTCCCTCCTCTTTCCACTTCCCGTCTTCGGACTGGGTACGGAGGAGGTAGTCGATCGCGAGCGCGACGGTGCCGCCGTATTTTTCCGAACTGGGAAGTTCGCCATGGGCGAGAAAGGTAAGCAGCCCGAACCCGGCCATAGCGGCACCGGTGCCAGGACTGGTTGGCCAGGTTCCGGCTTTGACGCCGGTTTTAATCTGATTTTTATGCAGCCAATTAAGGGCCTTGCCGACCATAATTTGGCCCTGTGGGTCGACCTTTAAACGTCCGAGTACCTTGCCCCGACCGCCGGGGGTCCGGCCTGAAAATACCGGATTCAACAGCACCGTTTGATTGGGATTCATGGTCGTGACAAATGGGATGGTGGGGCTGACCGGTGTGGGTTGGATGTGTGGCGTTACCGATCCGAAGTCGGGCAGGTCCCCAACAAAGTCATTCCAATCCTCGTCGACCGGTTCGTCCGGTGGGTGTTCATGAATATCTGGATCCAGCACCTCGCGCTCCTGCTCTTGCGTCATCTCGAACGATGGCAGGTCCTCCTCCTCCTCTTGGAACTGCTTCACGGCAGAGACGGTGAAAGCGAGAATCACCAGTAGCACTGCATGGACCAGCGCCGACGCAAACGGCCCGGTGAGCCGACGCCATCGCGATGGCGGGGTCACTTCTTCATTTTCTTCGGCATACCAATCTTGCGTTGTTTCATCATGCATGGGGAGGGCTCCTTGGCTGGGTTCAGCCGGGAAAGGTCGGCGGTGGCGGACCTGGTTTCATTGCAGGCGACTCCGGGTGTCGCCTCGCGGTTGGTTTCTAATTGGAAACGCGGGCTAGACCGGGTTCCTTCAGAAGAAAACGCAAACCCATCCGACCTGGGAACTGGAAGGAGCCGGTCAACACGATCAAGGAAGCGCGTGGCACGAGCCGCGCTTGTTATAGTTATAGTTATAGATAGATAGTGGTGACTTCCGACTAGTGTTCTAATTCTGGTTTATTTTATTTTTATGGACCCGCTTGATCCCAATCTAATGGGGATGACCCGAACCAAAATCTGCTGCCATCTGGGTCGTCCTCAACCGCACCGGCTCGGGAGGCCCCTCGCCCTCCAGATTTTTTTTGATGTTGAACGATCCTGAAATATAAAATTGACGCTGCACTCTAACAGGCCCGACATGCCCGACTGTAGGCAGTCCGGTCGGTTCAAAAGGCTCTTAGCTCGCCTGGGTTCCGCACGGGGCTACTCGGGAGAAAGACGCTGCCAAATCTTGTGTTTTCTTCGTCCTTGTTTCAGTTATGAAGCATGATTATTCGCAGCGTCTTACTCACTCTGTTCCTCGCCAGTGGTCTCCTTATGGCCGAACCTGCCCCGCTTAGTCCCGAAGGGATAAAGCGGCAAAACGCACACGCTTTTCTGCTCGGCGACTTTTCAAAAAACAAAAAGCGCACCATCAAAGGCAGTGGCGCCAGCGAGATGCTCGAGGAAATCATCATTTCCACCAACCGGATCGAGGTCGATGGATCGATGGACATTACCCTGCCCGAGGGTACGCAGCGAGTAGCGGGGATGTTTCGCTACATCATCCTTCGCGGAGAGAATTTGGATCAACTGGGCGGCGTCACCCTGCTTCCCTACGCGCCAGGTGCCTTTCTGTCGCGCAGCACCCAGCAACCCGGCATCTACCGCATGAAGGTACCGTCGATGCCGATTCCAGAACCAGAGATGCCGCTGATCAACATCGTTGCGAAAGCGAAGGCGGGCAAGCAGCCGGTGATCACCTCCGTGTCCCTTCATTCGCAGGGAAAGCTCTCCACCACCTTCGACACCATTCCGTACCGCAACCTCGGGGCTGAGTTTCCTCGAACGGCCGTGAACGTGCGCCTCGACCTGAGCCGCGAACTTTCGGTCGGCGGACACATCGATCTCGAGCGGTCGAAATTTTGCCGTTACTATGCCGCGCCCGGCGGCGTGCATCCGAGTTTCGAGGTGTGGGCGCACGAACGCAACTTCCTGCCCGGCCGCCAGATTCTCAAGTTTCAGCCGAGTCTTGTGGTCGGCTATGGAGAGAACCCGGCGACACTCAAAGAGAACCCCGACAAGCCGGGCGTAGCTGACCTCAGCTTCTTCGAACGAAGCAAGCACCCGCCGTCGAGCACCTGGGCGATCAAACCGTTCCGCGACATCGACTACGCGATGTGTTTCAATGACTACCCGGAATTTATGTCGGTTGAGCACGTCGGGCGGGGCACGCCGCTGCGCCAACACTTTGGCGATGCCGCCGATCTCGCCGCTGCCTATGTGGCCAGCCAGATTCGCGACGGCGGACGTTCGGCGACGTGGTGGGAAGTGAAGAACGAGGCGACGATCAAATCCGAGTGGGACTACCATTGGCGTGAGGATGTCGACGCCTGGAACTTGATGGCCGAGTTCCACAACAAGGTGGCAAAGGCGGTGCATGCCGCCGCCCCGCAAACGAAAATCGGCGGACCGAGTTCGGCGTGGATGCAGGTGCAGGTGCAGGATTTTGCCCTCTACCGCAATCACCTGAAGTTCATGGACCTGACCAAGGACCATCTCGATTTCTACTCGCATCACTTCTACGAAGACTTTGGTTCACTCGGTGCGTGGGAACGTCGCGAAGGTAAATACAACAACTATCTATTGGGTCGGATGGAAGCCATTCTCGATATGTTCGCGGCGCACATGCACGGCACCGACAACGTGAAACCCATCTTGATCACCGAATGCGGTTCGCTTCAACCGGGGCGTGCACCGAGTGACTACTGGCTGCGCATTCGTTCGTGGAACGCTTACATGCACAAGCTGATGCAGCGTCCGCAGCAGATTGATTTGGCCGTCCCTTTCGCCTTTCTCTGCGTGCCGTGGAATCCCACGAGTGGCAACGCCGCGTTCATTCCGAAAGAAGGCAAACACAACCACAGCCCTCTGGCGGATTGCGAACCCACGCCGGTCACCCGGTTCTTTGATCTCTGGCGCGATTTTGACGGACGACGCTTGCCGGTCGCGTTCGAGCATCCCGGTTTAGATGTCACGGCGGTGTACCGAGGCAAGCAGGTGCAAATCGCGGCGACCAACATGGGCGGACGTCGACTCGCCTTGAATCTCGCCGGTTTGGGCGACGCTCTGAACCCCGTTTCCATCAGCCAGCGCCGTTTGTATTACCGCGATGGCGAGTTGCACTACGAGGATGCGGTTCGGTTGGCGGATCTGGCGGCGGTGCCGATCGATGTCGAAGAGACGACGATCATCACGCTGCAGTTCGCGGCGCCGTTGGAGGGTCTCGGGCTGACCCATCGCGAGTTCTGGTATGCCGCCGAGACCGCGCGTAAGCCGGCCGAATTGCCGGACGGGGTCGAACTGGCCGTGCAGAATCTTGAGGGGTTGCGCAGCGCGCGTTTGGTCGTTGGCGTTCAGCGCGAAGGCGGTCTGGCGAAACTCAACGGCACATTCAACGACCGACCGTTTGTGATCGAGTCTGAGTGGACGAGTGACATGAACCACCTGTTTGCATCGTTACAGGTCGACCTGCCGATTGATCAAGTGCAGGCACGCAACGTGGTGAAGGTGGACCCGGTGGACGGGCTGACGATCACGTCCTTGCACGTCGTGACCGAGAGATAAACGCCGTCATCTCCCGCTCGGAGTTTTTACAAAGACCCCGATTGAAACACGACGAAGCCGGCACCGATTCAACAATCAGGACCTCGGCTTTTTAGCTAGCCAAGGGCTTCTTTGGCTAAGACTTGTGGCTTGAGTCGTTGTTGTAGCTGGCACGAGTCATTTTCTTTGGATAGGAAGACGGGTATGGATCCGATCCCTCCGAACAGCGCCGATCTGGCAGAAACAACCGAGTCTCCTAGTTCGGCCGAACGCCGGGCGGTCGTACGCGAACACATGCAGGCGCTGATCGATGTGGGCAACCATTGCGGCGCTTGTTCCGGACCGTGCTGCACCTTCCGCCACAACACGATGCAGATCACGCCGCTTGAAGCGATCGACATTGTTCGGCATCTCCGCGCGACGGGCCGGCATCACGAGGCGATGCGTTCGCGGCTGGTCGCAAGCGTCGAACGCTACGATCTGGCGGCGCTGCCGGGAGACGGACGCCGCGCCTTGCGTAAGAGTTACACCTGTCCGTTTTTCACGCTGGGACCGCGCGGTTGTAGCATCGACCCCGACCACAAACCGCCGGGCTGTCTGGCGTTCAATCCGGTGCGACCCGGAGTGACGGAAGGCGGCGACTGCGCCTCGAATCTTGCCGTGCTCGAACGCCGCCAATCCACCTATGCCGGCTTTGAGGACGCGCGAAACAAGGCGCTAGATTTTCCATGGACCAAAGCGCCAATCCCGGTCGCAGTGCTCGCGTTATGGGATCGATCCGAGGTCGAGGCATAAAAAAACGCCGGACATGAAACATGTCCGACGGGATAGAAAACGTCGCAGTGTGCGTTGTTTATAAGATGATGTTGTCTGGTCGGATGACCGACAATTACATCGGGTTGACGTCGGAGGCCTGTGGCCCCTTGTCGCCTTGGACGACCGTCATGGTGACGCGTTGGCCTTCTTCGAGAGTCTTGCGACCCCCGCCGTTGATCGCGGAGTAATGAACGAAAACATCGTTCCCTCCCTCGCGCTCAATGAAACCAAAACCTTTTTCGTCGTTGAACCATTTAACGGTTCCTTCTATTGCTTCTGACATGTGTATTTTTTCCTGTGTTGCGGTATTGCAGGCCGATGGATAACCACAGAAATTTTTTATAGTCAATTTCACTTTTGGTGGAAACGCGCGGTTTTCCTCCAAAAACAGGGGCCAAAACATCGAAACCGTGATCAATCGGTTTGTCTTGTTTAAAATGTCATCGTCCTTTCTCTAAGATCAATATTTCAACGCGATGCCGGCGAGCGCTTAGGTTTAAAATTTTTGACTGTTCCGCAGCCCCGTTTTGCTCTGCGGCACCGCAGGTCTATTCGCCGAACTTGGCGCGACCAAGGCGGGTGGCATGGATCTCGTTCGCGCCAGGAACAAAGGGGCCAATGGCACGGTCGAGGTGGAATAGCAGGACGGTGTTGTCGTCAGACTTGTGGCGGTCTTCCGGTTCGAAGTCGTCCGTGTAGCGGGCGGATTTACTGAGCCGAACTTCGTCGATTCCACCGGCGAACCAGCGGCTGGCGGCGCCGCGTCCGTCGGTGTCTGCACCAATGTAAAAGGGTAGGCGGTTCTTCGTTCGCGCGCCTTTGCCAGGATTGGCGCCGACGCGTTTGCCGTTTTGGTAGAGGCGCACTTCCGACCCGTCGAACACGCCGGCAAGGTGGGTCCACTCTTTGGCCGGCAGCGGGCCCGGACCCGAGACGGAGACGTAGGCGCCGTCGAGGTGGATGATGAACTGCGGCCGCCCGTTTTTGAGTTCGAGGTTGTACTCGGACGCCTCAGTTTTGGCGAGGACGACCGCCGATTGCTTGGCGGTGCTTGGTCGAACTCGGGCTTCCAAGGTGACTGGGCCGTCGGGTAGAACGAAGGACTCGTTCGCGACCCGGAGGCAGTCGGGCCTGCCGCGAAGCTGAAGGTGAATGGACGAATTTGGTTGGTCCGCTGCGCTGGCCGTCGCGCCTTCAAGTCGGGCTGGCACGGGCAGCGCACGTTCGGGAAAGCTGAGGCGCGATCCTTCGAACAACGCATCGAAACGGAATTGCAGTCGTGGCAATTCCATGCGGTCGAGTTCGCCTGCGTCGCGGTTGTAGCCGAACTCGAAGCGCCGGGTCTCACCGGGTTTGATCGTGGTGGTGGTGTGGTCGGGTGTGGCGGCAGTGCCGCGTCCGAACGCGGGGACGAGATGGACTTCAAGCGGGTTCGGGCAAGGGTTTTTGAGTTCGACGCTGAGCCGTCCTTTGGCTGAACCATCCTGCTGGACCACGAAATCATCGCGGAAGCTCGGTGCAAGATCACGCAATGCGCGAATCCCGGTGTCGTATTCGGCCGTGAAGGTTTTCGGGTCGATCACTTCCCCGACCGGCACCGCCGCCATGGTGAAGCCGTTGCTGCGCACGGTCACCACATTGAAGTGATGCAAATAGCCGGTGACCGGACTGATCATTGAGCCTGGCAGGCCGCCTCCGGTGGTCGCGAGGGAATAGTATTCGATGCCGTCGCGGTTGCCGCCGTAGGTCATCTTGTGGATGTGACCGGCGAACACGGCGCGCACATTGCCGTTGGCGGCGAGTAGCGGATGGACCGTGTCCCAGTCCGACCCCGCGTACTGACTGCGCCAGCGTGGATGGTGGAGGAATACAAACACGTGTTGCAGGTCTTTCATCTCGCCGAGTGACTTTTTGAGGAAGGTTTTTTGGGCGGGCGAAAATTGATGTTGTTCGGGATCGCGGAACGAACGGGCGCGCGTGTCGCCGGGCACGCCTTCGTCGGTGTAGAGCACGAGGAAGCCGCAGTTTTTGTGCTCGAACCAATACCAAAACGGACCAAAATGTTTTTCATAACGCGCTTCGTGCTCGCCGGGCGGGCGTTCGCCGGGCGGACCGCGCCAGTACACGTCGTGGTTGCCGGCGACCGGGAACCAAGGCATGTCCAACTTGTCCATGGTCTGGTGAAATTCGGCCATCTGCTTCATCCATTCTGGGGCGCGATTGTAGCCGTTGATGAGATCGCCGACGGTCATCACCAAGTCGGGGTCGAGGAGGTTCACATCTTCCACGCCCTGAGCGAGCACCTTGATGCCTTCGGCGGGTCCGCCGGTTCGATCGCCGAACACGGCGAAGGTGAAGCTCTCGTTGGCTGCGTCTGGCAACGGTAGCGACCGCGTCTCTTTCGCGGTCCGATCGGTATGAATTTTGCCCGTTGCTTCGGACGCGGCTTGTTGCCCAAACGCACGCGGTGCCAGAGTGATCAACGAGAGAAAGAAAAGCGAAAAAAACAAGGGTCGAATCGAGGAGCGGTGCATGTTCGGATGGTATCGCAACCAGCATGCTGAGAGTAGTTAATTAGAAAATCAATGCGGTCCCTTGCACCTTGGCACACATGGTTTATCTTATCCGATGCGCGTAAAAATCTTCTCTAAACACCTTCTGCAAAGCGTTGTCTATGTGTTGTTTATGTCATTGTTTTTGCTCGGTTGTTCACGCGACGAAACGCCGCCAGTGACCCCGAACCCGCCAGCAGCGGCGGACCAAAAGAGCCAACAAGACAAACCTCCCAAAGCGTACCGCTTCGGAATTTATACCACCGACGCGGCGTCGACCGTAACCCGCGAAATTTCCCCGCTCCTCACAAGCCTGGAAGCCCAGTTGGGTGTGGAGGTGGTCCCCTACATCTTCCCCGAGTACGAGGAAGGCATCAAGGGCATCGCCACCGGCGACGTGGATTTCATGCGTCTTGGTCCCGCCTCGTATGTGATGGTCCGTGAACAGAATCCGGAGATCCATTTGCTCGCGATGGAGTCGAAGAAAGGTAAACGGACGTTCAGCGGAGTGATCGCGGTGCATGAAGACGCGCGTTTCGAGAACTTGGCTGAGCTCAAGGGTAAGCGATTTGCCTTCGGCGACCCACTGTCGACCGTCGGGCGCTACTGCTCGCAGAATGAACTGATCAATGCTGGCGTGCACGGCGTGGATCTTGCCGCCTATGATTTTCTCGACCGCCACGACAAAGTGGGCATGGCCGTTGCCGCCAAAGAATATGATGCCGGTGCACTCAAGAACAGCACCTTCAAATCGCTCGTCGAACAAGGCGAGCCGATCCGCGCTTTGCAAACATTTGATGTGGTTACCAAGCCGTGGGTCGCCCGCTCCGACCTTGATCCCAAACGTCTTGAGGCGCTGCGCCAGGCGCTGTTCTCGCTCGAACTGGAAAGCCTGAAGGCGGTTGCCAAGGACGGTTTCCTTTCCGCCGAGGATGCATATTACCAGCCGATTCGCGATGCGATAGCGGCTAGCGCGGCCTTTTAATATGTCATGAAGGTCGTTCGAAATGTGATGCGCTGGATCAGCGGTCGGCCCTTGTGGTTTCTGTTGCCGGCGTTGCTGCTCAGTGCATTTTTTCTAGTGGGCTTCATTTCCTGGCAGATGCTGGACCGTCATAAACACGGTCAGATCGAACGGGATATCCGTGATGCCACCCGCTACCGAACCAATCTGATCCAAGCTTTTTGGATCGACGCGATCCTGAGTTCTGATCGACCCGCGATTGACAATGGTCTCAAGGCGCTCGGCGCTTCGGACCCGAACATCCACCATCTGGAAATTCGTGGACGGGACGGCACAATCCTCGGGGACTGGCACCGGGGTTCGGACGTCGCCCTGAGGAGCCCAGACAATGTGGTGAATGAGGAGGCGATTCAGTTCGATGGACGAACCGTCGGACATTTCACCATTGAGTGGGACGCCAAGCCGATCCGGGATGCACGTCTCGCCGGGATTGGGCTGCTGATGCGCTGGTTTACGATCGGTTCGCTCGCCTTGGTGGGGTTGGTGATGCTGATCAATCACTTCATGCTGATTCGCCCACTGCGCCATCTCATGCAGAAGGTGGCGCGCCTGCGCGCCGACCCGGATAGCTTGCCGGATGCCCTGCCCGAACCCGCCGTCATGCCGGGCGAACTGCGTCGGCTGTCCTCGACGATTGAGGAAACCGAAGTTCTTCTCATCGGTCAGACCGAGCAAAAACTCCATCTCGCGGCCGCCGAGAACAAGCAACGTGCGGCGGAAGAAAGCGCGATGGAGAAAGCCAATTTCCTCTCCACCATGAGCCATGAAATCCGCACCCCGCTGACCGCGATCCTCGGCTATGCCGACATGATGGATGGCACCCCTCTGAACACGGAGGATCAAGAAGGTCTGCAGATGATTATCAAAAGTGGTCTCCACCTCAAACGGATCACGGATGACATTTTAGATTTCTCCAAGCTCGACGTAAAGCGCCTCGCCTTGTCTCCCGAACCGTTCCGCCTCCGGGAATTTCTTGAAGAGGCGATTCTGACCGAAACGCCGCGGGCGGAAAAACGAAACGTCGAACTGGTTCTCGAACTCGCACCGGAATCACCGCCGATCATCAACACCGACCGGGTCCGGCTCAAGCAGGTGCTGTTGAATCTATTGAGCAACGCCATCAAATTCACCCAGAATGGACGTGTCACCGTGCGCACGGTTTCCTTTCAGCCGCGTCCGTCCGATACCGTCGGCGGCGTGCCCCGGTCCATTCTTTGCATCGAAGTTGAGGATACTGGGGTGGGCATTCCGGCCGAATCGCTCGACGCCCTCTTTACCCCGTTTAGCCAAGTCGATGTGCGGCGTGATCGGGATCGCGGCGGGGCCGGACTCGGACTCGCCATCAGCCAGAAACTGGTGAGCCTCATGGGCGGGCGCATCGAAGTCGAGAGCACCCTTGGCGTCGGTACGACCATGCGGTTGACCATCTTCGCGGACATGAAAGGCACCCAGAAGAAAAAGAGCAGCGGGGCCTATGACCGGACTCTCGGCGAACGCGTCCCGCACAACATTCTGCTGGCCGAGGACAACCCGGTCAACCAACGGCTCCTCGTTCAAACCTTCAAACGCTTCGGCTACAAACCGATGGTGGTCGGTGACGGTCAAGCCGCGCTCGACGCACTGGTTGCCAGTAAGCCGGACGAGCCGTTTACCGTCGCCTTCATCGATCTGAACATGCCGATCATGGACGGGGTTGAGGCGATCAAAGCGATCCGGGACGGACGCGCCGGCGAGCACTACCGCAACCTGGCGGTGAGTGCGCTCACCGCCGATGTTCTTGCCAGCACGGAATGGCGTGACTGGGGCTTCGACGACTATTTGCTGAAGCCTTTGGAGAAAGAAAAAATCTGCCGCTTTCTTGAACGCTCGCAACGCCTCGGCGAGGTGGAGCCGAAGATGAATGACACCGCGACCGAATGAAAATCGTTTTTTGAAGGTTCGCATGCAACAAAAACGATAACGAATCTGCTCTCGGCTCATCGTCGATGCGATCGTAATCGCCTTCGTAATCGGGTTGGTTGAGCCTGTGTATGCGATGGGCAACGCCCATCGGATCAGGCGAACAGCTTGGTCACCGGTTTGGCTTTCACCAATTCGCGCGGCTGGTTGAGGTGGTTGTGCACCATGGTCTCCGGATGGATACCGAACGAATGGTAGATCGTTGCGAGCAGCTCGCCGGGGTGCACCGGATTGTCCATCGGCGCGGAACCGGTCTTGTCAGACGTGCCGTGAACGTAGCCGCGTTTCATGCCGCCGCCGGCCACGACTGCGGTGTAGCAGTACGGCCAATGGTCGCGTCCGTCGTCCGAGTTGCCGTTGCCGGACGTGGACACACCGCGCTGTGGGCTGCGGCCGAATTCACCGACCGCCACAACTAAGGTTTCTTCGAGCATGCCGCGTTCGTCGAGGTCGTCGATGAGCGTGGCGAGTCCGTTGTCGAGCATCGGGCCGGAGCGGTCGCGCATGCGTTCGGTCAGGCCTTTGTGCACGTCCCATGAATGGTTGTCCGAGTTGGCGACTTTGGGCCAGATCACCTCGACCACCTTGGTACCGGCTTCGACCAAGCGGCGTGCCAGGAGGCAGGATTGGCCGAAGGTGTTGCGACCGTAGCGGTCGCGCAGTTTTTCCTCTTCGCGTTCGATTGCGAAGGCCTCGCGGGCGCGTCCGGAGACGACGAGTGAGAGGGCTTGTTTGTAGTAGGCGTTGAGATCGTAGTCCTCGACCGCTTTCTCGACGCTCGGGGTGAGTTCGCGCAGTTGGTCGCGCAGGCGGGCGCGGCGTTCGAGGCGCATGGCAAACACGTCGGGGCGGAGCTGGAGATCGTCGATGTTCAGCTTGTCCATCTTGTTCATCTCCATGTCGTTCCCCGGCGGATAGAGCGTGTACGGATCGTAGGCCTTACCGAGGAAGCCGGCGGTGCCGCCTTTGCCGACGACGTTCGACTCTTGCAGCGGACGCGGCAGCATGACGAAGGGCAGCATCGGTTCGGTCGGCGGTTGCAGACGCACGATGTTGGAACCGAAGTTGGGAAAATCTTTGGGTGAGGGTGGTTCGAGCTGGCCGCTGGGCGAGACCTTGTCGGTGGTGTAGCCGGTCATCATCTGGTAGATCGCGGCGGTGTGGTTGAACAAGCCGTTCGGGGTGTAGCTCATCGACCGGATCATGGTGAACTTGTCGTTCACCTTGGCGAGGTTCGGCAGAATCTCGGTGAAGTGAACGCCTGGGATTTTGGTCGGGATCGTTTTAAACGCCGAACGCACATTGTCCGGCACGTCCTTCTTCGGGTCCCAGAGATCGAGATGCGAGGGGCCGCCTTGGAGATAAACCATGATGATCGACTTGGCCTTGCCCCAGCCTTTGCCGCCGCCGACTGGCGTCGAAGCGGCTTGCGCGTCGAGCAGGGTTCCGAGGGTGCAACCAAGGATTCCCGAGCCGCCAATGCGCAGGAAATCACGACGGCTGGCGCCGATGGTGGGGTCACAAAGATCTTTTCCGAGCAGTCCGGGGAGTCGAATCATGGTAAACGTCTTCTATAAGGGTTCGCCTAAGTACGTTTAAACTACTCTGTTTTTGCCAGATTCGCAATCCGACTTCCAGTCAACTTTCCTAGCACCTAGAGGGTTGGTCGAGCCGGTCGCGCAGACCGTCGCCGAGTAGGTTCACCGAAATGGCGAGGAAGACGAGCACCAAACCCGGAACGAGGCAGATCCATGGCGCGCTGTGCAGGGCACCGTAGCCTTCTTTCACCAAGGCGCCGAGCGATGGCCGGTCGGGGGGCATGCCGAGTCCGAGAAAGGACAGGGCGGCCTCGGCCATGATCGCGTTGGCGATTTGAATGGCGCTGAGCACGAACAAGGGCGAGGCGATGTTGGGTAGGATGTGGCGCAGCAGGATGGCCGTGTCCGAACGACCGAGCACGCGCGCGGCTTGCACGTACTCCTTTGGTTTTTCGGCGAACACACTCGCCCGCACCGTGCGCGCGAACTGCGGCCACTCAGCGAGTCCGATCACCACCACCAGCATGACGGGCGCAAAGGTGTTGCCGCCATCGCCGAGCACGGCGCGGTAGACCGCGAGCGCAATGATCGCAACAATCAGGGTTGAGAAGCTGAGTTGCACGTCGGCGATGCGCATCAGAATCGTGTCCGCCCAACCGCCGCGCCAGCCGGCGATCAGACCGATGAGGGTGCCGATAAATAGTTGCAGCGCCACCGCGAGCAAGCCGATGAACAAGGAGATGCACAGGCCGTGCAAGGTGACGCTGAGCAAGTCGCGCGCCTGTTCGTCGGTGCCGAGCGGCAGGGCGGATTCGCCGCCGTCCATCCAGCGCGGCGGTTTGCGCGCGAGGTCGATGCCGCCGAGATCTTGCATCAACATGAAGTCCTCTTCGGACATGCCTTCGGGCCGGACAGAAGCGGGTTCGTAGGGCGCGTGCGGCGACAACAGCGGGGCGAACACCCCCGCCAACAAGCAGAGAACAAAGCCGAACAAGCCAAGTCGGACGGCCCAGCTGGTCGGCCGGGTTCGCGTGGTTTTCGCCGTTGCTTTCGCTTTGGCCGTCACTGAACTCATGCCATGCCTCCGGTTCGAACCTGCGGATTGACCATCGCGTAAAGCAAATCGACCACCGTGTTCACGGCGACGAACACAAAGCCAGTGAACACCAGATAGCTGACGATCAAGTTGATGTCGCCGTGGTCGACCGCAGTCATGAACAGGCTGCCGAGTCCGCCCCATTGAAACACGGTTTCGGTGATCAGGGTGTAGGCGAGCAAGGTGCCGAGTTGCACGCCGCCGACCGTGATCACAGGTAGGAGTCCGTTGCGCAGCGCGTGCACGAACCACAGCCGGCCGGGTCCGACGCCTTTGGCGCGCGCGGTACGCAAGTAATCGCGCGGGATGATGCCGCGCATCTCGCCGCGAACGAGCCGGAGGAACAGCGGCAGCATAATCGCGGTGAGCGCGAGCGAGGGCAGCAGCAGGTGGCGCAGTCCGTCGAAGGTGAGCAGTCCGGTTTTCCAGCCGAGAATGTTGACCAAATTCTCACCGCGTCCGATCACCGGCAGCGGCGGGGCGAAGGCGTAGAGCAGGGCGTAGGCGATGAGAAACACCGGGATGGAGATGCCGAGCAACGAACCGCCCATGACGAGTCGGGCCAAAAAACTGCGCGGTCGGACGGCGCAGAACAGGCCGAGCGGAATCGAGAACAGGATGGTGAACAGCGCGGTGACGAACACCAGTTCGGCGGTGGCCGGAAACTTCTCGAGGATCTTTTTCAGGCTGGGTTCTTTGTAGAAGTAGGAGGTCGGTAGTTTGCCGCGCGCGGCGTTGCCGGCGAAGCGTCCGTATTGCACCAGCCAGGGATCGTTCAGGCCGAGTTCGTCGCGGATCCGTTCGCGTTCGACGTCGGACACCGCTTCGCCGGTCATCTCGCGTACCGGGTCGCCAAGGAAATCTTTGATGCCGAACGCCACCAAGCTGATCACAAACATGACCAGCAGCGCCTGCGCGGCGCGGTGAAGAAAGAAGGTGGCAAGGAAGCGCATGGCATTGCTTTGGCAATGGAAGCGGGAAGATGGAAGGTGGAAGATGGAAGAATGGCTATGCTGTGAAGGAGATGCTGTGAAGGAGAGTTCGTGGGTTCCCGTAAGAAGCGGTCTGCGACCTGTAACCATTGGCGAACCCCAACCTCAGAAAACTAATGAAAGCCTTCCCCTTCGTCTTGTTCGCCGCCCTTCTGTTCGTCGGTCCCCTCCATGCCGAACCCGAACCCGAACCCGACCCTTTGCCCGATGCTCTTGTTGGCTGGGAGATCTCTTCCGCCAAGGTGGCGGTCGAACACAGAATGGTCGATGGCAAGAAGGTGATTCATTCCTACATTGCCACGGAAGGCGTGAGATTCACGTTCGAGGAGGGAGCTGGCAAGTGCGAGAAGCTTGAGTACGACCGGGCCACCAAGAGCGTTACCTTCAGCGGCAAGGCGATTGTGAGCATCGGACAAGATATTTTAAGAGGTGGACGAATCGTCTATGAGCTGCCCACAAAAAAATTGGTTTCCGTGTTTGGCTGCGACAGCAAGATTCCGCTGCTGAAAAAGAAAAGATCGGCCGGCTTGCCCATGCCGGGGTCGGGTTCGCCACGACCTTGAGTGGTCCACTTCGCTAACCCCAACCGACTGCTGGAAGCACGGTACGACATTCGCGATGAACGGCCCGAGTTTTTAAAATTGAACAATTCCAAAATCTGGAGGGCGAGCGGCCTCTGAACAATTCCAAAATCTGGAGGGCGAGCGGCCTCGCGAGCCGTTTCTCGGAGTCGAACTGAAACAACTTTTCCGCGCGCCGTTGCGGTAGCCCGCGCCCGTTGTTTCATCTCAGTTCTACTGTTTAGAAAAGTCTCGTGGATAGTCGCCCAGGCGGGGCCGGCCTCCCACTTTTGCTAGGGGCAACACTACCCAGCTAGTTTGGACCGCGGAAAAACGCGGAAAAACGCGGAATTTCGGGTTGGTCCAAGCAGCGAAACGCGAAGGAGGCGCGGTTCGGATCTTAAGTTCGGCCGTGTGGATTTAGTCGATTGGGAACGACAAATGTGGCAGCGAAGCGGGCGTGATTCCAAGCCTCACCACGCTCCTTCAGGCCCCTGACCGCTACCCGCAGATTCTTGCCGAGTGCGCCATCGCCGAACGGCTGCGCCGCGTGCCTGGCATCGAACTGCATCCGACGCTGTTCAACACGCCGTTCATCTACGGACCCAGCTCGGCGCGCGAGGCGATGACCGCCCTCTACCGCGAGTACATCCTCACCGCCGCCGTGGCGAATCTTCCGCTCCTGCTGACCGCGCCAACTTGGCGGCTCGACGCCGAACGCGTGGCCGCCGCCGGCGTGCCCAAAAGAATCAACACCGACGCGGTCAACTATCTCCGTGAGGTCCGCGACCGCTTTGCCGGTGATCCCTCGCTGCCGGTTCTGGTCGGCGCCTAGGTCGGACCGCGGCGCGATTGTTACCAGCCCGAACGCGCCCCGGGCGCCGATGAGGCGGCTGAGTTTCACGCCGCGCAAATCGACGAACTCGCCGCCACCGAGGCCGATTTTATGCTCGCGCAAACACTGCCGGCGGTCGGCGAGGCAATCGGCATCGCGCGGCGCATGGCGGCCACCGACAAGCCGTATCTGATCAGTTTTTGCGCCGGCGCGGATGGCCGCGTTCTGGATGGCACGCCGTTGGTTGAGGCGGTGGCGGCGGTTCGCGGCGACGCCAGTGTTGCGTCGCGTCCGCCGGTTGGCTTTATGGTGAACTGCACCCATCCCCGCTTTGTCATGGAGGTCAATCGCGGCGATAACTGTGACCAGAACCGCAGCGATGACTTTCCGATCCTCGGCATCCAAGCCAACGGTTCGTCCAAAGATGTCACCGCCTTGGAGGGTTCGGGCGCGACCGAAGCCGACCCGGTGGAGGACTGGGCCGCGGCGATGTTTGCGTTGCACCAACGGCATGGCGTGCGCGTTCTCGGCGGTTGTTGCGGCACCGGACTCGAACACATGGAAGCGCTGGCACGCCTGCCGATGGGTGCACCGACGGAAGAGCCGGACCAAGGAACTCAGCCTGGCTGATCGGTTGTCAGCCGGATAAATAACAGGACAGAGGTGCTCGCCTGAACGAGGTCGCCGTCGCAGAGAATCGCTGGTTCGGAGAGGCGTGCTCCGTTCACCCATGTGCCGTTGCGCAAGCAATCGGAAATCCACGCTTGGCCCTCTTTTCGATCGATGAGGAAATGCCGGCGGGAGAGGCCCGCGTCGCCGGTTGTCAGCGAACCGCGTCCAAACTCAAGCGGGGAATCCGTAAGCTTAATCACCGGATGCGGGGGCTCAGCATGAACCAGAACCATGTCGGCGTTGAGCGAGCCGGGAATGCGGCGATGATTTCCCGATCCTCGGCATCCAAGCCAATGGTTCATCCAAAGATGTCCCTGCCCTAGGAGTTTGTCGGACTTCTGCCCTTAGACCGCTCTGCGGAGGCAAAAGAATTTGGGGCAAAGGAATGGCGGCGTGCGGCTTGTCGGTGGATTTCGGATGAGCAACAACATCGAAGCCGTCGAAGCGGATTGGTTTCCGGCTGGCGTGGCCCTCCGTGGCGAACCGAACCTAACCCCTCTATTCCGCCCCGGAAAACGGCTTGCAGACGAACACCTGGTCGACGGTAGCCGGTGATGTTGCCGCCACGCCGCCCAAGAATACCATGGACCTGCCCGCCGGGCCGGCCGCCTTGAACTTTCGGATTGGTGTCGCGTTGGAATAGCCACGCTTTCTACGAGTTTTGCCCCGGCAGAGGACGAGAGTTCGCAGCCGTCGTGATCGAGAGCACCATCAACTCCGCAGCCTCAAGGACACACCGAAAATGCATTACAGTTCAGGTCATCGAGCGGTTTTCACCAGCTATTGGGTCTCGTTTGCGGAAGGTTAACGGTGCCTGCTTTGTCGCTGGAACTCTGGTGTCTACTGTCAAAGGTGATGTGCCTATCGAACAGATCTGTGAAGGGGATCTTGTTTGGTCAAGGGACGTGGAGACTATAGATGAAGGGTGGCAGCCAGTGGAGGCCACCTTTTCCCGGTCCGTTGAGGAACTTTACCATCTGACATACGCAGCGGACTCTGGAGATGGGCAGATTGTATTCTATCTCGCTGGTTCGGCCGAACATCCGTTTTGGGTTGAAGGAAAAGGATGGGTGGCCATGTCAGAACTCGAGTCAGGGGATCATTTGGGAATCAGCTTCCAAAAAGAGAAAGGAGTTCGTGCAGCGCCCAGTGGGCATGAAGTGCTTCAGGTCGAGCCCCAGAAGTCCGGGTCCAGTGGGTTTGCAGTGTACAATTTTCAAGTAGCCAATTCTAAAATCTATTTTATGCGAAATTCAATTTTTTCAGATAGATTATTGGTGCATAATTCGAATAATAAACACTCGGATCACTAGAAATAAGTTGAGGCAAGATACCAGCTTTACAAGGCAGCGAGAGGCTATACTAAGTCCGGAAAAATACTGGGAGCACAGAATGATCCGACGAAGAGGTATCCGGGGCCGCTCGGAAAGCGTGATCAAGTTATCCCACTTGATCGGGCGCCAGATACTAAGGTTTTCTCAGCGGAAAGGTGGCTGGTAGAGATGTTCCTGGGGCCGCAAAATCGAGAGGCTTGGGCAAGCACAAGTCTGGGTTCGCGCCAAAGCAGTGGCATTATATTCAGGAGTTTCTTGAGGTTTTGGCTAAAGGGCCTTGATACATGATTGATCCTAAGTTAGCGTTGTCCGAATAACGAAACTTCTACTTTTTTGGCTCCAAGACCATTTTTTCATGAAAAGATTCATATTTTCGCCCCTCTTTTTTTCTGTCTTCGTTGCACATGGCTTTTGTCAAACCGGTATCTATCTCCAGAGTTTGGACTCCACACTGCCGGAGCGTTCCGCCCATTGCCTGTTTGAAGAACGTGATGCCTCCGGGGTCACTTTGAGCATTGGCCGGGAAAAAGTGGTCGCGGACCAATTACCGGCGGAGGTTAAAGTCTGGCTTCATCGTTCCTATCTTCGAACGAAACGGAAGCATGAATTGGCGAAGGTGCCGGCTTTCGACAAGGTCGTGACGCTGGAAGACGGAAGGAGTGACGATCCGAAACGCTTTGAACGGGTTGGCGATAAGGTCCGCCTCACCTTCTGGGGAGATGGTGGCAAGGATGGGGACGTGATGGAGTTCGAACCCGTGCGTCCGATCATGGCGCTCGAGGGCGAACTACGCTTGGTCAAATACCCGGAGTTCGTGCTGCGCTTGCAGGAACGCGAGGGCAATTTGGAATTGTTTATGGATTCGGGACCTGTCGGGGCGACGATTGCGGCCGAGATGGTCTCTGACATACCCGGAGTTCGTGCTGCGCTTGCAGGAACGCGAGGGCAATTTGGAATTGTTTATGGATTCGGGACCTGTCGGGGCGACGATTGCGGCCGAGATGGTCTCTGACACTGCCAGCGAGGCGGTTGTTTCCTTTGGCGACAAGCAGCTCAAGCTTCGGAAAGGCAACGACCTTGCACACTTCGTGATGGAATATGAAGGTGCATCCCACGACTTGTTCGGCTTTTATGGCAGGCCTGGAAAACCTTCGCTGGTATCCCAGAAGTCGGAGATCGGAGCGGTTGCTCTGTTAGAGGAGGCTATTGGACTGACAAAGTATGCTCCGCTTCGCCTCCAATTAATGAAAGCTTCCGCCGTTCTGGGTCGTGGCGACAACTTCCCGATGGTTGCCGGGGATGCGAAGACATCGACCGAGGTGTTCAACCGGATTTTGGCTAAACACCCCGACCTCAACGCGTCCGATGTGGGCAGCGGCAAGGGACCGCGATTGGAGGCGGCACAGAACCCTTGGGCTATCGTGCGCATCACAGATCGGCGGAAGCATCCTGGGGTTCTGATGTTCTCCAGAAACTTAAAACTTCCGAAACTCAACCGCGAAGAACTCATGAAGTCTAAAGAGGTTCCGGCTGTCATTTACTTCCAAGGCTATGGCCCGGACGAGCGTACTCGAATTCTCTTGGGTTCGGCCGGCAAAGCCAGATTAGTTGGCAACTTCATGCGCTGTTTGGAGGAGTGTGACCTCGATATTCTTTATCCTTAGACCATGAAACCAATAATTTTCTTTCTCAGCGTATTCCTGAGCTTGCCTTTGTGCGCACAGGATAAGCCGCGTACCGATTCCGAACTACTAAAACTCCCAGGGGTGAAGGCGGAAAAGGAAGCCTTTGACCCGATAAATAACAAATCGTATTCCGAAGTGGGCATTCACCTGCTCGAGGGGGGGAGTCTCTACGATGGGTATTTGCTCTGGGCGAAAGCCCATAAAAAAGTGCTCAGCAGTTCTCCGGAGTTCCAAGAGTACATGCGACCCTCCCGCTACCAGAACAAGGCTTTGTTAGAGCGAGCGCGTTTCGAGATTGGGCGTGCCATGGTGGAGCTTGAGTCAGAGTCCACAAGTGTGGCCGGCCTTGCGACGCTGATCAGTATTGCCCGTATGAAAGGAACCCCTGTTTACGACGAATCCCGCCAGATTCTGGTCAAATACAAAGAGACCGAGGCCTTCCGCAAGGCCATGGAGCTTGCCAAAAAAGGAGGCGGACTATGAAACGTGTTGCCATAATAATTTCCGCTGTCTTTCTGCTAGGCCTTCCGCTGTCGGTGCATTCTCAGGACGACCAAGATCTCGAAGGGCTCAAGTCTCTCTGCGAATCTTATCAGACCGCCGTGCTTTCCGGCAAAGCTCGGGAGATCAAGCGGCTTTTCCACGATCGCGTTGCCGATGTGTTTGATGAAACTAAATACCTCTACGACCTGCGCAAAGTCAAAGTTCTCGATCTTCGTAAGACGGAGCCGGAGGTCCACCAAGGTGGATCTTGGTTGTTCGCCACTGCGACACTGGAGACCGAAGTGCAGGTTCTGGAGTACAAAAAAAGACGGGTGACATACTGAACAAGCGTCTGGATGTGTTCGCTGTGAAGCCGAAAGGAGAGGATTGGAAGATCGGGGCAGTCCCTCCACCTCAGTGGAAGGAAAAACCTCCGGAGGATGCTGTGGTCTGGAAGGATTTCAAAGAGGTTTATCCCAATTTGCCCGCAGGTTTAAAACTCAGTTTTCTTAATTATGCCATGCAATACGCCAAGCTTCTCAAGAAGGACGTAGAGATCGTAGAGGAGAAAATGTCCGTGGAGGAAGCTATCTTACTCAAGTACCAAGACGATCCTGAAGTGGCGGAGATCCTGCTTAAACAGGTGGGCGACAACACCGTGGTTTTGGCTTTGGGGGCAGGCGGAAGTTTTGCCAGAGCGGTGGATGCGAAAGAAGCGATGGAGGAAAGCAAGATGTCCACGCGGAAAGCCGATTCCTTCATCCGTGGATGCGTAAAACACGAGCTAGCACGGTCAAAACGCCGGCTCCAATATGAAGAAACAAAAATCGCGGCTCTCGCGACTCTCATTGAATTGCGTGACACCAAGCTTTCGGCTTCTTCTGCCCAAACCTTGCTGCAGCCTTATGCTGGAACAGCAGAGTATGAAGAGGCTGAAAAAATTGCAGCTAAGCGTCTTGAGGAGTCTTATGAGGCGGTAAAAAGACGGGCGGACTCAATGCCCAAGTTTGGTGGCTCAATCCGGTAAGCGAGCTTCATTTGGTTTTCCGAAACAAGAGCATGGGGAAGATGGGGTAACCTATCTCTGGTCCACTCGTCCCTTATTTTTGCTGTTCGTAATATGACCGTTCGAACTGGTCTGATGTCTGGTTGTCATCAAGGTGCGGGTGACTTCGGAACGGGGGTTGTGACGACGGTATCTGGGTCGCTGGGATCGGTGTTTTGTGGGGAAATCACATACGATCCACTCGCCGCAGCGTTCGAACTGTCGAAGGCCACCGTGTAACTGCCCACGGTACATCGGCAATAGCATACAGGTCTGAAGCATCAGCGGTTACGGGGCTGCCAACAGGGGTTCCGGTAGCATCAAGTAAAGTGACGGTCACTCCTTCTAAGCCAGCCTCGCCTCCGTCGAAAACACCATCACGACTGGTATCGGTTCAGGCAGTCCCGGAACTGGTTGCGTCCGTAACGGCGAGAGAGGTGCTGAGAAATCCCAAAATACGAGGGTCTTGAGGATAGATTGCGGAGTGTTACAAAAAGGCGTCTTGGTTTTCATCTGGATGAACTTGGGTGTCCTTCCTCCCAAAGCGGATTAGTGCCAATACTACCGGAATCTTACCAATTAAGCTTATGACGGGTTTCTATGATTTTTACCCATTGATAAAAAGTGACGACGTACGAATGGAATAGTGAGGTGTCATTATCTGTCCCGATGCGAACGTTGACGCTTTTTAACTGTTTTCGAACGAATCGGATGGCGGTGATTGCCACCGGGCTCCAGAGACGGCCATCCGTTGCTTTTCCTGCGGATAGACCTGCGCTTTCCAGTCCGTGGCCGCGCCGCGTCGAACGCTGACGCTGGCAAATTCTTCGAGCTCTGCGAGCAAGGCGGTGACATCGAACTCGGGAAGTTGGTCGAGACAGGTGACCATCAGATGTTTGCGCACGGCAGACCCTTGATGAAAAGCGGCGTCGGTGCGCAGGGCGTAGCGCAGCAGTTCGGGGTCGAGGGCACGGGTGCGGAACGCGCCTTGATAGGGATTGGTGACGTTCGCCTCATCCTCGTTGTGGATCAGCGTGACGGCGGGCGTGTCGCTCATTGGACCGTTGCCGTGACGCGTTTGGTAGCAGCGGGTAACATAGTGAATGTCGACAGGAGCTTTATATCCGATCGCGGCGAGGAAACCCATGGCGTTTTCGCAGGTGGTGTTGGCGCGGGTGACGTGGGGAAACGTGCCGTGAACTTGGTCGAGCAGGATGCCTTGGCTGCCTTCGAAGACGAGATGGTCGCGGCCAGCGAGGCCGACGTGGTCCCACTGATCGGGTGTGGCCACCTCAACGTAGCATCGAACTTGGCGGCAATCTTGGATGAAGCCTTCGCGGTCGATGGTGGCGATCTCATTCTGATACGCCGCCGCGTACGGGCCGTTGGCGAGGCGTTGTATATAGTGGGTCTCAATCGCGCGTAGTTTTTCCCGGATCATGAACGGGCAATCGAGATCCTTGGCGAACAAGCCGATGCCGCGCAGGTGGCGTTCGACGGTTGCGCCGAACCCAACGCCGCAGGAGCCGTGTTGCAGCACCGTTTCGCGCGCCCGATTGTACGCGATATCCCAAGGCGTGGTGACCATGACCAGCGGATGCATCACCGAATAGGGGCATATTGGTCTGAGGCGCTTCCTTTCGATGAGCACGCCGGGCGGGAAAATCGTCGTCTCCGGCAAGTAGTAGGTGGGCACTCCGTAATAGGTGCCGGAACCAAAGTTGCTAAAAGTGTGGTGGAAATGATCGCGCCGCACCGTGTGACCAACTTGGTGTCCGCCGGAGAAGCGGATGACCAAACTGCGTTCGGGGTCCTGGCCGGCGAGGTGGTCGACGGTGAAGCCCTTGCCGCTGTCGCCGAAGCCGAGATCGATCACAATCTGGACTTCGGCGACTCTTGGTCCCGTTGTCGCCATCAGAGCATCTCCTCCGTCAGCAGTTCGCGAACGCTGGGCAGCGCTTTGTCTGGAGCGGGCCTTGTCGGGCCTTTGTCCTTGGTGAGTTGATCAACCACCAAGGTGGCGATGGTTTTCGCCAGGTCCTGATAGTCTTCGAGGGTCACGAAGTCGGTACCGAGCAGTTCGCGCCAACCGGCTTTGCGTTGTTCGGTTTTGGCCATGGCGTCGTGTTCCACGTGCAAGTGAATGAGGTGGTAGCGTTGGCGCGCTTCCTCAACCAAGGTGCTGGTGGCGACCTTGCGGCCGACCTTCGCGGTGGTGAGTCGGCGCACCACATCGCCGGGGACGTTGCGGGCGCAGGGTTCGTCGCCGATGGTGAACAAGAACCCTTTTTGCTGGCGCTTGTCCCAGCTGTCGATGGCGGTGTGGCGTGCCGCGAACAGATAGGCCAGGTTGTAGGATTCCTGGTTGTTGCCGCCGCCGCCACCTTCGAGGTAAACTTTGGTGAGCCAGCGGTCGAGCAACTCGGTGGAGGACTCGAACTGACCGACTTGCAGTGGTGCGCTGTCGTAGACAAAGTCGCCGATGCCGAGAAACAGGATCTGCGGGTCGGCCACGCCGGCTTGCATGAGTGTGTCCATCAGGTCAGGCAACCTGTCTTTGACAATGTCCTCGGGGACCATGCCCATGCTGCCGGTGACATCGAGCGCGATGATGATCGGCACGCTTTCGGGGTGTTCCTCGGAGTCGCGGGACTCGCGACACTTGACGCGGCGCGGATCCATGTGGGGGTCAAGCTGGCGGGATTCAAAAATCTCCGCGCGGCTTTTGCGGTGGTAGCCGCGTCTCTTTTTCAGGCGGTTGTAGCCGTCGGTGCTGTATCTTCCGTATCCCATCTTAGTTCTCCTTCTGGCCGAAGAGGTACTCGTAGCGAGCCCTGGCCAATTGTGTTTTGATTTCCAAATTGCGGAATTGCACTGCGAGATTAACGTCGCGTTCGACGAAGCCGCGGGCGTTGAAGTCGCTGGCGAGAACGAGGCTGTCCGCGTGCGTCGGGGAGAGGTCGAGCATGCTTTCGCGTTCCCAGTTTAGCTTCTTCAAGCGAAGTTCGAGATCCTCAACTTCGCGGCGGTACTGCATGCGCGCGTCCTCGAAAATGGCGGCGGCGCGGTCGCGGCGGATCTGGCCGTTGTTGCGCACCAGCGATTCGTAGAAGGCCCCGGCATAGTTCGGGGCATGCCCCGGAGTGGCGTCGCTGTTAGGGTTGATGTCGTCTGCGTTCATGAGAATATAGATAGTGTTTAATATACGCTAAGTAAAGTGAAATGTGTGCACAAAATTTATGCGAAGGGGCTCGGACGAAATCCGTAGCGCTTTCTTGCCCAGTTCACGCGCTTTGTCCTCGGGCTAGAAACCCGATTGTTGACACGCCTTAAAAAGGCATAATGCCTCGGCTGGATGTTTGATCTCGTCCTTTGTCGCCCCTGACTTCAGAGTCGGTCGCATGATTGCATTCAAAGACTTCGTTCCCCAGAAATTCGATATGGATGGCCGCTCTGGGCTGACAAAAATGCGAAGTCGGATTCAAGGGACGACACATGAAACGATCGAGGACGTTCTCGACCGGATGAACGGTTGGATCATCGAGTCCAATGTTGATGTCATCAACGTCGAAACCGTGATCTTTCAGAAGATGAAGAGGACCTTGGATATCGATCAAATCAAAAACCGTGAGGTGATCCGGCTTTGGTATCAGCCCGCGTGACAGATTCTGCTTCGGGCCCCTCTTACATCCCGAACATATAATCAAAAGAGTGGCGGTAGGGATGGGTTGCGATGTGGAAAAAGAAGCCGAGGTACGTCATCAGGAGGATCCAGCCGGAGGCAAACGTTGCTGTTCTGAAGTGAGGCCGAACGTTCGGTCGTTCGAAGAACAACATCAGTCCGAGCCAGCACATCGGCGGCAGGAATAGCAGAATGCCGAAATTACGGACGAACACCCCGCCACCGTGAAACGCATAAGCGCCGGTGTCCTTCCATTCGTTGTAGCCGGACAGTTTGAAGATGCCGGTGACAATCAAGATCCCTGCGAACACCGTGAGGCATTGAAGCAAGGCAAGGATTGTGACCGGCCGTAAAAAGCGCATGCTTTTCCTTCTCCTACTCCGATTTCTGATCCCACAGCGGGTAGGGATCGCCGAGGCGTTTCATCTCGGACGCGAGCAGGGCTTCCATCTCTTTTAGCTTCTCGGCATGCGCCGGGTCCTCGGCGAGGTCGGTGAGCAGGTTGCCCGCTTCGAACTTGGCGTGTTGGCCGATGTATTCGTGCGGGTTGGCTTTGAGGTTGAACAGCTGCGTTTCGCGCACGCTGCCTTCGAGCACATCGTACTTGATCAGTTTCCAGTCGCCTTTCCGAACCGAGCGCATGCCCGGTTTGGTGCCGCCGCAGTAGGCGCCGTACAGGACCTCGCGAACCGTCTCGGATTTGCCCTCGAGCACGGGGCGGAAACTTTTGCTTTCGACCGAGGCGGGCGCGTCGATGCCGGCCAGATCGCATAGGGTGCCGAGCACGTCGAGCAGGTAGATGTTGCCTTGCGCGCGGCCGGTATTGATGCCGGGTCCGTTGACGATGAACGGCACGCGCCAGGTATGTTCGTAGAGGTTTTGTTTGCCCTGCAAGCCGTGGCGTCCGATCGCCATGCCGTGGTCGGCGGTGTAGAAGATAATGGTGTTGTCGCGTTCGCCCATCGCGTCGAGCTGGTCGAGAACGCGGCCGATTTGAATGTCGATGTTTTCGCTGCAGGCGAACTCACGGCCGATCTCGTTGCGGATGGTGCGTTCGTCGCGGCGCTCCCACACGCCGGGCACCGACACTTCGTCACGTAGGCCTGGGTGGCCGTGATGGAACGGATGTTCGCCGAGGTAATTGATCGGCAAGGGCGGTTGAGCTGGGTTCGCGGCGGGCACGTTGTCGCGGTCCTTGTGGTTGGTTGCACCGTACTTGGCGAGCAGTTCGGGGGTGCCGTCACGAACGTCGTGCGGGTGCGAGAATCCGTAATAGATGAGGAACGGGTCTTCATCACTCGCTGCCTCGCGTTGCTTCAAATACGTGAGCACTTGTTCGGCGTGCCAGGCGCTGCCGGTCTCGGCGGTGCCGCCGCGTTTGGTCGCGTCCTTGACCACGGTGAACTTGGCGTTGGCGGCAGGATAGCTGTTGCCCTTTTTGCAGGTGCGCATGGTGTCGTAACCGGCTTGGTTGAACACGGCGGCCATCGAGGTGTCGGCGGGGTTCACTGGCCTGAGAGCCGGGGCTTGCTTCGGGGTTTGTTTAGCACCACCCCGTTGTTTACTCTGCGCCTTCGGCAAGTTCCACAGGGTGCGTCCGGTCATGACCATGGTGCGCGATGGCCGGCAGACCGCGCCCGACATCGAACCCATGTGATACGCACCGTCGAACACCATGCCCTCGGCGGCGAGCTGGTCGAGCACCGGCGTGTCCAAAGTCGAACGTGGGTTGTACATCTTGAGGTCGAAAGGCGATTGGTCGTCGGCGATGATGAACAGGATATTGGGCCGGTTGCCGGCGGGGGCCTTCGCGTTCCCCGGCGCGATGGCCGCGGCAGCCATCGCGGCTTTTTCGTTGGCCGCTTTCTTGGCTCTGGCTGATTTCCTGGCCCTGGCTGCTTTCCTAGCTTCGGCTGCTTTTCTGGCTTCGGCTGCTTCCTTGGCCTTTTTATTGTTCTTGTTGTCCTGATTGTCCTTGGCGGGTTTGGCTGCGGGTTTGTTTTCGGTTTTCCACAGCACGATATGGTCGATGTCGTTCTCGGACGCGGCCCCGTCGGTGCTCCGTCCGCGGGCGACATCTTCTTCAAGCATCTTCAGCAACTTGGCCGCGACTTCGGGTTTTTCGTTATAGAGGTTTAAGGTTTCGCCGGGGTCGGCGGCCATGTCGTAGAGCTGCGCTTTGGGCCAATCCGCCGGCGCGGCATCTTCACCGGGTGAGGACCAACCGCCGGACCCGCGCGCCAACAGCAGTTTGTGCGGGCCATGGCGGTAGGCGAAGTGACCGCTGATCGAGTGATGGATCACGCCGTTCCGAGTCGAAGAAACGGGCTGGCCGGAGAAGGCGGGCAGATAGCTGACGCTGTCCTCGGCGCTCGCCGCCGAACCAACGATCTCGGCGGCGGTGGCAAAAAAGTCGGTGTGGCAGATCAACTCGTCCGAGGTGCTGCCGGCGGCGATCTTGCCCGGCCAGCGAACGATGAACGGCACGCGGTGTCCGCCGTCCCAGAGGTCGGCTTTGGACCCGCGGAAGGGGCCGCTTACGGCGTGACCATTCGCCGCCAAGTCGCTGATTTGGGCGGCTTTTGAACAGCCGTTATCGGTGGTGAAAATGACCAAGGTATTGTCGGTGAGTCCGTTGCGTTCGAGGGCGGCGTCGATGCCGCTGATCACCGCGTCGGTCTGCATGGTGAAGTCGCCGTATTTATTGAGCTTGGATTTGCCGGTCCACTCTGGTGTCGGCACGATGGGCGTGTGCGGCGAACCGAGCGGTACGTAGAGGAAGAAGGGCTGGTCGGATTTGGCGCGTTCGTCGATGTATTCGACCGACTTCTCATGCAGGCGCGGCAGCATGTTGATCACGTCGTCGTGGGCGATCACGGTGTCGCCTTCGGTTACCGCTTCCATGTCGCGGGCGTGGTGGAAGCCGTGGAAATAATCGAAGCCGCGGGTAAGGGGGCCGTCCGGAATCTTCGAACCGACCGCCGGAAATTTACCGACCCTCTTCGCTTTCCCGCCAGTGTTCGGATCGAGGTATTGGTAGTTGAGGTGCCATTTGCCGACGATGCCGGTGTGGTAGCCTTTGGCGCGCAGCATGCTGGCGACGGTGGTTCGGTCTGCGTCGATCAGGCAGGGGGCCCAGCCGGTGACCACGCCGCTTTGCAGTTTCGTTCGCCAACTGTAGCGGCCGGTGAGCAGACCGTAGCGGGTGGGAGTGCAGACCGAGGAGCCGGAATGCGCGTCGGTGAAGATCATGCCTTCGCGCGCGAGTTTGTCGGCGCCGGGCGTGTTGATTTTTCCGTCCGGGTTCAGGCAGGAGACATCGCCGTAACCTTGGTCATCGGACATGATGAAAATGATGTTCGGCTGTTCGGCGGCGAACGCGAAGGCGCCGACTAGTTGTAAGGCAAGAAAAAGGAGAAGCGGGCGTGCGGTTAAGAGAGATTCCATCGAACAAGTCTTTTTGATGCGGGTCCTATTTTCAAACCATTAACCTAGATTTTTCTCGGAGCGATGAGTCCGGTGAAACCCCATTCCAGCCAACCCAGCGGTTAGGGGATTAACCGCAGCCGATACAACTCGACCGGATTGCTGCGGTTCGTGGTGGCGGTCATCCGCCCCCCAGTGCTTTCGAGAACTTGGCTGACGGCGGTCCAGGTTACCAGGTCGGTCGAGGCCTCCACTTGGAACGAGGTGCCGACGGCAACGGTCCATGACAACGTGATGCCGTCAAGCAAGATGCGCGGTGCCTCCTCAGTGGTGGAAGGATGCGAGTAGGTTGTTCCCTGCTGCAACACGATTGGGCTGCCCTGCGCCGTGTCGAAGGTCATCGACACCGAACGAAACGGCGCGGTGGGGTTGTTGTCAAAATTGTTGCGGATCAAGGAGAGATGGAGGTGGGCGCCGTCCACGTAACCGCTGTCACCGGAGAAGCCGATCATTTGTCCGCGTTCGACGGTGTCGCCAAGTTCGACGATCACCCCGTTCTGCCGCAGGTGCACGTACTCGGCGAAGGTTCCGTCGCTATGCAGGACGCGCACGTAATTGGCATCGCCAGCCAAGTTTGGGTCGTTGCCTCCGCTGGGTTTGTCTTCGACCACTTCGACCACGATGCCGTCGCGAATGGCGTGGAGCGGTGTACCCACGGCCATGCCGAAATCGATGGCCAGATGGTTTTGTGGGGAGGAGGATTGGTGTGAAAAGGAGCCGCCTTCGCCTTGATCGACCCGGAAGCTTTCACCGACTTCGAACGGAAGCGCGTAGACATAATCATCTGGAACCGCTCGGTAATCCCCTGGGCCACTGGTGGCTTGGAAGTTTGCCGCCGGACTCGGACCGGTAACGGCAAGGGAGGAGAGAACCACGTTGGTGGAGTTCGGGGGCAATACAAACAGAAAGGAGGTTCCTGCGGTGCTCGATACATTCGAGAGGTCCAACGTGATGCGGCCCGAGATCGGAATCAAGTGAGGATTGGCCCCTCGGAGCTCGAGCGGTCTTTGGCTAAAATAGAGACTCCCTTTCAACTCTTGTGCGTGGGCGGCCGGGGTGAATGCGGTGAATGCGGTGAATGCGGTGAATGCGGTGAACGCGACGAACAACGATAGGTTCAAACCAACGCCGAGCAACTTGCACCATCCGGTCGCGAACGCGCGCATCGGCACCGCCGACCGCGCAGGTTGAGCCTGTGCAAAATCTACAAGGCTCTCAGCCAATTTTATCATGGCAGATTGTACCCTAGCCCTCCGGCTTCGACCAATTCTAACTGAATGTTTCCCGAAGAAAAAACCGGATCGCAGGCCGCCTTCCGCCCGCCGAATTCGCGCGTTTTGGCTCTTTGCAATATCCATGCTTTTCGGTTAGCGTGAGGTGCTTTCTCAAAATAGCCTACATTATACACAAATACCCACTACCTATCAGGAGCCATCATGGGACTCTTCCGATCCATCAGCGAATTTTTTAAATCCCTCGGCCATCAAGCCGAAGGCACCATCGACCAAGCCGCCGACCGCATGCGTTCCGACGCTGGCGCGCTAAAATCTAAGTACGACGACGTCATCCGCGACAAGATCAAGGGCATCAAAGACTACCGCGGCGCCCTCGCCAACATGGTGCACCAAAAAGACAAAATGATCGACAAGGCCAAGGACCTCACCGACGAAGTCGGCAAGCTAGAGGACCTCAAAGCCGGCGCCGCCGCCAAAGTGCGCAAAATGGTCTCGACGATGAAGGGTGACGGCAAAACCGAAACCGACATCGCCGCCGATGATGACTTCCTGCAAGGCAAGGAAAGCTACGCCAAGTTCAGCGAGGCGCTGACCAGCAAGCAGGCCGAGATCCAAGACCTCGAACGGCGCGCCGCCGAAATCGAAGGCAAAATGGGCGGCCACAAAGAACAGCTCGCCAAGATGCTCAAAGACATCGACAAACTGCGCGACGAAGCCGCCGAGTCCGTGGCCGAAGTCGCCGCCGCCGGTGAGGAAACTGCCGCCCGCGACATGCTCAACACCGCCACCGGCGGTTCGAAAGCCAACGAAGAACTCGCCAAACTGCGCGAGATCCGCGCTCGTTCCACCGCCGAAGCGCGCATTTCCCACGAACTCGCCGGCGACAATGCCGACCCCGACGAACTCACCCGCGAGTTCCTGGAGAAAGCTCAGGAGGATTCCATCGCCGACGACTTCGCTTCGCTGGTCGGACTCGAAGAAGGCTCCCCCGCTGCTACGCCAGTCGCTAAGCCTGCGTCTGGAAGCCCCATTCTCGACACGGTGAAAGATGCCGCCTCGGACGCGACCAAAGCCGCCGGCGACGCCGCGTCCAAAACGGCCGACGCTGCGAAGAACGCCGGCGATGAATTCAAGTTCCCGGAGTAATTCATGGCGTCATCAGAAATTTGGCGCGACGCCGGGCGCATTCTCAATGCCGGCCAAACCCGTTCACTGCTGATCACGGGGAACATTCACGATCTGTTCGAAGTCGAACACCACGACGAGACCTCCTATCAGCCGCTGGTCGATCTGCTGACCACCAAGTGGGACCTCCCGAACGCCATCGTCGTCGTCTACGAACTTACCGGCATCATCCGCTTTGTCGGCAAAGAAGACAAAACCAAGATGAAGGACGCGTGGGTGCAATGGCGCACCGGGATGGACGACGACGACCGTGCGATCAAACGCATGCTCGCGTCGCAGAAAGTCCGCGCCGAACTCGACCTGGTCGGCGACGCCTTCGACACCAATCTCAAACGCTCGGTCGGCAACCCGACCCTCGCGCTGACGCTACTCAAGCAAATGTGCATGTGTTCGCGGGCCGAGTCCGGACTCGATGAACACCTGATCGTGATTCTCGAGAACGCCGAGATGATCATCCGCCAGACCGAGATCTCGCGCATGACCGACGCCGACCGCAACCGCGTGAGCTTGTGCCAGGATTGGTTCAGCGATCCGCATTTCCAAGAAGGTAAAGATTCGGTCATCATGATCGCCGAGTCGCGTAGCCTGGTGAACACGCGCATCGCGCAGTTGCCACAAGTGCTCTCGCTCGAAGTGAACGCGCCTGACAAAGACGAGCGCCTCGCGTTCATCAACTGGTTCGACGCGAAGCACGACGGCAAACTCAAAGTCTGGAGCGACAAAGAAGAGCTCGCCCAGCTTACCGCCGGTTTGTCGACGCACGCCCTGCAGCAAATGCTCAAAGGCGCGATCTACCGCGACGAGGAACTGCAACAGAACGCCATTCTAAAAAAAGTGGAGTCGTATATCCAAAGCCAACTTGGCGAGGACGTGGTTGAGTTCAAGAAACCCAGCCACTATCTCGAACACGTGGTCGGCTTCAGCAATCTCAAGGAGTTCCTCAACGACGAACTCATCCCCCGCTTCCGCTCGTCCGGACGCGACGCGCTGCCTGGCGCGGCCGTCTGCGGTCCGATTGGTTCGGGCAAGACCTTCATCTTCGAAGCTGTCGCCAGCGAACTCGACATGGTCGTGATCGAACTCAAGTCGATCCGTTCGCAGTGGTACGGTCAGACCGACGTGGTCTTCGAACGCCTGCGCCGCGTGCTCATGGCGTTGTCCAAAGTGATGATTTTTGTCGACGAGGCGGACACCCAGTTCGGCAGTGTCGGCAAGCAGGCACACGCCACCGAGCGTCGCCTCACTGGTAAAATCCAAGCCATGATGTCCGACCCGCGTCTGCGCGGCCGCGTGCTCTGGCTGCTGATGACCGCCCGTATCCACCTGCTTTCGCCCGACATTCGTCGTCCGGGCCGCGTTGGTGATTTGATCATTCCGATTCTCGATCCGCGCGGCGAAGACCGCGACGACTTCCTCCGCTGGATGGCGGGTTCGGTCTTGGAAACCGAAATCGACGAACCCACTTTGAAGACCCTGCGCAAAGCCACCAAAGGCTACTTCGCGGCCAGCTACGCTGCGCTGCGTTCGGAGTTGAAGGCCAAGGCATCGTACGCCGACGACAAGAAGTTGAGTGTCGAAGAAGTGATCGCCATCGTGGAAAACCAAATTCCGCCGAACATCGGTCCCACCCGCAAGTACCAAACCTTGCAGGCCCTGATGAACTGCACCCGCCGCAACCTCCTGCCCGATCCCGACGTCACCGACGAGGACCGCCTCGCCTGGGCGCAAGAGATCAAGCGGCTTGAGGCGATGGGCGTCGAGTAGGCTTGCCATAGCATCAAGTCGAAGCACTTGAGATGGTTCGCTTGCGAACGTAGAACCTTCACTAATAATGCTGAATAGAATCACACTTAAAAACTTCGGCCCACTACGTGATCTTGATTGGCCGGAGCTTGGCCAAATTAATCTGGTCATTGGCGATAATGGGGCCGGGAAAACTTTTCTGCTTAAGGCTCTTTATAGTGCGATGCGGACGATAGAGGGGGTTGGCCGTGGTGACGATAAACGGACAGCCTCTGATATACTTGCGGAAAAATTGTATTGGACATTTCAACCTGAAAAGATTGGCGATCTCGTTACAAAGGGGGCTGATCACGCGTTGTCGTGCAATGTGGATTTTTCTGGGAAAAACTTTGGCTACAGTTTCGGTAGAGATACGACCAAGAAGATTTCGGCTCTCGAAAATAAAGTTGAGCCGAGATCAAGGAACTCCATCTTCCTCCCTGCAAAAGAGGTTTTGTCCCTGCATCAAATTATCCTTAAGTCACGTGAACAGGACAAATCATTCGGCTTTGATGACACCTATTTGGATCTTGCGAGGGCCTTACGGCAACCGCCAACAAAAGGGAAAAATTATGCTGAGTTTGCCAGTTCTAGGAAGAGTTTAGAAGACATTCTGGGGGGGCGGATTGAATATGATGAGCCATCTGGCCGCTGGCAATTTAAAAAGGGCTCGCAAAAATTTCCGATTGGCGTGACGGCAGAGGGAATTAAGAAAATTGCAATTTTGGATACATTGCTTGGTAATCGCTACTTGGATACAGATTCCATCGTTTTCTTCGATGAGCCGGAGTCGGCACTCCATCCAGTGGCAATCTCACAGCTGTTGGACATCGTGGCAATTTTAGCTGAACGCGGGATTCAATTTTTTCTCGCAACTCATTCTTATTTTGTCGTCAAGAAGCTCTGTCTGATCGCCCTCGAAAAACAGATGTCGATCCCCGTGATCTCTACTGAGAACGGTCGATGGATATCGGAGAATCTCCAAGATGGAATGCCCGAGAATTCGATTATCAACGAATCAGTGCGACTGTATAAAGAGGAAGTGGAGCTTGCCCTTGGGTGACCAAATTACCATTTTAGAGTCTGGGATGGCATTCGGCCCATACCCAGTTGAACGTTGCTTCCAGATCGAAGAGAGCAAAATATATTGTGCCGTCAATAAAAGAGGCGGCATCAAGGTCGTCGAATTTTTGCTTTTGCGAGCCAACAATGTCCTCTGCCTCATAGAGGCTAAGTCTAGTTCGCCGAAGCCTGGCAATACGGTTCATTTTGACGGTTTCATCTCCGAGATCCGCGAGAAAATGGTGAACGGATTCTCACTGGGTTTCGCCTCTTGTCTTGGGCGTCATGCAGATGACGCATTGGAACTATCCGATGAGTTTAAGGACCTCGATTTATCAACGGTTGGAATCAAGTTTATCCTGGTGATTAAAGACCATGAGGAACCCTGGCTGGTACCGATTAAAGACGAATTAGAAAGAGTATTGAGGCCGACGCTTAAGACGTGGGGGATTGGTTCTCCCGCAGTGGAGGTATTAAATGAAGCGCTCGCGGTGAAATACAAATTTATCCTCCCATCTAAATCGTGAGATTCTGAACGATGGTCATGGGTCGAACCGCAGCCGGAAAAACACCCGGTTTTCGTTCGGCGGACCGTCGAATGAAAAGCGGGTAGCGCTGTCCTCCACTTGGAAGATCGGCAAAGTCCAATCGATCATATCGCGGCTGGCCTCGGCGGCAATGGTGACGTCCGGACGTGGAACGCGGTCGAAGGCGAAGCGGCCATTGCCGTCGCCGATGGTGAACGAGCTGGTGGGCTGGCTGCCCGCATTGTCCGGCACCGAACCTAGCGCGTACTCGGCGAGATTGCGCCAGCCGTCGCCATCCGGATCGGCGCTGTTGGCGCCGGGGCCGGTATTCGCGGCCGCGCCGAAGTAGGTGGCGCGCCATTGTTGAATGCCGCTCAGGGAAGGACCTGGCGTGAAGCGGGCAACGGATCGGCCGCCGGTACTGATCCAGACCGTTCCTTCGCGGTACGGGTCGACCGCGAGCGCGAGGGTGCTGGGGAAACGGAAGTTTTCACGGGTGATCTCGTCCCAAGTGTCGCCGTCGTCGTCGGAGTAGTAGATCTTCTTCCATGTGTCGCCGGGTCGGCGGCCGTAGACGGCGACGCGTCCATCGTAGGCATCGACGAACTCAGCTTCTTCGAAGCCGCCTCGCTCGATCCAGTTGTCGCCGGCATTGGTGCTGCGCCACAGCCCGTCCGCGGCGGCGAGCCACAGGCGTCCGGCGACCGCGTCGTCGGTGCCGATCCGGCCATCATAAAAGGAGGCGTTGCCGGTGAGGCCGTTGCCGGCGACTGGGGCGAAGGTTTGTCCGCGGTCGTCGGAGCGGTAGAGCGCGGTCCATCGTTGTTGGAAATAGCGGCGGTCGGACCCGGCTCCGTCGCGTTCGAGCCAGGCGAAGCGGGTGAACTCGTTGCCGCTCCAGATGCCTTGAGCGGCGGCGGGCAGGGGCACCTGGGCGAAGCTGAGTCCGGCGTCGGTCGAACGATGAATCCCGCCGGCCCCGACCGCTGTGTTGCCGCCCATGAGCAGCAGCAGTTCGTCAGCGTTGTCGGCGGCGGCGACGCCGCCGATGAACGGTGCCCCCGGAATCTCGGTCCAGCCGTTGGGCGCGCGTTTGTTCCAGGTTGTGCCGTTGTCCTCCGACACATAGACGCGTCCGTTTTGATTGATGGCTTCGCCGCCGGGGGCGATGATGCGGTTGCCGCTCCAGAACGCGGTATGGGCGAACGACAGAATATCGTCGGGCCAAGGAAAGTGCCGGGCGATGTAGCCGGTGGCATAATTGCTGTCGCCCCCGTCGAGCGAAACCGCGAGACCGTGGTCAGCGTTCGGGATGGCGACCTTGTTGGGGTCGGTGGCATGAAACTGGATTTTCCAGCAAACCACTTCGCCGATGCCGTCGACATTGTGGTCCCAGGTCGCGCCACCGTCGGTGGTCAGGCCGGGTCCGTAGCCGCCGGTCACGTACCAGCGGTCGGCGATGGTGACGTCTTGCAGGAGTTGGTTGAAGCCGCCACCGAGCCGGGTTTCGCCGACCACCGACCACTGGGGGATGGTCGCGCCGGGTGCAAAGTCGCGCGACAGCAGAGTGAAGGTGTCGCCGTCGTCGGCGCTGATGCCGAGGTCGTCGAAGAACGGACCGGTGATCAGGCGTCCGTCGCGCAGCAGGGTGATGCAGGCGGCGCGGTTGACCCGGCGGTAGTTGTAGCGCGCCTCGAACGCGTCCAGGTAGTTCGGCCAAATATCGTCAGAAGTGTAAGTGGCTGGGTCGGCCCAGTTGGTGGCGGAAAATTTCCACACATGGGTGTCGGCTTCGGTCTCCGGGTTGGCGGCCCCGCCGATGGCGAAGGTGGTGCCGTCGGCTTTGCGTACGACGCGGTAGATGAGTTCTTCGTCGAGGATGCGGGTCCACGAACTGCTGCGGTTGGTGCTCACCCACAGACCGCCTTCGGCACTGACCCACAGTTGATCGGGAAAGTTCGGGTGGGCATAGACACCGAGGATCACCACGTTGTCGAAGGTGGTGCCCACTTTCGCCCAGTCGGCGCCAGCGTTGGTGCTGCGCCAGAGTCCGTTGGCGCGCGAGCCGGCCCAGACTTCGTTCTCGTTCGTCGGGTGGATCAGCAGGCATTCGCCGCCTTGTCGGCCTTCGTCGTTGCCGGAGAAATTGATGTTGGGCAGCGCGTGCGTCCAAGTTGCGCCGCCGTCGGTCGACTTCCACACGCCGCGTTCGGGATCGTCGTCAAAGTAGGAGACGCCGCAGGCTTGGTAGACGATGTCGGCATTGCTCGGCGGGACCGCCACGCTTTGAACGAAGGTCGAGCCGACGTGCTTGAAATCGCCACTGAGAAAATTCCAGCTCTCGCCACGGTCGTCGGAGCGGTAGATGCCGCCGACGTCGGTTCGGGCGTAGAGCCGCCCGGCGGGATGTTGGATGATGCCGGTCAGCCAACCGCCGCCTTCCATGTCGATTTGGCTGAAGTTGCCGGAGACTTGGGCGGTGCTGGTTTGGGGTAGAACAAGGCAGAGCAGCAGCGCGGCGACGAGCCGGGCGGTCAGGGCGAGTGAACGGTGGAGATATTTCATCGTGTTTATTCTACATTGATTGATCCAAAGCGTTGAATACCAAAAATTCGGCGGCACGCAACGGTCTGTGAGGATATGGCAAACCTTTGCCATAAGGTGGCAAGATTCTGCCATACTATGGCAAGGTTCTGCCACTCTATGGCAAGGTCTTGCCATACGTTTATGAGCCGTTTTTTGGGCAAAGACAGAGCTCCTATTTAGGAGTCTATCGGACTTCGGTTGCACAACTGGTCAACTGCGGTGGCTTGCTGGTGCCAAGCCCCAACGGGGCGAGACAACGTAGCCCGCGGGTGGAGTGAGGTACGAACGAAACCCCGGGGATTGTCCGGAGTTGACCGAGGCGCCCCAACGGGGTGCCACAAAAGCTCGGGCAGAAAACCAATCCGATTGTCGTCCCCCCTTGGGGAACCTCATCACCCCCACAACCCGGGGCTGCGCTCATCCCGCCAAAGCGAGATTCGCTTACCCCAGGCTTGTCTGTTGAATTTCTGCTTCAAAGAGCGTGCCGATCCGTTTATTCGGAAAGGGTCTCCTGCAGGCCGGCCGGCCTGCAGGAGATGGTGGGAGCAACCCGACCTGGGCTAAGGGCCTTTGAG
>Ga0209187_1000698_pt1 | contig 51362 bp, 39 predicted proteins | sample BantaG_FD_187430 | JGI IMG/M metagenome (GOLD analysis project Ga0209187, IMG submission 187430) | Marine algal microbial communities from Bantry Bay, Ireland - BantryBay_4 metaG (SPAdes) (version 2) | ecosystem: Host-associated > Algae > Red algae > Unclassified | place: Bantry Bay, Ireland...
TCTAAAAATTGGATGTTGTTATCCTCCCAAATGATACTAATCAAGGAAATTGATGGCAGTTTTATCAACCCTGATTCTATTCATAATTTATCACTATTTCAATGAACAAAAATGCGGAAATACAGTTTTTCAAAACTACTTGTCAAAGTAATCATTAAAACTTTAAGTCAAACGACAAACATTAAAGCATTGAAGCATTAATCATGAAGACCTTAAAGAATTTTATAAACGGCACTTTTTATGAGCCTTTGACGAAAGATTATTTGAATAATTTCGATCCAGCAACGGGAGAGAAGTCGATGTTGATTCCTTCGTCTGGGGCGGATGATGTAGAAATGGCGGTTCGTGCTGCACAACGGGCTTATTTGAGTTGGTCGAAATTTTCTATTGAGAAGAGGTCTAGCTTGCTGATTCGTATTGCGGATTTGATTGAGCAAAATTTGGAGCGTTTGGCGGTTGCGGAATCTGAAGATACGGGAAAGCCACTTTGGTTGGCAAGAGAAGTAGACATTCCGCGTGCGGCAGCTAATTTTCGATTTTTTGGGACGGCAATACGTCATTTTTCGTCGGAATCTCATTCTATGGAAGGGCAGGGGATTAATTATACTTTGAGAAAACCAATAGGAATAGTCGGTTGTATTTCTCCGTGGAACTTGCCTTTGTATCTTTTTAGTTGGAAGATCGCGCCTGCGCTTGCAGCAGGGAATTGTGTGGTGGCGAAACCTTCTGAAGTAACGCCATTGACGGCATTTATGTTGGGTGAAATTTTAAGTGAAGCAAAGTTGCCAAACGGTGTTTTGAATATTATACACGGATCTGGTCAAAAAGCGGGAAAGGCAATTGTGGAGCATCCAGAAATAAAAGCCATTTCATTTACAGGAGGCTCGCAAACGGGAAGGGATATTGCTCGAATTGCTGGACCGATGCTGAAAAAGATGTCATTAGAGCTTGGGGGTAAAAATCCAAATATTATTTTTGCAGATTGTGATTTTGATAAAATGCTTTCTACTACTTTGCGATCATCTTTTAGAAATCAGGGTCAGATTTGTTTGTGTGGATCAAGGATTTTTGTGCAAAGACCGATTTATGAAAGGTTTAAGACAGAATTTGTGGCAAAAACGTATATGATGAAAGTAGGAGATCCGATGGATAAGGATTCAACAATTGGTTCCATTGTTTCTGAAAATCATTTAAATAAAATTTTATACCACATTAATATTGCGAAAGAGGAAGGTGGAAATATTTTGACGGGTGGCAAGCAAGTGAAATTAAAAGGTAGATGCAGTAAAGGCTGGTTTTTAGAGCCAACGATAATTGAAGGTTTGCCAAATGATTGTCGAACCAATCAAGAGGAAATTTTTGGACCTGTCGTTACGATAATGCCGTTTGACACGGAAGAGGAAGTTTTGCAAATGGCAAATGACATTCAATATGGTTTGTCTGCAACTGTTTGGACGGAAAGTTTAACAAGGGCGCACCGCATGTCTGAAAACTTGGAAACAGGTATCGTTTGGGTAAATACTTGGATGACTCGCGATTTGAGAACGCCTTTTGGTGGGGCAAAAAACTCTGGTATTGGTCGTGAAGGTGGTTGGGAAGCTTTGAGGTTTTTTACGGACCCTAAGAATGTTTGTATTGCTTACTAGCTAATGCCTGAATGCGAGAATGCAAGAATGCTTGAATGTTTTCTGGCTGCATAAGTAAATATTCTTGCATTCTTGCATTAATATTTGGACGGCGAGTATCCTCTTCGATTAAGTAGTGTCCCCGCTGTCCGTTGCAATGCATTTATGTATATGGGTTAGACCTACGAGGTTTCTAAAACCTCGTAGGTCTAACCCATATACATAAATGCATTTCCACTCGCATCGGGCGTATTTTCGCAAATTTAGCTGCGCTGTCGTTGAGTTCGTCCTCCGCGCTTCCCCTTGCTTTTTATTTCACCTGTCATTCTGCCTATACGTCATTCCGCACTTGATGCGGAATCTAGTCTCTGTTGAAACGGCAAAAAAATATAGTTAGAATAACTTTGGTAAGTGAAAAATTATTAATAGATTTAAGGAAGGGGTATTTTATGCACAAATTGGATTGAAAAATGTAAGGTGTATAATTGAATTGTAGATACTGACTTGTGTTATCATCAATAAAATAAAGTTATGGGTTGGGTTAAAGAAGCTCTAAAAGAAATTGCAGAAACGGGTAAATGCCAAATAAGACCGCAGGGAGGCTCAATGAGGGGGCGAATAGAGAGCGGGCAACTTGCAACAATTGAAAAAATAAAACCTAATTAAATAGAAATTGAGGATGCAGCCCTAGTCAAATGGAAAGGAAATTATTTACTACATATTATTAAAGAAATAAAAGAAGAGGAAGTTTTAATAGGCAATAATTTGGGAAAGATAAATGGCTGGATACCCTTAAAAGATTTAATAGGAAAGATTGTGAAAATTGAAGATTAGACATGTTTCCAAATCGTAATTAAACAAATAACCACTAATGAAAAATAACCAATTTGAATTATTAAGTTTATTTGCGATAATCTTGGGGGTTGTATTGGGGGTTTTTATGCCAGATGGTGCAGGTTATTTTGAATTTATGGGTAAAATATTTTTATCCCTTCTAAAGGTTTTGATTTTGCCAATAATTATCCTTTCACTTTTCTTGGCAATTGCTCAAATATCAAATATAGACAGTCTAAAAGAATTAGGAATAAAGACATTGGGATATTATTTAATGACCTCCTCCATTGCTGTAATAACAGGACTTACATTAGCTAATATTTTTATTTTCAAAGACAATTACGAATCTATTGATCCAACCAGCACTAAATCGGGAGTGGATTTTATTGAGCGAATTTTCTCGACCAATATTTTTGACTCATTGGCAAATGGAGAAATATTGCATATTGTTGTATTTACAATTCTATTCAGTTTAGCATTTATTTTTTTAGAAGAAAAAAAGAAGAAGCCAATATTAGAAATTTCAGATAGCTTATACGAAGTAATCATGAGGCTGATAGGTTGGGTTTTAAAGTTAGCACCTCTAGGAATTTTAAGTTTAGTCTGGTCTACCATTTCAAAATTTGACTACAGTACATTTGAAAATATAAAATCCTTTTTTATAGCGACAACAATAGCTGCATTTTTCCATTCTTGTATTTCATTGCCCTTAATTGGAAAATTTATTGGACGATTTAATGTACTTGATTATTTTTGGAAAGTAAAACAAGCATTAATCGTTTCATTTGCTACAGCATCAAGTGCAGCGACACTTCCCGTTTCCACAAAAGTGGTAGAAGATTCTGGAGTTTCCAAAGAAGTTGCAAAGTTCGTTCTTCCGATTGGAGCCACTTTGAATATGGATGGTTCGGCACTATTCCAAGCTCTAATAGCAATGTTATTCGTTTCAATATCGGGAATTGAATTTTCATTTATGGAGCAAATATCTTTGTTTATTTTCATCGTTTTATCATCAGCCGGAACCGCAGGTGTGCCATCAGGCGGAATCATAATGATGACAATGGTGATAAATTTATTGAACATTCCCAATCCCGAATATTACTTAGGAATTTACGTTATGGTTGATCGTTTTTGGGATTATCCAATCACGTCTATAAACGTTTGGGGTGATTTGGTAGGTGCAAAAACGGTGGATTCGTTTATTGAATCCAAAAATTAGGAGTTTTAAATTTTGACAAATCCAAGTTAAAAAGAAGCCTGTGCGCAGTAAAATATAAATATCTGTACTCCAAATATTTGCAAAAGTAAACAGTTTTGTTTATTTTTAATACAAAAAATCAAATGCTACCAGATTTTAACAAAGTAAAGGGAGTTCATCCAGGGGCTATTCTTAAACGAGAGCTTAAAATAAGAAATCTGAAAAGTATAGAATTAGCAAAGTCTATTGACGAACATCCTCAAACTATCAATGCGATTACTAAAGAGCGCAGGGGTGTAAACCCCAAACTATCTATAAAGTTAGGAGAATATTTTGAGGTGACTACTGATTACTTTATGCTTCTACAAGCATCTTATGAGGTGTCTCGAATGATTGAGAAAGATTTTGGGAACCCACTTTTAGGAAAATTACGGAGTGCCTTATTTTGGGATACAGAGATTAGTAAAATTGATTCTCAAAAACATAAAAGAGCCATTATCCAAAGAGTATTAGAACGAGGAAATCGTAAAGAAATCAAGGAACTGATAAATTTTTACGGATTAGAGATGATAAAAAAAGAGGTAGGTCAAATAGAAAAATCATTTATTCCAAACTATGAGAAAAATGTATTGGAATACATAAATAATTAATGAAAAAACTTCATAAAGAAACGGTTAGTGATACTCTGTTAGAAGTATTAAAAAAATTAATGAGCTTTGAAGAGTTATCTAGTTTTAGGTTAGTTGGAGGCACATCTCTAAGTCTATTGTTAGGTCATCGACGGTCGATTGATATCGATATGTTTAGTGATTCGGAATATGGAACGATAGACTTTGAATCAATACTCGGACGGATAGAATCGGAATTTTTATACGTAGAATCAGAAAATTGGATAAATAGTACATTAGGGAATAGTTGTTTTCTTGGCAAAAGCAAAGGTAATTCCGTTAAACTAGATTTGTTTTATACAGAAGCATTTGTATACCCAATAAAAGAAATAGAGAATATACGGTTATCTGAATTATCTGAAATAGCAGCGATGAAGTTAGAAGTAATCGGTAGTGGAGGAAGAAAAAAAGACTTTTGGGATATTCATGCCTTAATAGATCACTATTCAATTAATGAGATGATAGGATTTTATTTAAAACGGTATCCATATTCATATACGGAAGAAGAAATAAAAAGTCAATTGGTAAATTTCGAAAAAGCAGAAATGGATTTTGATCCTAATTGTTTACAAGGTAAATATTGGGAGTTAATAAAATTGGATATAGAAGAAAGGTTGAAATAAAATTCTGATAATCATATTAAATGATGATTAATATCTAAAAAAGAATAAAATAAAAGATGATTTTCAAAACAACTCGCTTAGAAGTAAAATTATTACAAGATAAAGATCAAGCACTTTTTTACGAATTAATGGGTAATCCCAATGTAACAGATCCAATACCACAAAAAGCACTTTCCAAAGAAGAAAGCAATGCAAAGCTAAAAGAACTTATTCAACTAGAACAAACATCTACAACCAGAATCTGGAGAATAACAAAAAAAGGAGAAAACGATCTAATAGGAATTTGCGGTGTATTAAAAAACGAACAAGAAGAAGAGCAAATAGCTTACAGGTTAATTGAACGGCATTGGGGAAATGGATATGGAACCGAAATAGCAAAAGGATTAATGGATTATTGTTTTGAAGAACTAAATCTTTTAAAAATTACCGCTGATGTAAATATCGCAAATATAAAATCACTTAAAATATTAGTGAAAATTATGAATCCATTAACAAAGTTCTTTAATGAAAAAGACAATTGCATAGTTATGAGATTTGGCATTGACAAGGAAGAATGGGAAGAGGATTGTAAGTTGTATCCTGATAAATAATATTTGGGGATAGATGATAAATAAATGTCTGATTTTCACCAAAGAGATTTTTAAAAATACAAGACAGAAAACGCAGGCATAGCAGGGCTCTGATGAGGCTTTCTAACGACGTATTTTGAAAAATATCGAAGATGAAAACGGACAGTTATTTGTCTTCTATCCCTTAGATGAAATCACAGGGAATTTCAGAAATTGTAGGATATAAAAAATATCTTTGTTCATTAATTCAAGTAAATAATAAGGAATGGTTAAAAAATAAATTACCTATTTTAGCAAAGAGATTTTTTGATACACTTTATCAAAAAACGTAGACATAGCAGGGCTACGTTGAGGCTTTTTGATAACGTGTATCGGAAAATGTCGAATCGGACTGGCGCACCAGCTTAAATCGGGAAGTTATTCTTTGACCATTCCTAAGTAAAAATTAAACGAGTAAATCATTATGGAAGAAAAGTTAATAGAGCAGATTCAAAAAGTTTTGACAGAATGGAATCCATTAGATGGACGTTCCCAATCAGTTCAAGATTTAGACAATTATAAAACAGAAGCAATAGATATTATTTCCAATTTAGAAATGGAGGATAAAATAACAGCTTCAACAGTTCAAGTGATAACAAGAGAAGTTTTAAATGAAGCCTTTAATCTTGATTTAACAAAGCAAGATTGTAAAGATGCTTCGTTGCAAATTTATAAGGTTGTCAAAGGTAGTATTTGAAGAGTTAATTGAGTAAAGTAGTTGTTGATACGAATATAGTATTTAGTTGTTTTTTAGGACGGCGAGTATTATTTCCAATTAAGTTTTCTCCCCGCTGTCCGTTGCAATGCATTGCATTTATTAGAACTGGTTTTGGTTCTTTGGAGAGACGTTGCATGCAACGTCTCTACGTATTGATTTGTGGCAAATTTTCCCCAATCATCGGTTCCAATAAATGCAATGCATTTCCACTCGCATCGGGCGTATTTTCGCAAATTTAGGTTCGCTGTCGGTGAGTTTGTCCTCCGCGCTTACTTTGCTTTTTATTCTATACGTCATGTCACACTTGATGTGGAATCTAATTTGTGTTGAAATATTGAAACGGCAAAAAAGAATAAAATAGAATGATTTTGGTAAGTGAAAAATTATTAATATCTTTAAGGAAATTGAATTGAAATATAAGGAATGTAATTGCAATGCAGTTATTGAGGTTTTGGACTGAAATATAGGTAAAGAGTAATTAATTATATCAAAGAATAATTTAAAATTTATAGCTCCAAATAAAATTTTTATATGACAATAAGTATCGCTTGGATTAGGAAACAAAAAGAAAATGAAGAACTTTTATTCATATCAGATAGTCGATTAAGGTCCTTTGGAGCTTGGGATATTGGCCCTAAGATTTTTCTCTTAAATAGAACTGATTGCGCAATTTGCTTTGCAGGAGATACTATTTTTGCATATCCTTTTATGAATCAAATACTAACAGCAGTTGATTCATTTAATATCTCGAAAAATAGATTTCAAGATATTACTCATTTTCAAGGGCATTTACTCAATCTAATTAATTATATGTTAGAGTTTAAAACAGATAAAGAAACTCCAAATGTTATGTTTTTGTTTGGAGGTTATTCTTGGAAAATGCAAAAATTTATTCTTTGGAGAGTTTATTATGATAAAGAAAATAAAGAATTTGTTAGCTCAAAAGTAAAAAAGTGGAATGGATTAAATACGGAAAGAATATTTTATAGTATTGGAGATTATACTCATGAATTCAAGTCAAAATTGGTTGAACTATTAAAGTCTAAAAATAAATTGATAAATGGAAATTTTGACATGGAACCCCTAGAAGTATTGGTAAAGATGATTCAAGAAAAAGATGATACTGCAGCGATTGGTGGATCCCCGCAATTAGTCAAAGTGTATAGAAATTTGAATAGATTACCATTTGGGGTTAAATGGAGAATAAATGAGAAAAATCATGTAACTTTACTCGGAAGACCACTAATGGAGTATGAAAAAATTAATTATCCTGTTATTGATCCTATCTCAATGAAAATAAATAATGGTCCTAGCTTTTCTAAAGCTAAAGACCTTTAAGGTACTTGGTGATTACTGGTTCGAGTCCAGTCTAGTCAGCCTAGCTGATCTAGTAGTTTAATTGGTAGAATACCAAAACCCACAGCAATTTATTGCTGTGGGAAAACTACAATAATAGCAACTGCGTATAATTGAAATGTTGTTATCAGCATGTTGTGATTCATTAAGAAAATCTGTCAAACAAGCAGTACATTTGGTTTTTGCAACTCTTAATAGAATTAAAATGAATGATGAAAAAATATTCTGCAAACTACTCATACACTAATCATAATTTTGTCATTCAGAATTTGACAAAGCCAAGAAAAGAGTCAGAGTTTTTGGCAGGAATCCTTATAATCAAAAATCTAATTCAAAGAGGTAAACCAACCTTAATGAGTCAATACTTACAAAGTATTTATGGTCCAATTCACAAAGACACAGAATTCTTCAAAAAACCTTTTGTTTTTATAAATCAATCAAATCTAAAATGGTATAATACCATAAAAGGAGATGTAGAAAACAACTATTTTCCTGCAAAAATGTTTTTGGAAGAAAGAATAAATGAAGATTTATCTGAATACGAATTTATTAAGCAACTTATAATTCCAGAAATTGAAATTAATGAAATCACTCAGCGTAATGATGAAAATTTCAAATATCAGTGTGTTGATTTTTTCTTACCACAAGCAAATTTAGTAATCGAAATAGATGGGCAACAGCATAAAGAAGAAGTTGGACGAGTTATTGATTCAATCAGGGACAATCATTTAGCCTTGTCAAAGGTTTTAACAGTTCGAATTGACACAAAAGACTTAGAAGAGAAAAGTTCTATTTATTTTGAGAAAATAGAGCAAATAAAGAACCAAATTAGCAAGTATTCAAGATTTTTAAATTTATACAAAACAAATTTCAATCTCAACGAATCTGAGATTTTAGAGAAAATAAAAAAAACAAAATTACTGCCTACGGCAATAATTCGTTTTCAAATTTTGATTCTTGAATTACTTGAAAATGGTACACTGAGCCTTGAAGATGAAAAATGGATTTTTGAAGTTAAAAATCACGATGTTACTGGATATGAAAACCATTCGATAGAAGATGTATTTGAATGGCTACACTATTTATTAAAATTGCAGAAAATCACCTTTAAAGAACCACAGTTTGAAATTACAAATGTCCAAAATTTTAGCAATACGAAGTGTGTAAAAGTAGATTTCAGTCTTTTAGAACGTTGGACTGATGGCAACACTCTGAACGATGAAATTATTTATGTAAGAACAGATTATTTAGACTTATTTCATAATCGAAATAAAGGTAAGTTAGACCGAGTTAATTATTTTAGATTAAGTACTTCAACTAAATTTAACTACAATCTTGTTTTTAGTGAAGATTCTGATGATTTACGAAACTTAGAATTTTTTCTAAAAAATATTTTTGAATATGATAATTTCAATAATGGTCAAATTTCAATAATTCAAAACGTTTTAGAGAATAATACAACTATTGGATTATTACCAACTGGAGGCGGGAAGTCTCTGACCTATCAATTAGCTTGCCTTTTACAACCTTGCATAAGTTTTGTAGTATGTCCTATCAAATCATTAATGTATGACCAAATAAAGGACCTTGACCAAGCATATATTCAAAATATAGCATCAATAAACAGTGATGTAATTGGAGTAGAACGAACTGAAATATTAGACAATTATAGCAACGGGAAATATTTCTTTGTATTCATCACTCCCGAGAGATTCCAAACAAAAGATTTTAGAGAAAGGTTAGTAGCAATAAACTCTCAATTAAATTTTTCATATGCAGTTATAGATGAAGTACACTGCTTGTCTGAATGGGGGCACGATTTTAGAACATCTTATTTAAATCTATCAAACACAATTAAAAAGTATTGCCCTTTAATTAATTTCTTAGGACTAACAGCAACAGCTTCCGTAAATGTATTAAAGGATATTCAACTGGAATTTAATACCGACCAGAAAAACATAAAAACTCTCACTGACTATACTCGACCTGAATTAGAGTTTATTGTTATAAATGATAAAGGTGAAAAATATCAAGAAATTACAACAATTATCGAAAATCATAACCAAGAACAAAGTATACTTGATTTAGAATCAGAGAAACCTAAATGCGGTCTCATTTTTACTCCTTTTGTAAATGGTACAAATGGCTGTTTTGATTTATCAAATAAACTAACCACTAACTTCAAGACACCTGTAAAATTCTATTCTGGTTCAAAACCTAAAAAGTATAACAATGACATAGATTTTGAGAAGTATAAGGTGAAAGTTCAAGACGAATACAAACAAAACAAATTCACATTGTTGACAGCTACTAAGGCTTTTGGCATGGGAATTAATAAAAAAAACATAAACTTCACCGTTCATTATGGTATGCCAGCTTCAATGGAATCGCTTTATCAAGAAGCCGGTAGAGCAGGTAGAGATAAAAGTGATGCAAAGTGTTACGTTTTACTAACAGAAGAAAATCCCGAAACGGATATTGAAACAATATTTAACCCAGAATCATCCTATGAAGAAATTCAAGTATTAAGTGAACACGTTGGTCGGAATGGTCAAGATGTGTTTCGTCAAATCTTCTTGTATCAAAATGGATTAGACCCAATATTTAAAGAATTAGAACTTGTAACAAAACTTCATAATACATATTCAGAAACAGGAGCATCTAAAGTTGTTTATGCAAATAACTTAGCTTCAAATAAAGCAAAAGTTGAAAAAGCAATCTACCGTTTATCAAATTTAGGAGTTATTGCAGATTGGACAGTTGATGATTTTTTTAATGGAGTATTTACAGTTACGTATTATAATTTTTCAGAAAAAACGATAGCATCTAATCTACTCAAGTTTATAAAAAAATATATTGATGACTTTGAGTTTGATGAGCATCCCGACAGAATAAAGTATACAAACATTTTTAATGATAATCACTTGCCAAAATTTGAACGATTTGTAAAAATATTATTGCAATGGTCTTATGATAAGTTTGGAACAAACAGAAGAGAGTCACTAAAAAACGTATATCAAAACTGCTTAAAATATAGTGATACAATTGAAGGCAAAGAGTCCTTTAAAAAATCATTAGAAGCGTACTTTAAATTCACAGAAGCGACTTATATTTTGCAGCATATTGCAGAAAACAACAATAAAGACATCTCTAAGTGGTTTGAAGTGTTTTATGATGAAAATAATAATTTTGTAAATCAAGATTTATTAATAGACTTGAAGGGTAATTTGCAACGCTTTTTAGAGAGCTTTCAATCTAATACAGGGCTAAATTTAATAAATGGATTAACAATTTTACTTTTAGAGGAGTCATTCAATAAAGTTGAAGCAAACAGATTTACAAAATCATTTGACACTATCTCAAATTACGAAGAATCAAAATTTGATTATGTTATTGACCAAGTTCTTGAAGTGTCAAAAAAACTAAACCAAAAAGGAAAAATAGTGTTATTGAAATTCTTATATAAATTTAGCAAAACTGAAGAAGAAAAATTAAGGTTTGCTAAAGAATTAGGAGACACAGAAACTATGCTTATTCATTACAATGACAGGTTAAAAATCATTATAAAAAATATAGAATATGGATTTAGAAAAATTGGATAGTGTTGTAAATGAATTAGAGTTTAATTCAAAACAGCTGAAAGGTTTTACAGATGTTTACTCGGAAATAAGTGCATTGCAATCGAATATCAGCCGAAACTTAAAGTTAATCGAAGATAATAATAAAAGTTTGAATTCTGTAAGTGATGTAATTAAGGTAAAAACGGAAGAAAACACAAAACAACTAAAAGTAGCGAATGACTTTCTTGAACAAAAGATTGGAGAAATTTATAAAGACAATAAAGCTTTTCAAAAAGAGCTAGATGCAGCACTTGTTACTAAACTTGACAAACATAAATCTGATATTCAAATAGAAATTAGAAACGAAGGAACCCAAATACAACGAGCATTTGAAACGACTATAAACTCAAACTTTAATTCAATGGAGTCTAAAATCAAAGAGCGTTTTGATTCACAGTCTAAAGAGCTAAAGATAATGAAAATTTTAATATTTGTGTTAATTGTTATTGGAATAGGATTAGGAATTGGACTTTACTTGAAATAACCCCAAAGGAAATCAGAAGGCAGTTAATTTTCCAAAAAACCACGCAGCAAAGCAAGCACAAAAGCCGAAACGAAAGACAACACAAGTAAAAACACCTTACAAAACCGCTCGTCATCACTATAAGATTTCGCATCAAGTACAAAATGACAGGTTAGAATAAATGCAATACATTGCAACAGACAACAAGAAAACCCAAAAATAAACAAAAAACCAACCACGCAAAAACACTGCGCAGTCCCACCGTATCTTTACCCCATAATCAAATATAAAAAACCTTGTTACTAGAAATAAGCACGAATTTTGAGCCAGCGACGGACCTTGGGTTCCTGTTGCACAAACATCCAGATAAATTTCAGAGTGTGAAATTGTCTCACGGGCAGGCGCATGTTTTTTACTCGGAAGCGACGAATGAGAAAGCTACAATTTGCCTTTTGTTGGATATTGATCCGATTTCATTGGTGAAAGGTGTCCGTAATTTATCGGGGAAGGGTTTTGCTTTGGGGCATTATGTCAATGATCGTCCTTATGTGTCGTCTTCGTTTATGAGTGTGGCGATTGTGAAGGCATTTTCGACGGCTCTGAATGGAAAATGTACGAATAAACCTGAGTTGGTGGATGTGGAAATTCCTTTTGAAGTGAAAATATCGGTCGTTTCTGCTCCGAAGGGTGGGGCGTTGCTAATACGCAAATTGTTTGAACCTTTGGGCTATGAATTAACGATTGAAAGACATCAGTTGGATGAGAAATTTGAGGCTTGGGGCGATAGTAAATATTATACCGTACAATTAAAAAATAAAATTAAGACGAAAGATTTGTTGTCGCATTTATATGTGTTGTTGCCAGTTTTGGACAATGATAAGCATTATTATGTGAGTGAGAATGAGATTGATAAATTGGTGAGTAAAGGAGAGGGTTGGTTGGAAGATCATCCTGAAAGGTCGCAAATAATCAATAGGTATTTATTGCATTTTAAATCGTTGTCGAAAAAAGCGACTGATCGTTTTTTGGTGGATGATGGAGATACGGACGAAGCAAAAGAACATTTAACCGAAAAGAAAAAAGTAGAAACGCTACACAGCAAACGACTTAAAATGGTTTTGGAAAAATTGGAGGAATCTGGTGCGGAACGTGTTTTGGACTTGGGTTGTGGAGAAGGAAAATTATTAAAAATGCTCCTGAAGAAAAAGCAGTTTAAGAAAATTGTTGGGATGGATATTTCTTATTCGGAATTGAATAGGGCGAAGGATAAATTGTATTGGGATGAAATGTCGCCCAAGCAAAAGGAGCGAATTACTTTGTTTCAGGGAGCTTTGACTTATCGTGATAAAAGAATGGAGGGTTTTGATGCAGCGGCTTTAGTGGAAGTGATTGAGCATTTAGAGGAAGATCGGTTGGAGGCGATGGAACGAGTTGTTTTTGAATTGGCAAAACCATTGACGGTTATCGTGACGACTCCAAATAAGGAGTACAATGTGCTGTTTGAGAATATGAGCGAGGAGCAAATGCGGCACGATGACCACCGTTTTGAATGGACTAGAGCGGAGTTTGAAAAGTGGGGTAGTAAAGTGGCAACGAAGAATAATTATTTTGTAGATTTTTTACCGATTGGCGACGAAGAACAAGACGTTGGTGCGCCTTCACAAATGGCAATATTTAGATATGGAAATTAAAATACCTGAATTATCATTGGTGCTTTTGATCGGGGCTTCTGGTTCTGGAAAAAGTACTTTTGCAAAGAAGCATTTTCTCAATACAGAAATTGTTTCTTCGGATAAATGCAGAGGGATTGTCTCGAATGATGAGAACAGTCTCTCCGCTACAAATGACGCTTTTGATCTTCTAAATTTTATCATCGGCAAGCGTTTGAAAAATGGTTTGTTGACCGTTGTGGATGCGACGAATGTGCAACCTGAAGGAAGGAAAAAATTGGTGAAATTGGCAAGAGAATACCACGTTTTGCCTTCTGCCATTGTGTTGGATATTCCGAAAAACGTATGTGAAGAAAGAAATGCAAATCGGGAAGATAGGAACATCAGTAATTATGCCATTCGTCAACAAGCGATGCAATTGCGGAGGTCGTTTAAAGGTTTGAAAAGAGAAGGTTTTAGAAAAATACACCTTTTGAAATCTGTTGAGGAGGTGGAAAGTGTTACGGGCATTGTCAGAGAAAAATTATACAATGATAGAAAGGAAATTACTGGACCATTTGACATTATTGGCGATGTTCACGGCTGTTATGATGAATTAAAAGAGTTGCTGGAGAAGCTTAATTATTCAATAACTGAAACGAGTGTTTTAGAGCGTGGAAATTATGGTTTTGAAATAAATGCACCTGAAGATAGAAAGGTCATTTTCTTAGGAGATTTAACGGATAGAGGTCCAGATTCGCCAAGGGTTTTGAAGTTGGTGATGACGATGGTGAATATGGGAATGGCTTATTGTGTTTGCGGAAATCACGATGCTAAGTTGCTCAAATGGTTAAGAGGAAAAAATGTTTCTACGACTCACGGATTAGAATCAACCATCCAACAATTGGAAAATGAAACGAGTGATTTTAAAAGAGATTTGCGAGAATTTTTATACAGTTTAATCAGCCATTTTGTTTTTGATAATGGAAAATTGGTTGTGGCTCATGCTGGAATAAAAGAGGAAATGCAAGGGCGTGGTTCTGGTGCAGTTAGATCATTCTGTATGTATGGAGAAACCTCTGGAGAATTGGATGAATACGGTATGCCCGCTCGTTACAATTGGGCTGCGGATTACAAAGGAAAAGCGAAAGTTGTGTACGGTCATACAGCGGTTTTGGAAGCTGAATGGTTCAATCGCACGATAGACATTGATACTGGATGTGTGTTTGGAGGAAAATTGACAGCCTTGCGTTATCCTGAAGAGGAATTGGTGAGTGTTGCGGCTAAAAAAATGCATTTTGAACCGACTAAGCCTTTAGATATTCCACCAAGTAACATCGGTTTGTCCACACAGCAAGTCTATGACGATTTATTAGACATAGAAGATGTGACGGGTAAACGCATTGTCCAAACCAGATTGAGAAACAACTTGACCATTCGGGAGGAAAATTCCATTGCTGCCTTGGAAGTAATGAGCAGGTTTACCGTTAATCCAAAATGGTTGATGTATTTGCCGCCAACGATGTCGCCTTGTGCAACCAGCGATTTGGACGGATATTTGGAGCATCCAAAGGAAGCCATTCATTATTATAAAAAAAGAGGCATTGAAAAGATTATTTGCGAAGAGAAACATATGGGTTCCAGAGCGGTAATTGTAATTTGCAAAGATAAGGTAACGGCGGTCAAAAGATTTGGTGTGAAAAGGGAAGGAATCGGAAAATGTTTTACCAGAACGGGAAGAAATTTTTTCAATGATACAGATTTAGAAAACGAGTTTTTGGCATTGGTTCAAAAAGGATTAACGAAGGCTAATTTTTGGGAAAAATTTGAAACCAATTGGGTTGCTTTGGATTGTGAATTAATGCCTTGGTCAGCCAAGGCACAAGCTTTGTTGAAAGATCAATACGCGTCTGTTGGGACGGCTGCAAAACACGGTTTAGAAAGTGTTGTAAATGCACTTTCTTTGACCAAAGCAAGAGGTATAGAAGGTGTTGGTGAAATGCTAGAAAAATATTCATCAAAAGCAGAGGCGATTGGTAAATATACGAAAGCGTATCAAGAATACTGTTGGGAGGTAAATTCAATCGAAGATTACCGTTTGGCACCTTTCCATATTTTAGCAACGGAAGGGAGTGTCCATATAGATAAATCGCACGAGTGGCATCTTGAAAATATTTATCAAATAGTAGATGCAAGCGATGCTTTATTTTTCAAAACGCCTTATAAAATCATTGATACCACAAGCGATGAAAGTGTGCAATCTGCGATAGATTGGTGGTTGGAATTGACTGGAAAGGGTGGGGAAGGAATGGTCGTAAAACCAGCTGAATTTATTGCTTATGGGAAAGATGGTTTGTTGCAGCCTGCGATAAAATGCAGAGGCAAAGAATATTTGAGAATCATCTACGGTCCTGATTACGATCATCCAGATAATTTGAAAAGATTGCAAAAAAGAGGCCTTTCCAGAAAGCGTTCTTTGGCATTGAGAGAATTTGCTTTGGGCGTTGAATCTATGGAGCGTTTTGTTAGAAATGAGCCTTTACGTCGGGTGCATGAAAGTGTGTTTGGAGTGCTTGCGTTGGAGAGTGAGGAGGTAGATCCGAGATTGTGAGAAATAATTGTAGGGGCAGTGCCTTGCGCTTGCCCCATACGATTAATTTCTTATTTGTCCATCTCCTTGCACAATCCATTTCTCCGTCGTTAATTTTTCTAGGGCGAATGGTCCGCGTGCGTGTAATTTTTGGGTGGAAATTCCGATTTCTGCGCCCAGCCCAAACTGCCCTCCGTCGGTGAATCTTGTCGAAGCATTGGTAAATACGGCTGCTGCGTCGATTTCTTGTAAAAAACGATTGCACAGTTGTTCGTTTGTTGAAATGATTGCTTCGGAATGTCGAGAGGAATGTTTGCGGATGTGAGCAATGGCTTCGTCTAATCCGTTGAGAGATTTTATAGAGCATTTATAGCTTAAAAATTCTCTTCCAAAATCTGCTGTTTTTGCTTTTTGTAAATGTGGGTATTTGTGTTGTGAAATGATGTTGTGTGTTACTTCATCTGCAAATATTTCAACGTCGTGAGCTTTCATTCCTTCTAAAATTTTAGGAATAAATTCACTGGCAATATTGTTATCAATCAAAATGGTATCCAAAGAATTGCAGACAGATGGGCGCGAAACTTTGGCATTGACTACGATGGCTGCTGCCTTGTCCAAATCCGCAGAGCTTTCTACATAAGTATGGCAAACGCCCGCACCCGTTTCGATGGTTGGAACGCTGGCATTTTTTCTAACAAATTCTATCAATTGCTGGGAGCCGCGTGGAATGATGATGTCAACGAATTTTGTTGCGTTGAGCATTTCAGGCACAAATTTTCTATCAGTTGGTAAAAGTAAAACTGCCTCCGTTGGCAAGTTGTGCGCTTCCATAGCTTGGTGAATCAATTTTACTAAAACCGTATTGGAATGAAAAGCATCCGAACCACCACGCAAAACAACGGCATTTCCAGAACGAATGCATAAAGCTGCAACATCTAAAGTTACATTGGGGCGCGACTCATAAATGATTCCAACCACACCAATTGGAACGGCAATTTTCTTTACAGATAAACCGTTTTCCAATTTCTTTTCACTGAGTATTTTATTGGTAGGATCTTCCAATTTTGCCACATCTAATAAGCTACTTGCCAAATCATCAATGCGTTCATCGGTTAACAAAAGACGGTCTTTTTTAGGATTGGAATCTTCCATTTTATCCAAATCCTTCTTGTTTTCACTCAGAATTAAAGCTTTGTTTTCCAAGATTATTTTGGATAAATCTTTTAGTATCGCCTGCTTTTTTTCATTGGATAAAATTTGCAGCGCAAAGGATTTTTCTTTGACTGATTCTAGTAAGTGTTGTATGTTTTCCATATATTTTTTTTACAAATAAAAATTGGATGTGGTTATATGCAATTCATAACCCATAATTCATAACTCATAATTCAAACAAGAACAATATCATCCACATGCGCCAACATCGAATGAGCAGGATCATTCACCCCACTTGATGCTATTTTCGCCAGACCAATTGCAAAAGGCAAATCTTCATTTTCCGAAACAATTTCAAAAACCTCTCCAGCTTCAAAGGCGCGTTCCACATTTTTGATGCCGACCACCAATAAACTTTTTCTATTTAATAAAGCATTTTTTGCTCCCTCATCAACAATGATTCTTCCTGTTACCAAACTTCCCGAAGCAAGCCATTTGAGACGTGCATTTATATTGCAATCTTGAGCAGGACAAACCGTGCCTGTTTCTCTATTAACCGCCTTGATGATGCTGTCAGGATTTTGTACGCCAAAGATAACAACATTGATGCCCATTTGCGTAGCAAGTCTCGCAAAAGTTAATTTAGAAGCCATTCCACCAAGACCCATAGTAGAAGTCATGTTTTTTCGAACAAAACCCATTGTTTCAGCATTAAAATTATCTATCTGTGGGATGATTTTATTTTCGTGATTGAGTACTCCATCGATGGAGGTGCCGAGTAAAAGAACATCCGCCTCAAAACCTATAGCAATGAGCGCAGCAAGCTCGTCATTATCAGAAAACTGTAATTCGTAGCTGCTCACCACATCGTTTTCATTGGCAATGGGAATAATGCCACTCGCCCATAACTCTTCAAAAGTTCCTCTTAATTGCAAAAACTGTTTTCTATTAGAGAAATGATGACGTTCACATAAACTCTGTGCTATTGGAATTTTATAAGGCGAAAAAAATTGAGCATATTTATTTATCAAAATAGGATTGCCAATTGCCGCCGCTGCTTTCCGCTCTTTTATTTTTCCAGAATAATTTTTGATAAATGATTTACCAGTTCCAACAGCACCAGAAGAGACAATCACCAAATTATAATGAGGATGTAACTGTACGATCTGCCTCGCAATGTCCACCATAATTGGTTCATCCAATTCGCCATTGTCTTTAGTAATCGACGAAGTTCCTATTTTTAATATCGCCAGTGGTTTTGTCATTTTTTATTATTGAATTCTTATAGTGGGTAAAAATTTCATGTTTCGAACTTTTAAAATAATCCTTTAATCTAAAAATCAACAATTTTTCATTTAATAACTAAAATTAAATGTGATGACTTTTGTTTGGTCAGATCAACAACTTACAGATAAAGCTTCTCCAAATTTCTCCAATATTAAAGACGAAGACGATTTTACCTTGAAATCTTTTCTTATTCTAATTTGTCCGAACTGAAATGGGATTTTTTCAATATTTAATTTTAAAGATTTGATGGTCTTTTGTATAGGTCTATCATGTTTTCTAAGCTTAACTTCATAAGGATCAGAAGTTAGGTTGAAGTTATTTGAAAAAGCACAAATTTTAGAAATCATGTCTTTTGTTGGTATTAAGGTGCTGCTTCCTTTTATCATCGGAGTTGTAACAACTTTAGAATCAGTAGATAAAACTAATTCTTTCCAAATCTCTTCATTATAACCATTTTCTGAACCGTGGTGAGGAATTTTGAAAATTATTCCTTTTGAACAGTTTTTCAAAATTGTACTATCAAAAATACCTTGCCAACCTAAACCCTTTATTTTTGAGTTTTCTAAATCCGCTCCCAGCAATGCTGAAAACGAACCTCCAATATCAATACAAGTAACAACAGATTGGAGATTAGGTTCGGGTTTAAAAATAATATCAGCAATTCCAGCTTCTAAGTTCGCAAGTAAATTTTTAATTGTAACTTCAAAATATTGTTTGGTTTCTTCGGTTGGTGTTAGAGAAAATAAGCGTATTGGAGTGTTTGCAATAAAACCCTCAAACAAGATTTGATCTTGATTTACTCTTTTCAATTTTCGTCCAGAATCTTTTAAGTAATTGACTAATTTTGAAAATTCTTTAGCTGGATTGAAATTACTATAAATTGAGCTTTTAAAATGCAATAAATTACTAAATTCTTGAGAGTTTAATGCAGAAGACATATAAAAATCTGCATTAGAGCATTTTTCTAGAACAGAAGTAATGTTTGTAATATGGTCTTGATGCCAATGAGTACACAGTATAAACTTTACATTTTCAAAAGAAACACCAATTTCCTTTAGGTATTCTAAAGCTAGTGGTTTTCTAGTTTTTTGATTAAGGCAATTATCAATAATCCCCCATTTATTATTGCCTAAATGTAAGACAATTGATTCACCATAGGCACTACCACCTCCTAAAATGGAAAATTCAAATTCTGAAAGTTTTGGTGCTCTTTGATATTGATCTGTTATTCCCAAATATCTAAGTATTGGTTTTCATTTATGGAATCCAATCCATCATTTAAATAAGTTTCTATTGGAAAACGCCTAAATTCTATTTTTGAATACTTTATAGTACCATGTTCGGTCTTGTAATATCCAAGATATAAATAAAATAAAGCACCTGATTTAAGAAGAGAAATATCATCTTTTTCAACATCATCAATATCAAATTCAAAAATGTCATAGGTTGAATCTTCTGCATCAAAAAGTTTTGATGAAATTTCAGACTCATTTATAGATTCAACATAACCTTCCCAAACTTTAATTAATTTAAACTTACTTTGAAAGCCCTGATTTGGTTTGGGGGCAACGTCAGAATGTTGTTTATGTTGTATTTTGTTTAATGTATAATCTAAGTGATTGTCTATAATTGATTCATGATTAGAGTTTTGTTTAAATGAATCAACTTCAGGTCTCTCTAAAATAGATTTTTCCAAAGTTTTACATTCATCGTCAAACACCTGTCTAAAGGTATTGCATTCGTTTTCCAAATGTTTATTTAAATTCATCAGTAATTTGATTAATGAGATTAATACAATAATCGAATGATTTCTTTAATTCTTTATCTAAAATGTTTTTCATAGTTTTTGTATCCAAAAACTTATCATCAAATTCAAATTTATCATCAATGTTTATATGAATTAAAGCATCAGATTTAGGACATCGTGAAATCAAAATAGAAATGTTACTAGGATAAATACTACTTTTTAATTGTTTTAAAGCAATTTTCGATTGGCTATAATCACTTATTTTATCACTCCAAAAGTTAGTTGGTGATACTTTTTGAAAAAAAACATTTAGGTTTTCATTATTTTTCAAGTCAAAATGAGTATAAACACTAAACTCAACACCTTTAGCTGGTGTAAGTCCTAAACTAGTTAAGATTCCATTCATCAAATCAATTGATTGTGGAAGAAAGCCTAATTGATCTGTTTGTATGGTCAGTTGTGTTTGATTAGCAGCAAATTTGCAAAAAGCAAGTTCAATAGATGAAATTGTTTTGTGAATAAGAATTTTAGAATTATTCTCTACTTGTGATTCTCCCAATAAATTTTGTTTAACAAACCAGTAAGGCTGAAAAATAACTGGGTTAAATTCGCCCCACACAGTGATATAAAAGATCATCTCACTGGGTTCTTTAACAAAATTTTTAAACATTTGCTTATAATCTTATTACTTAAGTGAAAGATAAAATTAGTTTAATTATTTTAATTAATCAAATGAAAGTTATAGTAATTTGATTTTCTGACTAATATACATATTTTGTGTATCATTTTTGGAGTAAATTGGTTACAGAATGGCAAGTAAGTATCTTCTTCACTACTAATGCGAGAATTGTTGCTTTGTTTTGCTGTCACAACTAAACATTGAAAACATTCAGGCATTCACACATCAACAAACCAACAAAGAAAATTGAACCCTCTCAACATTGTCTCCGATTTTTAAAACCAAAGTTCCTTTTACGACATCTCCGATTACCCACGGAAAACCACTCGCTTTTTTTACCGACCATTTAGATCTATAGAAAAAGTCAAAAAGGATATTGTTGAAATAATCGTTGTTCATTAAACTCTGAACTGACGGTATGCCTAAAGCAATTTCTCTATCCATCAGAGCACCTCTTGATCCTACCACCAATGTGTTGAGCTGATTGTTTGAAACGGTATTTTTATTAAAAGAAACAGCGTGTACTTTTACATTTGCCGTTCTGGATAAACAAAGCAAAGAATCCACTCTTTCACTTGCATCCGAAGCAGCTTCATCAGTCATGACAATAACAGCTTTGAAAGTATGATTGCCCTTGTCGATGCAGTAATTGATTCCTTCATTTATAGACTCAAACAGCGGGGTGCCTCCTCCAGTTTTTCCTGGAATTTGATCTAATGCCTTTGTAACTAGGTCGTGATCGGTGGTAAAGTCTTGTAGTACCGTCGTGATTCCACCAGATTGAAATCCATAATTTCCACTAAAGGCAATAAGAGAAATTTCATCATCAGGACCAGCCACATCAATAATATTTTGGCAAATATCAACCCTTTGCAACAAAGAATCATTTGCGAGCATACTACCACTCTGATCTAAAAGCAATGAAATGGAATATGGACCTTTTGTATCATCTACTGGAAAATCTTTAGAACATTCCAATGAAAGCAGCTCTGCTTCTAGTTTTACTGTTTCAAAAATTGTTAGTGTTAGACTGATGTCTTCTTCTTCGAGCGTTATAAAATTATCAATTTCTCCAAGTCTAAATTTGGGTTGAAAATCCAACTCAAAATCCAGTATGTTATCATTGATATTTGTAGCTTCCGTTCTTATAACGGTCGCATAAATATCAGGATAGCCCGAAGCTGGCAAAAGATCATCATAATCTTTACAAGAGCAGATCATTGCAATAAATGCACAAAACAATAAGATTTTATAGCTGTTGGTCCTCATATTATTTTGGTTTATTTTTTTCTAGGATAAAATGCTTTTTAACCAATAAATAGGTAATGCCAAGTCTCCATTTAGAAAGTTTGTTAGAGCCAATTTCACCTACAATGCCCCAACGATCATTGGGTAGATATCTCATTCCCACAAATGGATCAATTCCCCATCCAGACCGAGCATCAGACTGTTCAAATCTATGCCATTCACCACCGCAAAGTCTAGGATCACTTTTTAAAATAACCCTTCTATAGTTGACAGAAACACCAGCATATGGATCAATTCGCGAACCGAGATTTACGTGAAAAGCAGCTTGCAATCCGACCAATTGATAATTAAACCAAAGCTCTAAAGATTTACTGCCCCATTGTTCGTATCCACCTACTAGCCCTAATCCAATGTGTTTGGTAACACCATATTCAACGCTTGCCGAAAGAGGCGGAATTCTAGTTTTAGTGTATTGTAATTTGTAATTGAACCCAAGATTGCTATTAAAATTATAAGACGTTTGTACAAAAACGGCATTTTTTCCAAATATTTTAGGTGCTTTTAAGCGTAATTTCCCAAAGCGTATTTTGCCAATTGATTTCAATTTGTCCAGATCGCTTGTGCCACTTTTGGTTTTGATTTTTTTGCCCTTAGTTTCCTTTTCTTCGTCAACCTTAACCTTTTCAAAACTTAAAATCTCTCCATTTTCAAAACGCACTTCTCGCACTTTTTTCGAGTCAATTCTTCTCTCTTTTTCACTGCTATCTTTAAATCTAACAGCTACAACGTTTGCCGTTACAACATCCGCCTTGATCTCTCTTCCATTTCTCATGACGATGATGTCATTGAGTTCAATTTCTTTTTCTTTAATGATTGAAATTTCCACCCTTCTATTGACATCAGTTGCAATACTGTCCGATTCGACTATGGGAAATTCATTGCTATAATTATTAGAGATGATTCTATCAAAATCCACTCCTTCATCAAGCAAATAGTCCAAAACAGCTTCGGCGCGTTCTTCTGCTAATCTATCCTCAAACTCATCTGTAAAAGGATCGGCATAACCATTGATTCTAAGATCTAACCTGCTAGAAGTTTCCAATAATTTGGCGACACTAGACAAATAAATTTTATCAGAAGCAGAAAGCTCCGCCCTATTGATGTCGAAGTTAATGTTTCTCAATTCCAGCTGAGATTTTTTCAACTTTTCACCGCCTTCTAATCTCTCAATTAGTTGATTCAATCCTTGTGTAGATAGACCACCCGTTTGACCCACCAATTCAAAAGTGAAGAGGAGAAAGATGATAAAACCAATAAATTTGAATTTCAGAATCATAAAATGCTAAATATTCTCAAACTGTTACGACCAAGTAAGGTTAATTGTTGTTTGATAGTAAAGATTAATCTAAAAATAGATTTAAAGCTCATCAAGAAATTCCTTAGCCGTTTGTAATTTTATTTTTCCTTCACTATGGAGATTCACCTCCTGAAAGGCTTCTTTTAGCTCTTGACATTTTTTAATAAGCACATCTCGATTGTCCTTATGAAGATTGTCTAAAAATTCTTTTAAAATCATAAGAGTATTCAAATCGTCAATATTCGCGATGCTTCTAAATACATCATTTTTTATTTGTAATACTGTCATTTATTAAAATTTCTACAGAATGCAAGAATGGTTGAACGCAGATAGTGAGCAGACAAGGCTTGCCTTGTCTCTACAATGCGCAATAATATTGGAATTCATAACTTATAACTCATAATTCAAAATTACTCCGCAATTACCAAATACTTATTTTTCTTTCCTTTTTGGACTAAAATGAATTTTTCATTCAAAATATCCTCTTTTGTAATGATCTTGTCCAAATTCACCTTTTCCATATTGATGCTGATAGAATTCTCCTTCAAACTTCTTCTAGCTTCACCCTTAGAAGATAAAATACCCGTATGCTCAGACAAAAAATCAACGATGTCAAGACTGTCTCCGTGATCAGATTTTGCCAAATTAAAGGTCGGAACACCTTCAAATACATCAAGAAAATCACTTTCGTTTAATTTAGACAATGCCTCTTTGCTACCTTTTCCAAACAAAATAGAACTCGTAGAAAGTGCTTTTTCGTAATCTTCTTCACTATGAACCATTATGGTAACCTCTTTTGCAGTGGTTTTTTGGAGGATTCTTTGGTGAGGAGCAGCTTCGTGTTGTTTTTCTAAATCCTCAATGGTTTCTTTGTCCAAGAAAGTAAAGACTCTAATGTACTTCTTAGCATCCTCATCGCTCGCATTAAGCCAAAATTGGTAAAATTTGTAAGGAGAGGTCTTTTCTGGGTCCAACCAAACAGAACCGCCAGCCGTTTTGCCAAATTTTGTACCATCAGCTTTCGTAATCAATGGACATGTAAAAGCATAAGCTTCCCCTTGTGCTTTTCTTCTAATAAGCTCAGTACCAGCAGTTATATTTCCCCATTGGTCAGAACCACCAAATTGTACGGCACAATTGTGATTTTCATACAACCATAAAAAATCATAACCCTGAATCAATTGATAAGAAAACTCTGTAAATGAAATGCCTTTTTCCAATCTGCTTTTAACAGAATCTTTCGACATCATATAACTTACTGTTAAATGTTTTCCAATATCTCTTAAAAAATCAAGTAAACTGCGCTCTTTGAACCAATCGTAATTATTGACAATCGTTACAGGGTTATTTTCACTATCATAACAAAGTAATTTTTCCATTTGTTTCCTCATACAGTTGACATTGTGTTGCAATGCTTCTTCTGAGAGCAAATTACGCTCTTTACTTTTCCCTGACGGATCACCAATCATCCCTGTTGCGCCACCTACTAAAGCAAAAGGCTTGTGTCCAAATCTTTGAAAATGAATCAATAGCATTAAGGATGCCAAGTTGCCAATATGTAGAGAATCGGCTGTAGGATCTGTACCTATGTAGCCAGCCATTTTTTCTGTTTCTAATTTTTCTTTTGTACCTGGCATGATGTCATGAATCATTCCTCGCCACGTAAGTTCATCTATAAGATTCATAGTTGTTTCTATTTTAAGAGTACAAAGATAACTGAAAAAAGAATGATACTTTCACTAGCAAGCTACTAGTTAGGAGTTTTTTTCGTTAAAATATTAGGAAATACACATAAAAAAATGTTTATTTATGCAGAATTTTGAAAACATTTCTGACCATGGCACAATGTTGGACTATTCTGATTTAGACGAAACAACTTCAATTACACTTTTTATTAATACAAGTTCGTGCAGAAGACACTCTGGGCATTAATTTATGTATTTAATGTTAAATTCTGTATTTTTAGGCTTTACCAATCAAAACACTATGAATTTTAAATTGATCTTAACAATCTTGCTAAGTACTTTATTTGCTTTACCCATTAATGCTCAGCGTACTATTGGTCAACATGCCGCTTGCGGTACTGTAACTTCACAAGAGCAAATGGATTGGCTGCGACATTACAGGAAAAATATAGCACCTACATACAAAATGAGCGGTGATATCTTATATGTCCCTATTGTATTTCATATAGTTGGACAAGATGATGGCGCAGGCTATTATCCAGCAAGAGAGGCATTAAGAATTTTATGCGAATTCAATGAGAATTATAGCAACAACGAATCAGGTATTCAATTTTTTCTTAAAGAAAATGGCGGAATACGATACCACAATAATTCAAGATTTTTTACACACGACTTAAGTGACAACGATGCTTATGAAACCATCTTTTGCAATCAAAAGAAAGTAGACAATGTTGTAAACCTATTTATTGTTAGTAATGTGTCAGGAGTTTGCGGGTATTATTCTCCAAGTTCTGATTGTGTAGTATTAATCAAAGATTGTATTGGTCCAGGAAGTACTACTGCAACTCACGAGTTGGGGCACTTCTTTACTTTGCCTCACCCATTTTTTGGTTGGGAAGGTTATGATTTTCCTGATGATGGACCCTCAAACTTTATTCGTGAAAATGCTGCTAGAACAGGTCCAGACCAAAACTGCTACGATAAGGCAGATTTATTTTGTGATACAGGAGCAGATTATGAAAGTGACAGATGGAACTGTTCAAATCCTCCAGAATTTGTTGATCCAAAAGGAGTTGAGTTTGAACCAGACGGAACTTTGTTTATGTCTTATTCTAATGATGAATGCCAAACTCGTTTTTCAACTGAGCAATTGGAAGCAATGCAAGCGAATTTAACAATTACAAGATCTAGTTTTTTAGATGATCCTCAAGTTTTAAACTTTAATGATCTTACTCATGCAGCAACTTTAAATTATCCAATATTCGGAGATGAAAATGTTCCAAATCAGAATGTTACTTTTAAATGGGAAAATGCAGGAGATGTTAAATACTTATTTACATTAAATAATGTAGCAGGGTCCGAGATACTCTTTAATCATACAGAAATCTTAACAGAAACAGAATTTAAATTTGAATCTCTTCCAGCAGATGTGGAGTTTGAATGGGCAGTGGTTGCTTTCACGGATGATAGATACTGTACTGCACCAAGTTCAATTAATAAATTTAAAACGGTTGAAGCATTGCCATTTGTTTTGTCAACTATTGACATCAATTCCCCTACGTGTTTTGGTGATACAAATGGTGCTGTAAATCTTGCGGTAGAAGGTGGAACCGCTCCTTATACATTTAATTGGGATGATGGATACGAAGGTTCTTCTAGAACGGATGTTTCTGGAGGTACTTATATCATTACTGTCGCAGATGCAGATAATAACGAACAAGAAATCAGTATTTTTGTAGATACTCCTTTTGAACTAATATACATCGTTCAGCAAGATGGCGATGAAGTTGAAGTTACAGTTGAGTTGCCTCTTGACATTGACAACCTTAGATTTGAATGGTCTAATGGTGGAGATGAAGCAACAATAACAGGCGCAGTTCCTGGTGAGCAATATCAAGTAAATATTTTTGATTTAAATGGATGTTCATCATCTCTTAGTTTTAATGCCCTTGATGTTGATGGAACGGTTACCGATGCTGCTTGTTTTGGTGGCTCTAATGGAAAAATTGAACTAGGAGAACCAATGGGTGGGCAAGGTCCTTATTTTATTGATTGGTTTTATGGAGGAACAGGTCCAGTACTTGACAGCCTTCCAGCAAATGATTATAGAGTGAGTATTTATGAGGGAGATGTAGACAATTTTAGAGCTTTTTTCTTCTTTACAGTAGGAGAAGCAGAAGAAATAGTTACAGAGGTTTCTGTAAATGGTTTAAATGCAGAAGCATCAACAGTTGGTGGAGTTGAACCATATACTTATAATTGGGATTCTTCATTTGTAGCTGAAACGGCAACTAATTTATCAGCAGGTGGACATATTTTATATGTTGAAGATGCCAACGGATGTATAACAGAAAATTCATTTTTCGTATTTCCATTATCTAAACCAGATGTAACAACAGAGCCAGCAGCTTGTGGAAGTGCTAACGGATATGCATCAATAGAACAACCAACTTGGGGAGGTGAGCCATATACCTATACTTGGCCAGATGGTGAAGAAGCACAAGAACGTTCAGATTTATTAGCAGGCGTTTATGATGTCGTTATTACAGATGGAGTAGAAGGTTGGGACCAAACAATAGAGGTAGAGATTACGCAATCAGTAGGTGATATCGAAGTAGAAGTTGTTCAATCTGGAAATACTGTTTCATATGTTGCAACAGGAGGCGCAGAACCTTATTCAGTTGAATGGTCAAATGGAGAAAGTACAGATGAGGTTCAAGATTTAGAGGCAGGAGAAAACACAATTACTTTGATGGATGATAGTGGTTGTTTAATAGAGCAAACGTTCAATTTTATAAATTTAGAATATGAAGTTCAAAATGTGGATTGTAAAGGAGAAAATTCAGGGGAGATAAAATTGGAAACAGCAAAAGGTGGCAAAGCTCCTTATGATTATTCTTGGAATACAGGCGACGATGGAAGAACATTTAAAAACTTGGAAGCAGGTACATACACAGTTACAGTTACCGATTCAGAAGACTTGGCTGTTGAGTTTGAGTTCACTGTGGAGGAACCAGAGATTGAGCTTTATGCAGAGGTGGAAATTGACAAAGACAATGCTACAGCAATCGTAGAAGGTGGATGGGGTGATTATACCTATGAATGGTCTAATGGTGATGATACAGAAACGGCAGAAGGTTTGGATGCAGGTGAGTACGATTTAGAAGTAACAGATGCTGAAGGCTGCTCTTTTAAAGTTGATTTTGAATTATTTCTTTCTATAGAGGAATTGTCAAATACTAACTTTAGTGTTTATCCAAACCCGATCAATAGTGAAGAAAAATTAAACATTGAACTAGGAGAGTTAAATACAAACAATACCGTTTTAGTTGAAATTTATTCTGAAAATGGTAAATTACTAAAATCAACCAAAGAGCAAGTAAATCAAAACAATTCTCTACAAATTGATGTTAATAAAATAAATGCAGGATTATATTTTATTCAACTAACAACGGAAAAGCAAAAATTAGCTAAAAAGCTACTTATATTTTAGAAAATACTGAAATTAAATTTATGTTCAAAAGATCATTCTTTTCAATTCTCATCCTTTGCCTAGGCTTTGGGGCGTATCTCAGTGCTCAAGATTGTGGTACCAAAATGACTGACGAAAACTTGAATTGGCTTCGTCATTTTAAGAAAGATTTATCATCTGATTTTAAAAAATCAGATGACATTGTCTACGTACCAATAGTTGTTCACATTTTGGGCGATGATGATGGAGTGGGATATTATCCTATGGATCAAATAATGAGAGTCATCTGTGAATTGAATGTGAATTATAAGAACAATACTTCGGGTTTACAGTTTTTCGTTCACGAAGATGAAGGCATTAGACATCATAACGATACAGACATGTTTCGACATGACATCTATGATGACGATAATTATGAAGACTCTTTTATGTACCAAACAAGGGTTAATAATGTAGTAAATTTATACATTGTTCAAAGTGTTCCTGGTATTTGCGGATACTTTACTTATGGAGCAGATGCAGTTGTTTTAGTACACGGATGTATAGGTCCAGATGAATCTACCACTACTCATGAGTTAGGGCATTATTTTTCTTTACCACATACTTTTTATGGATGGGAATTTGATGACAATTTGCCACAGTCAGAATGGGAATCGGTTGATCGAGAAGGACCAGACAGAAACTGTCATGTAAAAGCCGATTTATTTTGTGATACAGGACCAGATTATATTCCAGAAAGATGGAGTTGTGGTGGTGGACGTATTTTTAAAGATAGGCACGGAGTGGAATTTGTAACAGACAGTTCCTTTTTTATGAATTATTCAGGAGATGCCTGTCATGATCGCTTTTCAGATGAACAAGTTGAGGCAATGCAAGCAAATCTATTGTTGGAGCGTTCGGGACATTTAGAATTCACTCAAGAGCTTAACACAGAGCCTTTGATACCTTCTGCAATGAACTATCCTGCACACGGAGATACACTTGTTCCCAATCAAAATGTTTTATTCACTTGGGAAAATGCAGGAAATGCTCAGTATGTGTTTAGAATAAGGGCAATTGATTTTGAAGAACCGTTTTCAGAAGAATTTATAACATCTGACACAGAATATTTAATAAGCGTATTAAAACCATATAAAGAATACGCATGGTCGGTAACACCATTCAATGATGGAAATTATTGCATTAAGGCAGACTCTTTAAATCATTTTACGACAAGTAGAGACTTGGCGATGCAGCTTTCGAACTTGGATATTGTTTCCCCAACTTGCTTTGGAGATGCAAACGGATCTGTTAGTATGGAAGTTACAGGCGGAACAGCTCCATATAACTACCTTTGGAATGATGGATTTGAAAGCAATAACAGACTTGATTTAGTGGCTGGTGAATACGAAGTGAAAGTTACTGATGCAGAAAATATTGAGCAATTATTTACCATTTCTGTTTCTCAACCAGATGAATTAAAAGTGACAATTCAACAAGAAGGAAACGAATTGATTGTTTATTCAAATGAACTATCTTTTTTACTAGATATTGATTGGTCTAATGGAAGTACTGCTTCTAGATTGTATGATGTAAATCCAGGAGAAGAATACGAGGTTACAGTAAGCAATGCTAAAGGTTGCAGTGTTACTACTTCATTTACAGCTATTGATGTTGTTGCAGAAATTACCAATGTAAATTGCTTTGGTAAATCTATCGGAAAAATAGAATTGATGGACGTGATTGGTGGAGAAGGACCATATAGCTATGAATGGGGAGATGGATCAACAGAAAGTACACTTGAAGATCTTCCTATTGGAAAATACCAAGTTAAAGTATTTGAAACAGATAATGATCTATTTAAAACACTCTTTAAATTTATAATTTCTGAGGAAGAAGAAATTATTCCAGAAATAGTTTTAGATGGTTTAAATGCAGAAGCAAATATCACTGGAGGTGTTCCTCCTTACACACTCTTTTGGTCTAATGGAGACGAAGTAATAGAAGGAGAAAAAGGTTTAAACTTAAATCTTGGTGGCCACACATTAACAATAGAAGATGCCGCAGGTTGTATTGTGGAGGAATCATTCTTTGTTTTCCCACTTGCAGTTACTTATACCAAAGAAGATATTTCCTGTGATGGAAGTGATGACGGATATGCTTTTATAGAAAAACCTGATTGGGGCGGTGACCCATATACTTTTGTTTGGGATGATGGATACGAAGGACAAGAACGTTTCAAAGTTCCTAAAGGCGAATATGAAGTGATTGTAACAGATGGTGTAGATGGATGGAGTGGTAAAGTAAAAGTTAAAATCGAGGAATTAGAAAGTACCGTAATGGTAACAGTTGACCAAGTTGGTAATACAGTTACTTGCTCAGTTACAGGCGGTCAACCACCATTTGAAATTTTATGGTCTAATGGAAGTGATGCTTTAGCGGTAGAAAGTTTAGAGCAAGGTGAAAACTCGATTTTTGTAACAGACGGAAGGGGTTGTACAGGAGAACATGTATTCCCATTTATTACACTAGAATATGAAACTACAAAAATTGTCTGTAAAGGAGAAGCAACAGGAGCCATTGAAATTAAAAGACCAAAAGGTGGCAATGGACCTTACAGTATTATTTGGGAAGATGGTTCAAGAGAAAATACTTATGAAAACTTAGAATCAGGAGAGCATGAATTGACAATTATTGACAGTGATGATGTGACAGTAAAATATTTATTTAACATCGAAGAGCCAGAAGAGGAGCTTACTGCATCAGTTAGGGTTGATGAATTTAGCAAAGCAACAGCACAAGTTTCTGGTGGCTGGGGAGATTACGAATATGAATGGTCTACAGGCGAGGAAACAGAAATCACTGAAGGTCTTTTGGCTGGAGATTATACGCTAAAAGTGACAGATGCAGAAGGTTGTACTGTTGAAACAGAGTTTCTTGTAACAGTAAGTGCTTCTCTTGATGATATTCTGCGTGCTAACTTGAATATTTATCCTAACCCAATTCAAAACAATCAAAAACTGATTGTTAATTTAGGAGATGTTGATTATGTAGATGCTCCGATTATTAAAATATACTCTGAAGATGGAAGATTAGTAAAATCATTTGCACAAGATGATAGACAAGGAAACGTATACAATTTAGATATCAATGAATTGAACGCAGGTCTTTATTTTGTTCAAGTGATTGCAGAAGATATTAATGTATCTCAAAAGCTAATTGTTTTTTAAATTTAGGACGGCGAGTGTCATCTTTGATTAAGTTGTGTCCCCGCTGTCCGCTGCAATATTTTTACGCAACCAAACACCTACGAGGTTTTAGAAACCTCGTAGGTGTTTGGTTGCGTAAAAATATTTCCACTCGCATCGGGCGTAGTTTCGCAAATCTGGTTGCGCTGTCGATAAGTGCATCCTCCGCACTTCCCTTCCTTTTATACAAGCTGGTTGTTCTATTTGGGTAATTTCTAATAAGGTATAAATGCTTTATTCTTAACACAGTGAAGTGATGACTTCCAACAATCATACTAAAGTGGTGATTTTTCAGATTTTTAACACAGTGAAGTGATGACCTCCAACAATCGGACCAAAGTGGTAATTTTCGTAATTAGCACAAGGTGGTTAACTACAAATTCATAATTACTAACTCATAATTCATAATTAGTTTACGGGGTTCTTACTATTATTAAGAAATGAACAGTAAATTTGTGCTGGAATTCTTAATTCAAGCGTGAATCATTTAATGAATTACTTCGTTTTGAATAAGGTATTGCATTTAACAAGATGTGTTTTATGCTAAAAAAATGTAATTTATCAGCGCACATAGTGTGCGACCATAGAAATTGAACAGTTACCAAAAAATATGTATTCATTCTTCAATTAGAAATAAATAAATGTCAATAAATATTAAACTCTTAAGTGAGATATGTGAAGTGCCTGGAGCACCAGGCTTTGAGCAGAAAATTAGAGAAGTCATTCTTAGAGAAGTTACTCCTCTAGTTGATGCGGTTTCTATAGATAATATCGGAAATGTAACAGCATTTAAAAAAGGTAAAAAATCCAAAAAGTTGATGATGTCGGCACACATGGATGAAATTGCTTTTATAGTTCACCACATTGATGATGCTGGTTTTATTCGCTTCCAACCTTTAGGCGGATTTGATCCCAAAACACTAACAGCACAAAGAGTCATTATCCACGGAAAAAAAGATATAATTGGTGTAATGGGATGCAAGCCTATTCACATAATGACCGCTGAAGAGAAAGGAAAAAAACTAGAATTAAAAGATTTCTATATCGACACAGGAATGCCTAAAAAGGAAGTCGAAAAAATAGTTGATATTGGTGATGCCATTACAAGAGAACGCACGCTAATCGAAATGGGAGATTGCGTCAACACAAAATCATTAGACAATCGTGTTTCCGTTTTCATTTTGATTGAGATGTTGAGAGAGTTAAAGAAAAAACCTGCTTTTGATATTTATGCTGTTTTCACAGTGCAAGAAGAAGTTGGACTCAGAGGGGCAAAAGCTTCTGCTTTGGAAATATCTCCTGACTTCGCCGTTAACATCGACACAACCATTGCTTTTGATACACCAGATTCTCGACCAGAAGAAATCGTAACCAAATTGGGAGATGGGACTGCGATTAAAATAAAAGATCGTTCGGTTATCTGTGATAGAAGAATGGTTAAGTACATGAGAAGTCAAGCAAAAAAGAAGAAAATACAATACCAATTGGAATTATTACCTGCTGGCGGAACAGATACTGCTGCGTTGCAATATTACAATGCTGGTGGTTCAATAGCAGGAGCATTATCTATTCCAACAAGACACATTCATCAATCAATTGAAATGTGCCATAAACAAGATATCAGAGACACCATTGACCTGTTAAGGGCGTGTGCAGAAGATATGGACAAACACGATTGGAGTTTTCTATAAAATCCTATTGTATAAAGCATTGTAACATCGCAACATTGAAGCATTAAAGCATTGCAACATTGAAGCATTAAAAACATTAAATGATTAAAGCAAATGACCCACGTTTGGTATCATGGATTCATGTACCAAAGTTAAGTGATTTTCCAATACAAAACATTCCATTTGGTATCGCCAAAACAGCAAATGATGTATTCCCTGCAAGTATAATCGGTGAGCAAGTTATTAATCTAAAAGCAATAGCAGCACTTGGTTTATTTGATGGTTTAAATATTGACATTGCCGTCTTTTCAAGTTCCACACTCAACGACTTTATTAAGTTGGGTAAACCGGTTTGGAGATCGGTAAGACAACGAATTTCTGACTTGTTTAATGCAGAAAATGACGAGCTAAAAGACAACGCCGAAGCAGTCAAAAAAATCCTTATTCATCAGCGAGAGGTAGAAATGCAGATGCCTGTATTTATAGGAGATTATACAGATTTTTATGCGAGTAAAAACCATGCTTTTAATGTAGGGACGATGTTTCGTGGTCCCGAAAATGCATTGATGCCAAACTGGCTGCATTTACCCGTTGGCTATCACGGACGTGCTTCGTCGATAGTAGTTTCAGGAACGCCAACCATTCGTCCTCTCGGTCAAACTCGACCAGATTCAGAGGCAGCTCCTGTTTTTGGTCCTTCCAAATTATTGGATTTTGAAATGGAAATAGGATACATTACAGGGCAAGGAAAACCAATGGGAGAAAGAATTTCCATCAATGAAGCAGACGACTATCTATTTGGTTTGGTGCTGTTTAATGATTGGTCGGCTAGAGATATTCAAAAATGGGAATACGTGCCATTAGGACCATTTTTAGGTAAAAACTTTGCCTCAACAATTTCTCCCTGGATTGTCACATTAGACGCTTTGGAGCCATTTAAAATTGCAGCTGCAAAACCTGAAGTCGAACTTTTGCCATATTTGCAATATACTGGAGATCAGGCATTAGACATAAATTTAGAAGTACAAATAAAGCCTGAAAATTCAGAAGCCAAAACAGTTTGCAACACCAATTTTAAATATATGTATTGGACAATGCAGCAACAAATGGCACATCATACAGTAAATGGTTGCAATATAAATGCAGGCGACATGTTGGCATCTGGAACAATCAGCGGAGAAACACCAGATTCGTATGGCTCAATGTTGGAACTTTCTTGGAAAGGAACCAAACCCTTACAAATGCCCGACGGAACAGAGAGAAAGTTTTTAAAAGATGGAGACACCGTAACGATGAAAGGTTTTGCGGAAAAAAATGGCGTAAGAATCGGTTTTGGAAAAGTAGAAAGTAAAGTACTTCCTGCAAAATAATTTAAATTGCTATGCTAAGAATTGATCCCAAAAATACACCCACTTCAGATTTACATCAATATCTACTTGGGTCGGTATCTCCAAGACCAATATGTTTTGCCTCAACTATTGACGAAGAGGGGAATCCCAATTTGGCACCATATAGTTTTTTTAATGTCTTTAGCTCTAACCCGCCCATCGCGATATTTTCATCAAACAGGAGAGTGCGGGACAATACCACAAAAGATACATTACACAACATAGAAGCGACAAAAGAAGTGGTCATCAATGTTGTTAATTATGACATTGTCCAACAAATGACCTTAGCGAGTATTGAGTATCCATCAAAAGTGAATGAGTTTGAAAAAGCAGGTTTTACAGCCCTAAAATCTGAATTGATAAAACCATTTAGAGTCAAAGAATCTCCAGTTCAGATGGAATGCAAAGTAAAAGAAATCATTTCATTGGGAGACAGTGGAGGAGCTGGAAACCTAATTGTTTGTGAAGTGGTATTGATGCACATAAATGAAGCCATTTTGGATGATGGAAAAAGAATTGATCCTCATAAAATAGATTTAATGGGAAGAATGGGGCGTGCCTTCTATTGTCGTGCAAGCGGAGATGCTGTATCAAAAATCCATCGACCAGTAAATCAATTAGGGATTGGGATGGATGCTTTACCTAATAGCGTCAAAACTAGTAAATTTCTCACAGGTAATGAGTTAGCTCAAATGGGAGGATTATTGAAATTTCCTGAAAATATCGAAATAGAAGAAGCTAAAACCGAGACCAATCACTTGCTACTTAGAGATGAAAACCGTGAAGAAATCATTCACAGAAAGGCAAAATCACACATTAGAAGTGGTCAGCCAGACAAGGCATTAGCCATTTTAATGTCTTTCTAAGTCTTTTTTTAGGAGATTCTTAAAATTCATTTACCAAATAGTCTTCTAAAACGATAAAATTTCATAATTTTATTAATTGTTAAAATATGTAGAAGAAATCACAATAATCTAAACCTCATAAATATTAAAATGAAAAACTTATTAAAAACTGGAATACTTAGTCTACTATGTATTATGGGCTTGAGTGTTCAAGCTCAAATTCCTTGCGGTGATCCTACGGGAGGCACGTGTACAAACCCATTCGATGACTATACGCACGTATTGTGGCAGAATCCGAGTGACTTGTTTGACACACCTGCTAATCCAGTGCCGCTTTCAGAGGTAAACCAAAACGTATTCTATTTTACAGATGATATTCCACCAGTGCCAGTCTTAAATTGTCCAGATGGAGTTCCTCAAACAATAATTAGCAACTTAGGTAATACTACTTTTGATGTAGGTGATGAGTTGGGTATGTTCTTTGAAAGAAATGATACGCTTGTTTGTGTTGGATATTCGGTGTATCAGGAAGATCCTTCTGATACAGAATCTATTGTTGTTTATGGTGATGATATAGGAACACCTATTCAAGAAAGTTATGCTTCTGGTGAGCCATTTGAAATTATGCTAATAAGAAAAGTTTCTACAGGAAAATCGTATTACATCGACTTTGAGATTGATGGAGTAAACAGTTACCCTTGTGGCAATGTGATTGCAGATCCTAATGGAGACTTTACAGATAGAATTGATTCTAGATTAGAATCAATGACAGTTCTTGATTGTGCTGGTATTGAAGGCGGTCCAAATACTTTGGATGCTTGCGATGTTTGTGACGATGATCCAACAAATGACAATACTACTTGTGCAGTTTGTAGTGATCCAGATGCTTGTAACTTTGATCCAACTCCAGATGTAATTGTTGATGACAATACTTGTGAGTTTGCAATTGCTGGAACAATTGCGACTACTGATGAATTAACAGTTTGCGCTGGCGACGGTGCTGCTGATGTAGTTTCTGTAACTGTTTCTGGTAACAATAGTGCAGAATACGTTTATGTAATCACTGACGGAACAGGAACAACAATCTTAGGTTCTAATGATACTGGTACTTTCGATGTAGAGGGTGCAGGAGGAGGAAATTGTTTGATTTGGGGAGTTGCTCACGATGGTTCTTTGGGAATCCCTGATGATCAAGTAGCAAACCTTACTGGTTGTTTTGAATTGTCTAACTCTATAGCTGTTGTTCGTGAAACATACGGTTGTATGGATGCTGCTGGTTGTAATTTCAACCCAGATGCAACTTGTGGAGACCAAACAATTGCTTGTGGTTGTGAACCAGGTTGTACTGATGCTAATGCTTGTAACTTTAATCCAGATGCTGAAACTGATGATGGAACTTGTGTTGATGCTGGTATGATTTCTACTACTGACGAGACTACTATTTGTTCTTTAGATGGAAGTGCTGATGTTATCACAGTTACTGCAACAGGAAACAGTGGTACAAACTATTTTTATGTTATTACCGATGCTACTGGTACTCAAATTTTAGGATCTAATGATACTGGTGTTTTTGATTTAGAAGGTACTCCAGTTGGAAATTGCTTAATTTGGGGAGTTTCTCACGATGGTTCTATAGATGTTCCTACTGACCAAGTTGCAGATATAACAGGATGTTTTGCTTTATCAAATGCTATTGAAGTAGTTCGTCAAGATGTTGGTTGTACAGATGCTATGGCTTGTAACTTCGATGCTGCTGCACTTTGTGATGACGGTTCTTGTGAATTTCCAAATGGTTGTACAGATACTGCTGCTTGTAATTTTGATCCAGCTGCAACTTGTGATGACGGTTCTTGTCAATTACCAGATGGTTGTACCGATGATAAAGCTTGTAACTTTGATCCAGCTGCAACTTGCGATGACGGTTCTTGTATAGCTAGAACAACTTACTTCGAAGATGTTGACGGTGACGGAATCGGTGATTCAGGCTCTACTATTGAAGCTTGTGCTCCGCCAACTAATTCTCCTTATGTTACTACAGGTGGTGATGTTTGTCCTACACTTGACAACGCTTTATTTGGTCAACCTTGTGATGATGGAAACCCTGCAACTGTATTGTCAGAATGGTCTTCATTAACTTGTGAGTGTGAGCCAATCAGTACTTGTACAGATTTGGATTTACCAAACAATGGCATTGAGCGTGATGGTGCATTATATGGTATTACTGACTTCCCAATATCTGGAAACGAAGTTTATACTTGGTACAATGACCAAAACGAGCAAGTAGCTCAATTTACTAACAACCCTTACTTTGCTCCACAATCTATTGGAACTTACTACTTGATCGTAACTGATCCTGATTTCCCTGAGTGTTTCCAATACTTAGGTCCAGTAACTATTGATGAAACAAATGGTTGTTGTGAATTAGAAAGTGATAATTATGAAGGTGGAAACTAAGAGGTAGTTTTTTCTTTATAATAATATAATAATATAATAAAAAAGCGATCTGTCTAAAGGCAGGTCGCTTTTTTTAATGTCTGAATGTTTTAATGCCTGAATGCCTGAATGTGAGAATTTTCGAGCGAAGCGAGATAATTCATAACTGTGGTTTCATACGGTCCGAAGTTCGGTTCATCACTCATAATTCATAATTAGCATGTTAAACGTTATCAAAATGTAAACCCTCTTTAATGATGTCATGAATGTGTACCATGCCTAAATACGACTTATCTTCCTCTAAAACAATAATCTGTGTAATGCTATTTTTTCTCATCATTTCAAAAGCATCAATTGCTAGCGCATTTTTTGATAAATATTTAGGGCTTGCATTCATGATGTCTTTTGCTTTTATCTTATCATAGCTCAAACCATTGAACAACATTCTTCTCAAATCTCCATCTGTAATTATGCCCAATAGGTTTTTGTCACAATCAATAACTGCAGTTGCACCCATTCGTTTACTAGTCATTTCTAAAATGACCCCTTCAACCGATGCATTTTTTTGAATAGAAGGACTGTCATTTAAAGAACACAACTCACCTATTGTTAAAAATAATTGCTTGCCCAAAATACCGCCAGGATGTAGGTTTGCGAAATCGTTTTTAGTAAATCCTTTCATTTTTAAAACACAAAAAGCCAGCGCATCACCCATAACCATTTGTGCAGTTGTGCTTGCGCTTGGTGCTAAGTTGTGTGGGCATGCTTCGATGTCAATTTGTGTGTGAATGACACGATCTGAAGACTTCGCAAGAAAGGATGATAAATTACTTACCAAGGCAATTATTGGAATATTTAAACGTTTTATGTAAGGAATTAAAGCTTTAATTTCAGAGGTATCGCCACTTTTTGATAGAATCAAAACAATGTCATTTTGTTGTATGATACCAATATCGCCGTGAATTGCGTCAGCGGCATGAAGAAAGATAGCAGGGGTTCCAGTGGAGTTAAATGTCGCGACAATTTTTTTTGCTATTATGGCACTTTTTCCAATACCTGTGACCACTAATCTACCTTTGTTGTCATAAATGAGCCTGACCGATTCAACAAAACTTGAATTGATGCATTTTGTTAAATTACTTACAGTTTGCGCCTCAATTTCTATTGTTTTATAAGCTTGATTGATTATTATGTCATTTATTAATGAATTACTCAAATCAGAGTCTTTTATTTGTTAGAAAATGATTAAATTAAAGGATTAATCTTTTGAAGATCAAAGATTAAAGAATAAGTACTTGAACACAAGTAATTAAGTTAAAAAAACCACGTGTTATCAACGTTGCTCAATATACAACGTATATAAGTGTTAAAATTATCTTAGGTCAATAATTTTAATATTACCAACGTGAAGGATTTGAAGATTTAAATATGACTTTTATATTATGGAAATGATTGCAGAAAATTACACATCTTTACAAAAAGAATTAGACAAATATTTTGGCTTTAAAGCTTTTAAAGGAGATCAAGAAGAAATAATTCAATGTGTTTTAGATAGAAAAGATACTTTTGTAATTATGCCGACTGGTGGAGGAAAATCTCTTTGTTACCAATTGCCAGCTTTAATGAGTGAAGGGACCGCTTTGATAATCTCTCCTCTTATAGCTTTGATGAAAAATCAAGTTGATATGGTTAGAGGTTTTTCTAGTGATGACAAAATTGCGCATTACTTAAACTCTTCTCTTAATCGTGCTCAAAGCAAGCAAGTTAAACAAGACTTAGAGGATGGAGTGACTAAACTACTTTATGTAGCTCCTGAAACACTTACCAAACCTGATACAATTGCATTCTTTAAAGAATTAAATATTTCTTTTGTTGCGGTGGATGAAGCACACTGTATTTCAGAATGGGGGCATGATTTTCGTCCTGAGTATAGACGAATCAGAGAGATGATTGATGAAATAAGTCCTGAAATTCCAATAGTTGCTTTAACAGCTACAGCAACCCCTAAAGTTAGAGTGGATATTATAAAAACACTCAAACTTAGAGATGCGCAAATTTTCCTTTCTTCATTTAATAGAGATAATCTATACTATGAAGTAAGACCAAAATCAAACAGAGAAGAAACAATTAAAAACATTGTTCAATTCATTAAAGCAAATGGAGAAGGAAAATCGGGAATAGTTTATTGTCTCAATAGAAAAACTACAGAGGAAATTGCTGAGACATTGCGAGTAAACGATATTAAGGCGGCACCTTATCACGCAGGTTTGGACTCTGGTACAAGATCGGAAATCCAAGATCAGTTTTTGATGGAAGATGTCGATGTTATTTGTGCAACCATTGCTTTCGGAATGGGTATTGATAAACCAGATGTGCGTTTTGTCATTCACTTTGATATTCCTAAAAGTTTAGAAAATTATTATCAAGAAACAGGTAGAGCTGGACGAGATGGTTTGGAAGGCAATTGCATTGCTTACTTTAGCCAGACCGATATTAATAAGCTAGATAAATTTTTGAGAGACAAGCCTGTTAAAGAAAGAGAAATTGGTGGACAACATTTGATTGAAATGGTTGGCTATAGTGAATGCGGAACCTGTCGTAGACAATTCGTTTTACATTACTTTGGAGAACTATATGATGCAGAAGGTTGTAATAAAATGTGCGATAATTGCGCCAATCCAAAAGAGCGCATGGAAGGGAAAGGGTACATGGTAACAGCATTAAAAGTGGTGCTTGAACTCAAAGAAAATTTCAGAATCAAATATTTGGTTGATTACCTAATTGGGAAAAATACTCAAGATATTATTACCAATAGACACGACCAAAAAGAAAGTTTTGGAAGTGGAAAAGAGAAAGATAAACTGTTTTGGAGTTCAGTTCTTAGACAAGCTTTGTTGAAAAATTTATTAGAAAAAGATATTGAAGATTACGGTATTTTGATGCTGACAAAAGATGGCCATGACTTTGTTGCTAAACCTAAACCAATCGAAATTGTTTTAAACAATCAGTTTAGTAATGATGGAGCTTCTGCTATGACAAAAGCTACCAAGACACTCGCATTAGATCCTGTATTACTTTCCATGTTAAAAGATTTAAGAAAGCAAGTTGCAAAGGAAAAAACACTGCCACCTTTCGTAATTTTCTTAGATGTTTCTCTAAATGATATGGCAACCCAATATCCAATTACAGTGGAGGAGATGGCAAACATCAGTGGAGTCAGCAAGGGGAAAGCGATTAAATACGGAAAGAAATTTGTCTCAATGATCGCTAAGTATGTAGAAGAGAATGATATCGAAAGACCTGGTGAAGTCATTACGAAACAAATTGCCAACAAATCCAAACGTAAAGTTTTCATCATTCAAAATGTAGATAAAAAAATTCCATTAAATACCATTGCCCAAAATCAGGGCATGAAGATGGATGAATTATTTACAGAAATAGAATCAATCGTTGCTTCTGGAACCAAACTTAATATTGATTATTTTATCAATGATAATTTGGATGAAGACCAACAAGAGGAAATCTATGAATATTTCATGGAAGCCGATTCTGAGGATGTAGAAGCTGCTTTAAAAGAGTTTGAAGACGAAGAATATACCTTGGATGAAATTAGAATGGTAAAAGTTAAATTCATGTCAGAGGTTGCAAATTAAACAAATTCATAGGTAGAGACAAGGCATGCCTTGTCTCCCTTTCAAATTTTAGGATACACCTAGACAGGGCATCATGCCTTGTCTCCCTTTCAAATTTTAGGATACACCTAGACAGGGCATCATGCCTTGTCTCCCTTTCAAATTCTAGGATACACCTAGACAGGGCATCATGCCTTGTCTCCCTTTCAAATTCTAGGATACACCTAGACAGGGCATCATGCCTTGTCTCTACTATTTACAAAACCTTACCGAATAATTTTTTTAATCAGATAAGCATCATCCGCTAAAATCTTTAAAAAATACACTCCCGAATCATAATCTGTCAAGTCAATAATTTCAGACGAAGGAAAAGTCTGTAATAACTGCCCACCTGCACTATATAAAAACAATCCATCAATATTTTTATTCTCACTATCAATATTTAAAATACCATTGGTGGGATTTGGATAGACTGTAATCTGCTCGTCTACAGTAAAAGAGGCTATATTGGTATCGGTAGTGGAAGGAAAAGCAAACTTTACAGTGTAAATAAAGTCATTAGTACTACCACCCATACCATCAGCAGCATTGGCACTCGCATAGAAATTAATTGTTCCTAAATCTTCCGCTGGTGCTTGCCACTCCATATTAAAAGTATAAGAACCATCTCCTTCTGGAGCATTTTTATGATTGATAAATTGGATGTCACCAAGATTTTGAGTGGCGGTATGAGCAGTCTCATTACCAAAAAAGGTTCCAACACTATTGTCATTTTCATCAAAAGCAACCATTTGAAAGCCGAACTTTTTACTACCGACTTGCTCAATTGTTAGTGAGACATTGTAAACAACATCAGGCAAGTAATTCAAAACATCATCGCTCAGTTCAATAACTGCGCTCCCATTTCCACTGTTTAACTCATTGGTATTGTGGCAATTAGAGCCGTTACAAGAGGATTGATCCGCATAACCAGCATTATAAACAGGTGGCTGAACAGAATAACTATGTGACGAAGGGTTTTGAAAAATAACAAACGCAACGGTCACCATAAATGTCAAAATGATTGTTCGCATCCCTAAATATAATAACATTTTGGTTAAATACGCCAATTTAGTAGAGACAAGGCATGCCTTGTCTCCCTTCCGAAACCAAAAATCACGCTTCATCTCTCTTCCGAAACCAAAAATCACGCCTTGTCTCTCCGAAACCAGAGAGTATTCATTTCGTTTTACCCTGATTACCAAAAATAGGCTTAATTTTGTATAAGAATTACAAAAAAAAAGCATATCACGATTAATAAAGTATTTATGAAATCCAATATAATAACAGCAAACAATACTTTCCAATTTTTATCAGCAGCACTATCCCTTTTGATGATGTGCTCAGTTTGTCAATCCCAAGAGATTCTGTATGAAATGAATTTTGACGATTTTAATAATTATAATCAAATCGAAGATGGCATCTATGAATTTCCAGAAGGTTGGGTACAATATGATGTAGATGGAACCCCCTTGAACATTAATCAAACAGCTCCTCTTTTTCCAGAACCAAATGTTGGGTTTTCATTAATTGATGCAACATTGTTAGATGTCAATGATGTACATGAAGGAGTAGCGGTAGCATCTTCTTTTTTTGAGGGAACAGAAAATACAATAGCAGATGATTGGTTGAGTTCACCAGAAATTGAAATTCCATCAACAGGATTGGTTTTAACTTGGGAAGCAAAAAGCCAAGATGTCGGATTCAAAGAGTCATATGAAGTTTTCATAACGACCGCTGGAAACGATGTAAACACACTAACTAGTTTAACAACAGAAGATCGTGTTAAAAATATAGTAGCTGAAAGCGATGAATGGACAAAACACAGCGTTAATCTTAGTGATTATGCTGGTGAAACAATATACATAGCCTTTCATCTTTACTCCAATGACAATTTTTTTCTTTTAGTAGATAATATTCAAATTCTTGATCTAGGAAACTCTGTGGATGTAGTATTAAATACACCATCGTTAGATTTACCAATTCAATATGGAATGATGCCTTTTTCTCAAATAGAACCAATCGGACCTTTTACTGCACCAATAAATAGTATCAGTGGTGTTGATATTGGAGATGTTAAATTTACTGTCATCATCGAAGAAGTTGTAGGCGGCTTAGATACCCTCTTATTAATAAACTCAGCTAACAATCTTGTTTTTGAACCAGTTTGGGAGAAATCTGCAACATTTGCTGGTCCGTATGAGCCATTTTCTTTAGTTGATTTAAAAATAGATGATTTATTTACACCAGATCACGAAGGCTTGTATACCATAAAATATGAAATAGAACATGAGGAAGATCAAAATATTGACAATAATATTTCTGAAAAATACTACTTCGCGATCACTGATAAAAGTCTGGCAAGACATGCATTTTATCACACCTATTTAGATCCGCCGTTATTATCAGATTTTGATGCATTTTTCCATACACCAGATGATGTGGGAAATGATGATGTGGAAAATGATGACTTGACTCCAGTAGCAGAATACGGAATGGTGGTAGAACTGGATAAGTTTTCGGTGTTGGATTCAGTGTCTTTATTGCTAAATGCACCTACTGGAAATATTTCTGTAAATGTATATACTTATAGTGATGTTACGGGAATCAGTACAGAGCCAATTGCAACAAGAAAAATTGATTTTGGCCCTTCTGGAAATACCATTAGTTTTTATATTTTATCAATGTTAGAATCTGAAGATTCAGAGCCAGTCAATTTAGCTCCAGGGAAATATTTTATTTCTGCGAATGATCCAAACGATGGTTCTTTAACATTGGTTTTTTGCAATTATTATAATTCGTCAAAATCTGCATTTATTAAGTTGGAGAATTCTTCAGGTTGGACAGAACTAAATGAAGTAGTGCCAGTAATAGACCTAGTTTTAGGAGAAGCACCAGATCCTGCTACAGCGATTGAAATAAGTACAACATTAGATGGAGCAATATTTACAGGAACAGCAACAAGCAACGGATTTGTTGAATCTTATGCTTGGGATTTTGGAAATGGAGATACACAAGAGGGTGCATTTATAACATATGCCTATAATGTTCCTGGAACTTACCAAATATGTTTAAGTGCCAATACAGGCGATCAAGTTTTAGAGGAATGCACAGAAGTAACCATCGGAGCAGCAACGACAATTGATTTTACCTTTGAAGTAACAGACTTTACTGTTGAATTTACTTCCATTGCGAATGGTGCCATCATGTCATACGATTGGGACTTTGATGAAGACGGCAATAACAGCGATCAAGAGAACCCTACTTATACCTACGAGTCCGAAGGAACTTATAATGTTTGTTTATCAGTCGATACCGATGAAACCACCACTTTAGATGTTTGCAAAGAAGTGGAACTATGTGATTTTAATGGAAATGTTGTAGCTACAAACACAGAAGCAATAGCAACAACTATAGGAGGTTTAGGACCATTTACCTTTATCTGGAAAGATGCAGCAGGCAATGAAATAATGACAACTGATCAGGGCATCATAACAGGGCTTGAGCCAGTTACAGATTACTCGGTTATAATTTCAGATGTAAATGGTTGTTCATATGAACTATCTTTTACCACCTTGTTGGAAAATGTGGGTATTTATGAAATAGAGCTTTTACAAAATTTTTCTGTTTTTCCAACACCAGCCCAAACATTTGTTCAGCTAAATGCAAGCCTTTCAGAAGTTGCCAAAATATCTTACGAAATTGTTGACATAACAGGCAGAAAAATCATCAGTGTAGATTTGGAAAATAACGATCAGGTAAATGAAACAATAAACACAGAAGCCCTGCAAAATGGTTATTATTTATTGATTTTAGACATCAATGGAAAACAGATTTCCAAAAAAATAATAATCCAATAAAATATTATTGGGTTGGTAGAGACGTTGCATGCAACGTCTAAAAAACTAGATGGATGCAACGTCTAAAATAAAAAAAGGGCGCAATACATTGCGCCCTTTTTTTATGGTAAAAATTTATTTTTTATACCGATCTGGAGCCTCCATCACATGGTTACAGTTTGTGCAAGTTCTATGATCTTCAGAAGCATAAAACTCATCAAAAACAGCTAGAAAATCCTTTTCAATATTTTCAAGAGGAAAATAACTATCATACAGCCGATGATTGCAATTATCGCAGAACCACACCAAGCCATCTTTCATATCTGTTCCTTTTCTAACACGTTCAATCACTAGCCCAATGGAACCTTCCGATCTCATTGGTGAGTGCGGCACATTAGGTGGTAATAAAAACATATCACCAGGTCCCAAAGGAATATCGACTGCTTTTCCATCTTCCTGAATACGCACAATAATATTGCCTTCAAGCTGATAGAACAATTCTTCAGTTTCATTTAAATGATAATCTTTTCTCGCATTAGGTCCAGCCACAACCATTACAATATAATCTTCGCCCATAGGATAAAGGTTTTTATTGCCAACAGGTGGTTTTAGTTTGTCTCTATTTTCATCAATCCACTTTTGTAAATTAAAAGGTCTTTGTATGGTCATAACTAATACGTTTTAATATATTTAAATATTTGCTTTTAATTAAATAAATATCAATGGTGATTGTGGCTCATGAAAGGATTTAGTGGAAACGTTGTTGGTCTTTGGCTGTTGGCTATTGGTGGCTGTTAGCTGTTGGCTATTGGTCAAAAGCCAAGTGCCAAAAGCCAATAGCTAAAAGCATTTCCACTAAATTCCTCCATGAGCCAATTTTTTACTACTGTTTTACTCCCATCTAATAAAAAAATTGCCATTGAATACAAAATATCCAACGGCAATTACCTTGCATAGGTTTAGTGTCGTCTAAAGATATTTAATTAATCGTAAAAAACAAAGATTATGGAGTATAATTTTGGTTATCGGGATTTGATATATTGTTAATAAATTTCCCAATGTGTATGTTTTAGGGTGTTTTCGTGAACCTAGCCACTCTGTCGCCACAATGGCTTCCCTTCGTATAGAACACAAGTCAGAAGACTCATTTTGACGTGTTTCAGTGATTCTACAAAAAGCCAGCAGCTATTCTCGCTTTAGAACCAATTTCTTTCTCGTCTCCGTCATTCCCAACTTGATTGGGAATCTATATACTTAGCGATGCAAGATAAACCTCGGATAACATCAGCTTGAAAACGATCAATTCTTTCTAAACCGAGAATTGCTGAAAAACCAGTACCTTATTCATCCAAAATTATGATAAATAGATTGTTTTTGTTAAATTTATTATAGGTTAATTTCATATGTGTTTTGGGTTTTCGCTTTAGAGTAGCTTCAAACTTGTATCGGGCACCGAGACGACTTATCATTGAGCAATTTCTAAGCATACCAAGCGATATGTCAATCAGACGATGTTTCATAATTCAAATTATGCTCATATTGCATCTGCTTTAAAGAAAAAATAGGCTCATGAAAGGATTTAGTGGAAACTTTGTTGGTCTTTGGCTGTTGGCTATTGGTGGCTTTTAGCTTTTGGCTTTTGGCTATTGGTCAAAAGCCAAGTGCTAAAAGCCAAAAGCTAAAAGCATTTCCACTAAATTCCTCCATGAGCCAAAAAATATTTTGAAATAATAGATTTAATCACTAAAATATTACATAAATTATGAAAAGGAATCAATGGATTTTAGGTTTGTTTTTATGCGTTTTTAGCGCATTTGTTTTACAATCTTGCGATAAGGATGATGATCCTGAAGAGCTAATTGCAGCGAACAGTGATTTTGCCAATTTTGCAAGTTGGACACTTGTAGAAACAGTTACAGAACCGAATGCTTTATTAGGGGAAGTGGCTCATGGTGGACAAAGTGAAACAGCTATTAGAAAAATTTATATTAAAGATGGAGCGAAAAGAGGTTCTGATGGTTATCCAATAGGAACCGTAATAGTAAAACATACTTCTTTTGAAGATTCAGATGATAATGCTTATCTTGGAATGGTGAAAAGAGGCAATGATTTTGATACTGATAGAGGAGATTGGGAATATTTCATCTTAAATGCTGCTGGCGAAATTCAAAGTGATGCTGATGGCGATTTAAGAGGTGATTCTGCTTTTAAAATGTGTGGTGGCTGTCATACTATAGCTTCAGACACAGATTACATTTTCACAACAAATTAATTTTGATAAAGACGTTATCGAATAGTCGGTTTCGTAGAATATAAAGAAGAGGAATATCTGTATACGGGCAACCCTTGCGGTTGCCCATTTTTTTGCGATTTCCAAAGAATCGACAAAAAAGAAGGAAAGCTGCAAAGGAAGAACTTGGCGAAACGGTCAAATTCCCTAATTTGTCGTATAGACAAAGTATTTGCATCAAATTTAATTGTAGATTCGTATCTTAAGTAAAGTGAAAATAATAAGTTCACTATTTAGACAAGCTTATTTTTTTCTTATTTATCTTTAAAAAATCCTTGCATAGCAGGGCTACGGAAGTATTTTTTAAACATAAATAAGGACAAAAGAAGCCGTCTAAATTGTGAAAGTTATTTTTTTCGCTTTACTAAATTATAATTTAGTTTAAAAACCTATGAAACAAGTATTTAGTAAAAATAGAATCATACAGTTGTTGGTTTTGGTGTTAGTCTCCGCATTTTCAGCCTGTTCAAGTGATAATGAGGAAGATTTGCTTGGTGAACTTGAAATAAAAGATATTTCTTTTGCTGAACAAATTCTGCCATTAGTTGAAAGTAATTGTTATGGCTGCCACAGTATGGCAAATAGCAGTATAGGTGCTGGAATTGTATTAGAAGGATATGATGCTATCAAAGTTCAAATAGATGCAGATAAATTTTTGCAAGTTTTAAGAGCCGAGGGCGATTTATCCCAAATGCCACCAGGAGCACCACTTACAGAAACCCAAATCTTGACGGTTGAAACTTGGATAAATGAAGGGGCTTTGATGAATTAATTTTTTGACCCAAAGATTAAACCTATGAAAAAAATTATAATGTTGCTGGTATTATTGGCGATTTTAGCTGGAGCTTATTATGGATTTTCTGAATTTAACAGAGGAAATGTAGGAGCTGGTAATGCAGATTTTAAAGTATCCACTGCCGAATTGTTTGAGGCATTTGATGATGATGAATCAGCAGCAAATGCCAAATATCTTGATAAAACAGTAGAAGTAACTGGTGTAATACAAAAGGTATCCAAAGGTAAAGACGGAAAAACAACCGTAACACTAGATGGCGGAATGATGTTTGGCATTACCTGTGAAATGTTTGAGAGCGAAAAATTGGATCAAAGCAAATACAAAAAAGGAGAAAAAATTACTTTAAAAGGTATATGCACAGGATATCTCTCTGATGTCGTGCTGGTTAGATGTGTAGGAGCGTGATTTTCTTCAATTTCACACGATGGCTTTAAACTTCCATCTTAAAATTGGATCAAATAGGGTAGAGATATTTTACTTATTAAATTTCAAAAAAATAACTATGTCAATAAAAAAAAGCTTATCTATAGGTTTCTTATTAACCATATTTGCATTGTGTTCTTATGCGCAAAATGATGCGAAATATTTTACCAAGGAAGGACATATATCTTTCCATTCAGAAACAAAAATAGAAACCATTGAGGCAGACAATTACAAAGCCACAAGTATCTTTGATTCAAATACAGGCGACATAGAGTTTAAAGTATTAATCAAAGCTTTTGACTTTGAAAAAGCATTGATGCAAGAACATTTCAATGAAAACTATATGGAATCTGATCAGTTTCCAAAATCAATTTTTAAAGGAAAAATCACCAACATTGCCGATGTTGATCTTACGACAGATGGAACTTACGAAGTAAATGTAGTAGGTGATATGACCATTCACGGAGTTACAAATGCAGTTTCTACGACTGGTAAAATGATGGTAGAAGCTGGTAAAATAAAAGCGACTTCTGAGTTTATTATAAAGCCAGCAGATTACGAGATAAAAATCCCTACAGTAGTAGTGGACAACATCGCTGAAGAACTCACAATAAAAGTTGATTTGGACTATCAATTGTTTAAAAGATAAATGGCTCATGGAGGAATTTAGTGGAAAAGCTTTTGGCTTTTAGCTTTTGGCACTTGGCTTTTGACCAACAGCCAACGGCCAATAGCCAATAGCCACCAATAGCCAAAGACCAACAACGTTTCCACTAAATCCTTTCATGAGTCAGATAAATAAAATAATATAATATTAAAAATTTTAAGAGCGGATGTTGCATTGATTTGCTCATCCGCTTTTTTTATTAAATTAATAAAAGTTGAATTAATAAAATATCTCTTATGAAAAGAATACTACTAACACTAATCTTTACACTATTTGCATTTAACACAAACAATGCCCAAGACTTATTAGACCTTTTAGGGGATGAGGAAGAAACGACAGAATACGTAAATGCCAGTTTTAAAACAACAAGAGTAATAAATGCACAGTCTTTAGAAAATGTAGCAGGTGGCGTTTTAGATTTTAAAATTTCACACAGGTTTGGAAAAGTAAACCAAGGAGCCTACGAACTTTGGGGTTTAGACAACGCCTCAATGAGAATGGGTTTTGATTATGGAATCAATGATTGGTTTATGATTGGAATAGGGCGTAGTACCATTGGCAAAACCTACGACGCATTTTTTAAAGCAAAAGTGTTAAGACAGTCAACAGGTAAAAAGAAAATACCTTTATCAGTTTTGGTCTATGGAGGATTGACAAATAAAACCCTAAGAAGAACCGAGGCAGAAGATGATATATTGAGTTTTAAACATAGACTTGCTTATACAGCTCAAGTAATCATAGGGAGTAAATTAAGTAAAAATACCAGTATTGAAATTTTACCAACCATTGTACACAGAAATCTTACAGCAACAGAAGCTGAAAAAAATACTGTCTTTGCATTAGGTTTTGCAGGTCGTCAAAAAATAACAAAAAGATTAGCAATAAATGCAGAATACTTTTTTGTAGCTCCAGATCAGGTTGCAAAAGGAATCAAAAATTCCCTTTCTCTTGGTTTGGACATAGAAACAGGCGGACACGTTTTCCAATTACATTTCACCAATGCAAGAGCGATGCATGACAACGGATACATACTTGAAACCACAGGCGATTGGTTGGACGGAGATATTTATTTTGGCTTTAATATTTCTAGGGTATTTACGGTTGTGAGGTAGAAATATGTGTGGGCAAGGTTTTCTCAAAACAAACAAAAAAGCGTGTCATCCTCGTGTGCGAGTCCAACAGATTTCTGGAGCGTAGCGTAAGAAATATCTGTGGTCCGACATTTCGGGATCTCCTCAATTTTTAGGACTGCTCGTGATTGTTTTTTTTTGCCTGCCCTCAACTTGATTGATGGGACGGCGAGAATCAACTTCGATCAAGTCGTCTCCCCGCTGTCCGTTGCAATGCATTTATGTGTGTGTCTACAAGATAGGGCAACCGCAAGGATTGCCCCTACACACATAAATACATTTCCACTCGCATCGTATGTTAGCGGAATGAAAATATATGGAGCAAATGTCATTAAAAAAGTGAAAAAGGTTAATTTAAAGTGAGAATAGTAAAAAGGTCCTTCTCGCATTGGTACAACGATACC
>Ga0209187_1000699_pt1 | contig 51307 bp, 32 predicted proteins | sample BantaG_FD_187430 | JGI IMG/M metagenome (GOLD analysis project Ga0209187, IMG submission 187430) | Marine algal microbial communities from Bantry Bay, Ireland - BantryBay_4 metaG (SPAdes) (version 2) | ecosystem: Host-associated > Algae > Red algae > Unclassified | place: Bantry Bay, Ireland...
TCGTGAAAGTCTCTGATTTTGGGGCCTCGAAAACCTGGGGCGGGCTAAAGCCCTTTCACGATAAACCGTCGGTTCCCGACGTGGATATATCGACCCGTTTTACGGGGGTTGAAACCCCCGCCTATATCTAAACCGTCGGTTCCCGACGAGCGTCCGTCATTCCTGCTATATATCATAGAGTGGCGCCTCCTCCCGCGCTTCGCTTGGCGGTTGAAACGTTGTCATGAACTTTCGGTCAGATTTGTAAAAAGTTGAACGTGTTGCAGTTGGAGTTCGTCGGGAACCGACGGCTTATCATAGGCGGGGGTTTGAACCCCCGTTAAAACGCACGAGCCATCGTCGTCAGGAACTGACGGTTTAACAAAAGAGGGCTTTAGCCCGTTATTCGTATTGTAGTTTGAAGCGTCCAAAGGGGCGTAATAGAAATGCTTTATCGTGAAAGTCTCTGATTTTGGGGCCTCGAAAACCTGGGGCGGGCTAAAGCCCTTTCACGATAAACCGTCGGTTCCCGACGTGGATATATCGACCCGTTTTACGGGGGTTGAAACCCCCGCCTATATTTAAACCGTCGGTTCCCGACGAGCGTCCGTCATTCCTGGCTATAGACTTTAGAGTGGCGCCTCCTCCCGCGCTTCGCTTGGCGGTTGAAACGTTGTCATGAAGTTTCAGGTTAGATTTGTAAAAAGTTGAACGTGTTGCAGTTGGGGACGTTTTCATATCGCATTCTACTCATCTCCTTGTTGGAGCGCAAAGCTCTTTGGGAGCTGCGTTTTGCTCGAACCCTCAGGAACTGTACAATGCTGTAATGTGCAGGTGCAAAGGTTTTGACAAACTGCCAGCGAGTATTCTTAAACATACGGAATTCCTCTTTTTTTGGGGGTAAAAATTGAGGAAATTATGATGAACCAGACCTTTCGGGTAATCCTGCTGTCTATCGGGATGCAGATCCTACTTTGTTGTCCATCTGTTTTGGCGCAAGAAGCTGAATTGATGAAGTTGAAGTACGAGCAAGCCTTGCTTCAGATCGACAACGCGCACAAAATCAACATGGCCGAGCTTTTGGAGAAGTACAATCGCGCTTTGCAAGGAATTGCGAACCAGGCCCAGCAGAGCGGTGATTTAGATACAGTGGTTGTGGTTCGAAAGGAAAAGGACCTCTACGAAGCGGACGCTTTTGTTTATCTTGAAGATCCGACCGTCTCGCCGTCGATTCGCAAGCTGCGGTTGACCTTGTATGGTGGAGTCAAAAAGCATCGCCTCGAACATGTTTCTAAACGTAGCGACTTAGCCAGTGCCTTTGGTCGTGCCCTTGATGCGAAGATAAAGTCACTCACCCAGAGTGGTGATCTCGACACCGCGCTCAGCTTGAAATCGCTCAAAGAACAGTCGATTCAAGATTTGAAATCGTTGTCTTCGGTTGAAACGGAATCGGTCGATGGCGGTGGGATTAAGAACCCTAGTTTCAACGAAGGTTTAGATGGTTGGACCAAATCGGGAACGATTAACTTATTGAAAGAGGTCAGTCTAAAGACCGCGCGTACGCAATCCTATGCGCAGTTGATGGCGGCATCATCCGCGGCTAGCTTGACGGTGAAAATTCCCCAGCGGGTGATCGAGGGAGGCGGTAGATTGGTGTTTAAATATCGCTACTCGCCCGACTATATGGGACGGCAGTCATCGCACTCAAATTACAGTTATGGAATGGGTATCGGGCGCCGTAAGTCGAGCCGACCAAACGTTTCGTATAGTACGTCGTTGACCACCTTAAATAGTAGGGCAAAAAAGGGGTGGCTTGAAAAGCGTTACCCCCTAAGTTCAACCTCTATAGCTGCTTCTGGTTATGACATGATTGCAATCTCGACCCAGGGTACGACGGGTTCTTTGCTCATCGACGATGTGCGTTGGGAATAAGTTTTCAGTCTAAGTCTTAGGGTTAACCCAGGCTACTCATAACCCACTCCGCTTTGGACGGAGATGAACCGCGAAGCGGTCCCAATCGTTGGCCATGGACGCGAGTCCATGGATGGGTGCGGAAGATTTGGTGCGGAAGACTTCAGAGTCGCAACGCGACGGCATTACTCTGTTGCGGGCTTGTTCAGCATGCTGACGAGGAGGACAAAGAAACAGAGCACGAGGTTGAAGAGCGGGATTTGTAGTGGAAGCGGCAGAGCGTAAATAATTGCGGTGGCGGGAATCCACACCAGCCAGGTCGAAAGTAAAACGCTGGGGACATCTTCAAAAAAGAGGTGCCGATTTAATTGTCTGCGAAGGCGCGACCACGAGAAGTCAACGTCGCGCCACGCGTAGGCGATGGTGGTGAAGGCGGCCGAGAAGAGAACACAGTAGACAAATTGATCAACCAGTACCTTGGGGAGAATAGTACGCCAATGCGGGCCGGTACCGAAAAGCCAATCTTGAAGCCGGTAAAATGCGTCTACCTCGATGCCGCGAAGGGCCCAAAATAACACGTAAAAGAGGCCCCAGTTACGCGCTCGGCCGGTTGGAATTTGTTTGGAGGTCCATAGATAGAGCCATGGAATGAGCCCGCCAAAGATTCCGGTTGCGATCCCAGAGTAGAGGTAGCCGTAGCGTTGGCGGAGCCGCACGATGGCGTCAAAGCTAGGGCGTGATGCATCGACAAAGTAGTAGGCCAGCACCACGCTGAGGGCGATGATCCACAGCACCATGCCTGGCACAAGGTTTTGTTTCATCCCGTTGATGCTACGTTGCCAGAGTCGCTGGCCGTCGTGTCGGAGCGAGCGGGGTGGGGGAGAAGAAGATGGCGCGGTAGACATTGAGTTAAAGAGTGAGCATGGACCTATCGATCACGTTCTCGTGGCGCGACGATAAAGTGAACAAATTTTGCACTTGTTTATCGGAGGGCAGATCTGAAGTGGCATGAAAAAGCTAGCCTCCGGCTTTCAAGTTCGTAAGCCCATCCCCCGAATCCTGTAAACCTGTCAAAACTTCAAACCCGAGCGGGCAATTCTCCTTCTGCCTTCATGAAAAGAGAGCGGAGCGTGTCGTTTGTTCTCCGATCGCGCTTCCAGCGCTCGAGAGTTATTTTTCCGATTGTTCCGGTGGTTCCCTTCGGTCACCGACCGGCTAATCGCCTTCAAGCCTCCGGCTTTCAAGTTCGTAAGCCCCATCCCCCGAATCCTGTAAACCTGTCAAAACTTCAAACCCGAGCGGGCAATTCTCCTTCTGCCTTTATGAAAAGAGAGCGGAGCGTGTCGTTTGTTCTCCGATCGCGCTTCCAGCGCTCGAGAGTTATTTTTCCGATTGTTCCGGTGGTTCCCTTCGGTCACCGACCGGCTAATCGCCTCCAAGCCTCCGGCTTTCAAGTTCGTAAGCCCCATCCCCCGAATCCTGTAAACCTGTCAAAACTTCAAGCCCGAGCGGGCAATTGTCCTTCTGCCTTCATGAAAAGAGAGCGGAGCGTGTCGTTTGTTCTCCGATCGCGCTTACAGCGCTCGAGAGTTATTTTTCCGATTGTTCCGATTGTTCCCTTCGGTCACCGACCGGCTAATCGCCTTCAAGCCTCCGGCTTTCAAGTTCGTAAGCCCATCCCCCGAATCCTGTAAACCTGATAAAACTCAACCGTGAGCTGGCAGGATTACAGAATACGCATCAGGAGCGGTTTAAACGAATTCGAGTTCGATTTGTTTGCGCTCGCGGTCGACCTTGGTGATCTTCACTTTCACGCGATCGCCGAGGCGGTAGACTTTTCCGGTTCGTTTACCGGTGGCTTTAAATCCGGTTTCGTCCGCGGCAAAGTAGTCGTGCTTCATACCTGCAAAAGGAATGAGCCCGCGCATGAGGGATTCCTGTAGTTCGATGAGAATTCCCCGTGGCTTGATCGAGCTGATGTAGGCGTCTTTAGGTTCGAACTCACCTGATTCGAGTTGCTTCTCATAGTGCTCGAGCAACTTGGCTTGGGTGGTATCCTTCTCTGCTTTTTCCGCGTTTTGTTCGCGTTCGGAGCAGTGCATGGCGATTTTTGCTACCGCGGCTTTGTCGGCGTAGGGTGGGGGATTTCCTTTTTCGTGGGCCTTGAGCATGCGGTGAACCATCAAGTCAGGGTAGCGCCGAATCGGCGAGGTGAAGTGCGTGTAATGCGTGAAGGAGAGCCCGAAGTGATCCGCCCGTGTTTCGCTGTAGAGCGCGCGTTGCATGTTTTTCAACATGGCCAAAACGGTGGGGTATTTAAGTCCTGGATTGGTTTGCTGTTCCAAGGTGTCGTTCAGCTGGGCGCGGTCCATCGGCGGGTTGGGAACCCCGAGGGAAACAAGTTCTTCTGCCATGGAGGCCCACTGTTCTTCCGTGGGTTCTTCGTGGATTCGGTAGATCGCTGGCATGCCGTTTTTGGTCAAAATCTCTGCCACGACTTTATTGGCCACGAGCATACATTCTTCAACCAAGGTGTAGGCTTCAATCGGATCGCGTTTGACGATGTCTTTGATTTTTCCGTCTTTGGTGAGTTCGCAGCGAACTTCCGGCACGCTAAACATGACCGCGCCGTCATCGACTCGGTTGTCGCGCAAGGTGCGAGCCAGAATGCGAAGCTCTTGCAACGAGGCTTGGATCTTTTTGTTGATGCCTTTGACAATGCCTTCGTCGAAGTAGTCTTGCACCATGCCGTAGGTAAGGCGCGCTTTGGAATGAATCACTCCTTCGCAGGTCTCTTGGCTAACAATTTTTCCTTCGCGGGTCATTTCGATGATCACCGAATGCACCAAGCGGTCGCGCTGCGGCACGAGGCTACAGAGATCGGTGGTGAGTCGGCCGGGAAGCATGGTGACCACGCGGTCGACTAAGTAGGCACTGATGCCCCGGTTGACCGCTTCGCGATCGATGGGGTTATCAAGTTGCACGTAGTGAGCCACATCAGCGATGTGAACCCCTAAGCGCCAATTGCCGTTGTCAAGAACGTCGACGGATAAGGCGTCGTCGTGGTCCCGGGCGTCGGGTGGATCAATGGTGTAGGTGAGCCAGCCACGAAAATCTTGGCGGCGGTTCACTTCTTTTTCCGTGACACCTGGCTTCATGTTTTTGGCCTCTTCGATCACATCGGCAGGAAAATCCTGGGTGAGCTTGTAGGTCCGCATGATGCTGAGGACGTCGACGCCGGCTTCGTCTGCGCCACCGATGTCTTCGATAACCTCTCCATATAGGGAGCCACCAAGTTTTTCGGGTTCTTCCAGCTCTGCGTTTACCTTGCGGTTTTTCGCGGGTTTGATGCCCTCGGCAAAGCCGGTGACGTGGATCGATTTGCCGAGGCGGCTGTCGTCTGGAATAATAAACCAGCTACGGCCGCGTTTGACTAGGGTGCCGACCGCGGTGGTAGACCCGCGTTCAACGATGTCAATGACGCGACCTTCGGTGGTTTTACTCCCTTTTCGGCGGCTTCCCGTTAGCTCGACCCATTCGATTTTCACGCGGTCAAGATGACGGGCTCCATTTAGCTCGTGGGGTGGGATAAAGATGTCTTCGAGGTCATCGTCATCGGAATCTTCGCGTTTTACGAAGGCAAATCCGTGTGGATGGACCGAGATGGTACCGACTAAAATGTCGCCAGAACCGGCCAGACAATAGGTATTTCCTCGATTTTTAAGGATGGTTCCTTCGTTTTCTAATTTACGCAAGAGAGTGCGTAGAGAGCGTTTTTCGTCTGGATGCAGACGCAAGCGCTTGGCCAATTCATGTTGTTTGGCGGGCTTGTATGTGTTGTCGCGCATCAGTTTCAGCAATTCACGCTGGATGTGCTGAGTGGATAAACTCATTTGGTTTCCTTTAATCTTCGTTCTTTGAACTTTTTTTATTAGGGAATCGGTATGAAAATCGTTTTGGCTGCTAGTGAATGCGTCCCTTTTGCCTCGACCGGAGGCTTGGGTGACGTTGCAAGTGCACTTCCCAAAGCCCTAGTTGGGCTGGGACATGAATGCATTCGTATTCTTCCTTATTATCGAGCCACTGCGCAATGGGCAGATGCCCAGATGAAACAAGCGGCCGCCCTGAGAAAAAGCCAAGGGAAATCCAAAGGCGGTTTAAAAGGGAAATCGTTAACAAAGAGCTCGTTAAAAGGTGAGGGTGTACGTGATGCATTCGCAATCGAAAAAACGGATATCTTATTAGAGATTCCAATCGCAGATGAATGGCTTCAAGCCGAGGTTCTCCTGCTTGCCCCAAAGAATGCACCGAAAACGTACTTTGTCAAGTTTGATGGATTTTATGATCGCGATGGATTGTATGGTCCACCTGGCGGTGAGTTCCACGACAACATTTGGCGCTATGCATTTTTTCAGAAAGCAGTTGTCGCGTTGTTGGATGAACTGAAGTTCAAAGCGGATATTGTGCATTGCAATGATTGGCAGACGGGGATCATTCCTTCTTACCTCAAACATGGCATCGATGGCCAAGGGCGGACACAAACCGAGAAGACGGTCTACACCATCCACAACTTGGCCTACCAAGGGACCTTTCCAGGGATCAATTTCCACATTCTGAATCTCCCAAATTCCGAGTACACCATGGAGGGGGTCGAGTTTTACGACAACATCAACTTTATGAAGGCCGGGATCTTGAATGCGGACTTGGTCACCACGGTGAGCGATACTTACGCGGAGGAAATTCAAACCGAAGAGCGCGGCGAAGGCTTGCACGAAATACTCGGCTTCCGGAAAGACGACTTAATCGGTATCGTTAACGGGGTGGACTACGATACCTGGAATCCAGAAACCGATCCGATGATTGAAGCCAATTACGATCCGACCAACCTTGCGGGGAAAGCCAGTTGCAAAAAGGCCCTGCTCAAACGCATGGGACTCAAGCATAACAAAAATATTCCTGTCATTGGATTGGTCTCACGCCTTGCGAGCCAGAAGGGGATCGATCTCATTGGCTTCTGCATCGAAGAAATCATGGACATGGGCTATCAGTTCGTTTTGTTGGGCTCGGGTGATTCGCGCTACGAGCGCTTTGTGCGTGGCTGGTGCGATGCCTGGCCGGATCAGTTTGCTGCCGAAATTGGTTTTAGCCATGAGTTGGCGCATCAGATCGAAGCGGGGTCGGATCTCTTTTTGATGCCCTCTGTGTTTGAGCCCTGTGGTTTGAATCAGCTCTACAGTCTTAAATACGGAACCATTCCTGTGGTCAGTAATACCGGCGGGCTCGCTGACACGGTACAGGACTTTGACGGCAAAAAAGGCACGGGCTTTGTCATGAAAACGTACGACATTGCGGGGCTGAATGACGCCTTACAGCGGGCCAAAGACCTCTGGGATGATAACCCTTGGGGCTGGAAAGCCATGGCAAAACGCGGCATGAAACTCGACTTCAGCTGGGATTCCACCGCAGAAGACTACGTGAAAATTTATAAAAACCTCCTCCATTAACCCGATCATGTCGGCTTAAACCGCAGGTTGCTCCCTAAAATTATGAGCCGGTTGTACATAAAATACAGATCCGCTTGCTTCTTTGGACAATAGCGACTTGCTCTCTGCCTGAAATTCATTAGCAAATTTCTAATCAGGGTGAATCAAGCCCTCCAAATTTAAGAACGCTACACCGTTCAATCTAATCAACGTAAACAACTAGGAAGACAATGAGCTTAAAACTACGCGAAGACGCAAAATACTCTCTGTTGGTCGCGACCAGCATGGGCGTTCGTTTGACCCCCATCGATCACCTCCCATTCCACAGTGCGGACTTGCTCCGGATTCAGGCGACCAGCGCTGAAACCAATGTCGCAAGCGTCGTCTCTTATCTTGGCTTGCCAACCAAAGTGCTCACCAACTTTGTCAAAGGCAGCCCGGTTGCTCGTTTGATCAAAGACAACTTGTTGGCACGCCACATGGAGGTCGAAGGTCCTGAAGTAGAGCAGGGAGATCCTTGGGGATACCGTCACCAATTTAACCTCGCAGACAGTGGCTTCGGCAATCGTGGACCTCGGGTTCAAAACGACCGTGCTGGCGAAGTAGGACGTTTGCTCAACGTAAAAGATTTCGATCTCGAACGTATCTTCGGCGACGAAGGGGTGAAGATTCTTCACTTGTCTGGACTCATCGGCGCGCTTTCGCCCGATACCGGAACCTTCTGCCTCGAGTTGGCTCGGGCGGCGAAAAAGCACGGTACCGCGATTTCGTTTGACCTCAATCACCGCGCTTCTTTTTGGAATGGCCGGGACGAGGAGCTTCGCGAAATCTTCACCGAAATTGCATCCGTATCGGATATCTTGATCGGCAACGAAGAAGACTTCCAACTCTGCCTCGGGGTCGAAGGCCCTGAAGCCGGTGGCGAAGGTCTCACGGAAAAAATTGATGGCTTCAAAGGCATGATCAAACGCGCTGGCGAAATGTTCCCTAACACGTCTGTATTTGCCACTACCTTGCGCGAAGTCGAAACTGCGAACCTGCACCAATGGGGCGGGATCATCGGTGTCGACGGTGAGTTCCATGTGGTCGAGCCGAAACCGATCGTGGTCAACGACCGCATTGGCGGCGGTGACGGATTTGTTGGCGGCATGCTTTATAGTGTGCTCAAAGGCTGGGAGCCAGCAAAATGGCCGCAGTTCGGTTGGGCTACGGGCGCGCTCGCTGCGACCATGTATACCGACTACGGCCAGCCTGCTGACGAAGAGCAAGTGTGGAGCATTTGGGAAGGCAACGCGCGGGTTCGTCGCTAGTTCCGTTCCGTAAGCGGACACGCTTCAAGCAAAAGCCTTCGGTGTTCAGCCGAGGGCTTTTTTGTGTGCTTCAGGTGGTTGGTTGTGCCCTTGCGGACAGGTAGGTTCGCAGGATCATCTGGAGAATGGGATGGCCTTGAGTGCTGTACTCACAGCCAGAGACCTGAAGATAAGCCGATGTGCATCAAAACAGATTGGGATTCCAGACAGTTAATGGCGCGTATGGCGTGGGCCAAACGCTACCGCAAAGGGTAGGGGCGAGACGACTTTCGTTCCCTCCTCGTCATGCTTCGGGATACGGCTCGGTTCTTTTTACCGGCCCAAGCAAAGATCATCTACCCGTTTCGCAGCAACGATTTTCAACCTTAGGACGACTTTCCGACAAACACGGATTGAATATCCGTGCTACGGTTTGCTGCGGCAAAATCGCCGAAGGCCAAGGAGCGGCGGTTTCCAACCGCCGACAGGTTATCGCCTTTAGTGTCAGGCCCCAATGGTACTTAATTTGGTCAACGAAGCTGGCCTCCCTGCGCACCCGTTTCGCAGCAACGATTTTCAACCTTAGGACGACTTTCCGACAAATACGAATTGAACATCCGTGCTACGGTTCGCTGCGGCAAAATCGCCGAAGGCCAAGGAGCGGCGGTTTCCAACCGCCGACAGATTAGGGCCTGTGGTGTCAGGCCCCAATGGTACTTAATTTGGTCAACGAAGCCGGCCTCCCTGCGCACCCGTTTCGCAGCAACGATTTTCAACCTTAGGACGACTCACCGACAAACACGGATTGAAATCCGTGCTACGGTTCGCTGCGGTAAAATCGCCGAAGGCCAAGGAGCGGCGGTTTCCAACCGCCGACAGGTTATCGCCTTCGGTGTCAGGCCCCAATGGTACTTAGATAAGTCATCATCGTATTTTCTTGCGTCATGATACATCGTGGGAATTCGTCCTGAAGTGGGCGGCATATCGTAAGCCGTCTGCAAGGCTACGAATCCGTCGAGACCGCGTCAGCCAGCTCCGGAGTCATTCATTCGCGTAGAATCATCTTCGCCAATGTCTGAAATCCTGTTGGAATTCCCTCTTATGCTTGGTACCCATTCGACAGCCCATGAAAATTTCAACTCTACTTTTAATCAGTCTCTTACTCACCTTTACTAGCTGCAAAGACGGCAGTGGTAGTCATTCAGGTGACAGCTCCGCGAAACGAAGCTTTGTCACCATCGGTACTGCTCCCACGGGTGGCGCCTTCGCCCCAGTCGGCAATGCCATCGCCAATGCGGTTCAGGCCGGAGCAGACGGGAACTCGAACCTAAACTGGAAGGTGTCGACCGAAGGAACCAAAGGCACTCAACAAAACATCCGCGCCCTCGATGCCGGCGAACTTCAGTTCGGCATGGCCAATTCCGCCATCACCTATTTCGCGATTCGCGGCGAAGGGGCTTGGGATAAAAAATATGGGGTTCGCCACGTGGCCACCCTCGCACCGAATGTGTCCCAATTCATTGCGCTCGAAAAAAGTGAGATCAAATCCTTCGCCGACTTCAAGGGTAAGCGGGTTGCAGTCGGGCCAGCCGGAGCAGGCTTCGGCTACTTCATCGATCCAATTCTCAAGGCGCACAACATTGGGCCAGACGACTACAAGGCGGTCAACGCCAACTACAGCCAGTCGGTCGACATGCTGAAAAACGGAGACGTAGACGTCGCCTTTCTCGGTGGCGCGGTGCCGATCCAAGCCGTGGTGCAAGCGGCCTCAACCCATAAAGTCGCGTTCGTTCCCTTTGATCCTGCCGCGATTAAATCGTTGGCCGAAGCTTATCCGTTCTACCGCCCGATCAAGGTGGCGAAAGATAAATACGGTTTCTTGGAGGCGGACTTCAACGCGCTATCCTGCGGGGAAATGCAACTCATCACCGCAGCCAGCCTCGACGATGAAACCGTCTATCAGTTCACCAAGTTTTTGTGGGAGCAGCGGGCGGAAGTCGTCAAAGGCCACCCCGCCGGAAAAGCGATTAACGAGAAGAATGTCGCCCGCGATGTTGGAACCGAGTTTCATCCCGGGTCAGCAAAATTCTACCGCGAAATCGGTGTGTTGAAATAGTCGTTGAGGTTGAACCAGTCGATCACCCCTGATAATTTCGAATCGATGAACCAAGCTCCTAAGCCGCTCTCTAAAGGCTACGCGATCCTGGCCGTACTGCTCTGTGCCTACGTGATGATTTCGATCATCAAACCGGTTTTTCCCGAACAACCCATGGGGCAACTTTCGCTCTTCGCCATGATCGGGCTTTGCCTGGTTTTTATCGGCACCCCCGCGCATCCAAAGCTGGCGGGAAATCGGGGGGCACGCGGGATCGACGGCCTGCTTTGTCTCCTCGCGGTCCTGACCTTCGGGTACCTGTTGATACAATCTGAGCCGCTGTTTCAGGCGCTATGGGTCGACGGGGCGAGCCTTGGGGATCGAAGCGGAGCGGAGAATCACGTTGAATATATTTTGGGCATCATCGGCTTGGTCGTGGTGCTTGAAGCGGCTCGCCGCTGCCTTGGGTGGACCCTCGCGATCCTTTCCCTACTCTTTCTCGCGCACGCGCTATTTGGGCATTTGAGTCCGGATTGGTTGTTCCCGCATCCGCCCAAATCAGGGCCAAAAGTTGTGGCAAAAACCTTCCTGCAAAATGGCGGGGTGCTCGGTCCGGCCCTGCAGGTCATGTTCAAATATGTCTTTCTCTTTGTCCTCTTCGGAGCGCTGTTGGAGATGACGGGGGCAACCTCCTTTATTATCAATTTCGCGCGCCGCATCTTTCGCAATAGCGTGGGCGGGCCGGCTAAAGTGTCGGTGGTATCCAGCGGACTGATGGGCTCTCTTTCGGGTTCCGCCGTGGCCAATACTGCGACCACGGGGACCTTCACCATCCCGCTCATGACGGGAACCGGCTTCACCAAAGAAACCGCCGGTGGGGTCGAAGCCGCGGCCAGCTCAGGCGGCGCGCTTATGCCTCCGATCATGGGGGCTGGCGCCTACATGATGCTCGAGCTGATCGAAGGGGTGCAGTACGTCGAAATTTTGCAGGCCGCGATTATTCCTGCCTTGCTGTACTATTTTGCGTTGCTCCTCTCGGTGCATTGGCAGGCCCGCAAGAATGGGGTGGCAGCCACGCAGGAACGCCCCGAAGATCTACCGCTTATTCCCATGCGAGGGTTCCTCTTTTTTGGCGCCTTCGCCTTGTTGATTTTTCTTCTCCTCCCGCCTGGCAGCCTCACGCTGGGTAAGACCTCGATTCCGCCCGGACTTACCCCTGATAAAGCGGCCGCGATCTGCGTTTTGGTCGTGGTGGTCATCGGTTGGCTGCATCCGAAAACTCGGCTCACGCCTCGCGACCTTGTAAAGGCCTGCGTGAAAGCTTCGCGGGGTGGGGTGGCCCTGGTTGCCGCGGCGGCCTGCGTCGGCATTATCCTCGGAGTGGTCGATATCACGGGCCTTGGTCGTGATCTGCCCAATGCTATTGTTAAGTTAAGTCAGGGTATGCTGCTTCTCGGGCTCCTGCTCTTAATGGTCAGCACCATCATTCTTGGAATGGGGCTTCCTTCCGTGGTCTGCTATCTCCTCATGGCGACCATCGTGGGCAGCATGATCCGCGACTTCGAGCTCGTGACCCTTTCGCTTCACCTCTTCATCTTCTATTTTAGCATGATGTCGATGGTGACCCCGCCCGTGGCATTGGCGGCCTATGCGGCCGGGGCGATATCGGGGGGCAACATCATGAAAACCGCCTTCGCCGCCTTCCGCTTTGCCCTCGTCGGCTTCGCGCTTCCCTTTGCCTTTGTTCTCAAGCCGGAGATCATTACCTTGGCCTCGGACGGAACTCGGGCCGCTGCGATTCCGATTGTCTTGCATGTACTAGGCGCTTTGATTGGGGTCATTTTACTTGCGGCCGGCATGGTTGGTTTTGCGTTCAAGCCCCTCGCGCTGTGGATGCGAGCGGTGCTTACGGTCTGTGCTCTGACGAGTTTTCTCACCATGACCTCTGGTACCCAACTTTGGATTCATCTCGGAAGCCTTGGGCTTGGGCTGGCCTTGCTCGCGTACTCGTGGTTGAGCGGAAAGCCGAAGGTCGAGTTGGTTGAGGGTGGCGTGGTAGGCGAAGCATCCCCGGCCTGAATACACCTTTAATTCCACCAGATATAGCGGTCGCGCACCTTGCTGATGTGCAAGATGATCGCTGCTCAAGGCGGTGGTTCGTATTTTTCGAGTCGGAGCGACTCTCTGGTGGGTTACGACATCGTCCATGGACGTGCGTGCATGTCTAGCAAATGACGCAGGTCTGAATCTTCCAGGACGAGGTTATTGGATGTTCGACTAAACCTCGTTCATCTCGATCAAGACTTCTGCTTCGACTTTTCTCCTCATTCTGTCCACGTTTCGCTTCCGTATGACAAACCAAGACGACCAAGAGCCCGATCCGATTTCTGCCGAGACCATGCCTGCCTTCGAAGTCATATGGCAGGACGAAACGGCTGCAGTGGTGTGCAAGCCCTCCGGTGTCTTGACTCACAATAGTCAATACGCGGGGCCTTCCGAATACGCGATGCTACAGGCGACCCGTGATCATTTTAAACGTCGGGTGTGGATGGTGCATCGCTTGGATCGCGGCACCAGCGGTGTCCTGCTCATCGGGTTTGTTGGTGCAGAGGTCGAGGGGTGGGCCGAAGCGATTCGGGCTGGCGAGAAGCAATACCTTGCGCTGGTGCGCGGGCGGGTGAACGAGGTGGTGACGGTTGATCGCGCGCTAAAAGATCATGGGGGCGGCGTCGAGCGCGAGGCGGTCACGACCATCAGTCCCGTCGCGGTGTCTGAGATCGAACGCGCGAGCTTGGTACGCTGTCGGCTTGAACACGGGCGCTACCATCAGGCTCGACGGCATCTAAATCGCGCGGGGCATCCGGTGATTAATGACAGCAGCCACGGGGATACTCGTTTCAGTCGAGGCTTCCGTGAGCGCTGGGGAATTTATCGGCTGACCCTGCACGCCGAGCAACTTCGGATCGTGCACCCTAAGACGGGGGAAAAGCTCAACCTTTGCTGTCCGCTCCCGCCAGAGATGCAAGCGGTGGCAGAAGAGATTTTTCCTGACTTACTTTTTCCACTCGAGCTTTGACGGCTCGATGATGACCGGGGTTTCCGCGCCGGGGAAGCTTTCTGGAATCGGGAGGGTTACCTTGCGGGTGGCAACCCATTCGGTGCTGCGGGCGAAGATGGTTTGAAAGCCGACGCAGTGCAGCGCGGTAGCATCTTTATCATTGCGCCAGCGGTGGCCCATAGAGGTGACGATGACACTGCCGGCGCCGTATTTCACTTCCCAGGTCATGGGTTCGTTTTCGCCTGAGCCGCGTTGGGCTGGATCGGAGAACGCGCTCGAGAGCACCGTCATGTTTTTTGCGGGGCCGCGCATGTGATGGTACAGTTCATCGCGAGCATGCATCCACTCTTTGGGAATGCCTTTCATCACCGGGTGATCGGGGGCGCGGACGGTAATCTTGAAAGGATGCTTCGAGCCGTGCCCACTACTTCCACACCCGCTTCCGTGCACCGCTTTTCCGGTTTCAGGGTCGATTTTTACGCAGCTCCCGAAGTCGGCCCCGCGCCAGCCAAGACCGATCATCTCATTGTATTCATCCCAGTTACGGAAGGCATTGTTCGACGCATGAATAAGGACCGCGCCGCCACCGGCTTTGATGTAGGTTTCGAAGGATTTACCGACTTCCTCCGGCCAAGTCGGACCATTGTAGTTGAGCACCACCGCGGCGTATTTCGAGAAGTCAGGCTTCCATTTGGCAAATTCGGCTGCGACTTCTTTATCGTATTCCTTTTGTTTGGCGCGGTACTCCATTTCTTGGCGTTTGTATTCCGCTTGAGCCGCTTTGTCTGCATCTGGGCCAAGGCCATCTGGGCGTTTATGTTCCGAGTTTGGCGTGGTTGAGACATCGACTTCGAAGCGGCCGGTAGCTTTAAGCGTGGCGATCAGGGCTTCGGAGGTCATTTTCCAGTCGTGGTTATTCCGGCCGTCCACAACTAGGATTCGGGGTTTATTTTGCGCCTTAACGGATTGGGGCGCGAGGCTTGTAATGAGCAAAAGGGTCGTTGTTAGGATAAACAGGTTTTTATAAAGCATGTGCATGTTGATAGTATAGCGGAACCCTTGAGCGAATACGATTGCGAATCGATTCGAAGCGGGGTAGGCGAAGGCCATGTCTCCTTTGGACGCCATTCAAGAGTTGATTCGCGCTCGTCGCACCGTCAAGCCGCCGCTGTTTTCTGCGGAACGGATTGATGACGCTGTGATCGAGGAATTATTGGAAGCCGCCAACTGGGCCCCGACCCATGGGAAGACCGAGCCCTGGCGCTTCAAGGTCTACACCGACGAGGGGCGCAAGCTGCTCGCGGAGACTTTGGGCTCACTGTATACCTCGACGACAGCAGAGGCAGATTTTAAGCCAGCCAAGCTCGAGAAGGCAACAGGCAATGCCATGTTATCGTCGCATGCGATTGCGGTGTTTGCCGAAGTGGGGATTAATCCCAAAGTACCGGAGCTCGAAGACATTGAAGCCACCGCCTGTGCGTTGCAAAATTTGCAACTCGCGGCTCGTGCCCAAGGCATTGGCAGTTTTTGGTCTACTGGGCCGATGACCTATTTACCCGAAGCGCGGGCGGCCTTTGGGGTACCAGATACCTGGCGCTACCTCGGGGTGATTTACCTCGGGATTCCCAAATCAAAATTTCCTGAAAGCCGACGCGGAAGCGTGGCAGATAAAACAGATTGGATTCGCAGTACATGAAAATTCTCGTTACCGGCACCGCCGGATTCATCGGCATGCATGTCGCTCAAGAGTTGTTGGCTCAAGGGCATCAGATCGTCGGCATCGACAACTTCAACGACTACTATCAGGTCAGCCTAAAGCGGGATCGCTGGGCTCGGATCGAGGGTCACGAAAATTTTCGTGGGGTGGAAATGAACTTTGTCGACGGCGATGCGCTTAACGCGTTGTTTGCCGAAGAGAAGTTTGACCGGGTGTGTCACTTGGCGGCTCAAGCTGGGGTTCGCTACTCATTGGAAAACCCGCACGTTTACCAAGAGACTAATTTGCATGGCTTCCTGAATATCCTCGAAGCCTGCCGTCATAACGAGATTCCGCGTTTGGTGTATGCCTCCAGTAGCTCGGTATATGGTGGCAACAAAGAAATGCCGTTCACAGAAAAGGACAATGTGGATCGCCCGATCAGTTTGTATGCCGCGACAAAGAAGGCCAACGAGTTGATGGCGCATGCCTACTCGCATCTGTACGGCTTCGAAGCGGTGGGACTGCGGTTTTTTACCGTCTATGGTCCTTGGGGTCGCCCCGATATGGCGCTGTGGCTTTTCGCCAAAGCGATGGCGAACGGCGATTCGTTTGATGTGTTTAATAACGGCGACATGCAGCGCGATTTCACCTACATCGATGACATCGTGCAGGGAACCATCGCCTCTATTTTCGCCGAAGGCTTGGATCGCTTCGAAGTGTTTAACTTGGGGAATCACACGCCGGAACGTTTGATGGATATGATTCAAACCCTCGCGGATGCGATGGGGGTCGAGCCGAAGATGAATATGTTGCCGATGCAACCGGGCGATGTCCCCGCGACGTACGCGAATATTGATCACGCGAAGGCGAAGCTAGGCTACGAGCCGACGACGCCGATCAAAGTCGGTATCCCTCAATTTGCCGAGTGGTTTAAGAGTTACCATAGCTAGTCGCTAGCTTCCGTCTAGATGCACCGCTCTGTTACGAGGCTGCTGAAAAAGAATATTTGGTTGGACTCTTTGTTCCTACTTGATTCCTCACCTTGACCTTGACCTTGACCTTGACCTTGACCTTGACCTTGACCTTGACCTTGACCTTGGCTGGCAGAGGAATGGCTGGCAGACGAGGAGCCTGGGAGCGCTGACGTCCCCGTCGGCATCTGTAGATTTTAACTAAACGGATACTGGGGAGGTCAAGGTCATGTAAAAGGTCAAGGTGAAGAGAGTTGCTTGGACTTTTAGGCCTCTGCTTGGTCCTCGTCACCGCCTTGGAAGGCGGTGGCACCAACACGCCCTTGGAAGGGCGTGGTACATCCTTAGAAACTCGGTTTAAGGGACTGGTGTGTTTCCTAGTAAAGCGCCCGTTCTTTCGCCCGGGCACGGGACTCGAGGCGTTCAACGTTCTGCTTATGCTGTTCGATTTGCTCTGGGGTGGCGAGCTTCAAGGTCCAGTCGCCTTTGCGGAAATTCCGGCTGAAGCGTCCAATGCTTTTCGTTTGTAGCAACCAGCGTCCGCTACCGCGATTTCCGGATTGCAGGGTTCCGTTTCCTTCGATCGAGCGCTGTACTTCGGCAAAGGCAATGTTGCTATTCATGATTTCGAGGCGGCCCTCCGTGTTTTTGATGTCAAACGAGCCACCTCGTTGGGCAAGCACATCTACTCGAATGATGCCACCTGCTTTATTGGTGAGCTTAACCGGACAATTGTTATACAGCATCTTCTCGCGTTCACCGTCGCGGTCCCCGTCGTCAAAGGCGTGAAATACATATAATCCGTCCGCAATTGCCTTCGCAGACACAGGAGCTTCGCTGCTCAGACTCTTCGGGCCGAGGCATCCGGTCATCAAAACGAAACTTGCAGAGAAAAAGAACAGAGAAAAAAGGGGAAATTTGATTCGATTAAGGTAAGATTTCATTTAAACCTTATTATATGCTCTAAGCGGAAGAATCAAGATGGACAGTGACCAACAAACCCAATTCCGCTTCCCACCGAAGCTGACGAAAGAGGAAATCAACGAATTACCTCTTCGCAGTTATGATGGGCCCGTACAGGTAATTAACCAAGATGCGGATGTGCAGCCTGCCGTAGACCGGCTCATGAAAGAGAAGATGATTGGTTTCGATACCGAAACCAAACCTGCCTTTCGAAAAGGTCAGGTTTTTGACCCATCGCTGATCCAACTTGCCGGCGAGGATATGGTCTACCTATTTCAAATCAATCGGTTGAGCAACTTTGACGCACTGATTCCGTTGTTTGAAGATACCAAGATCAAGAAGGCTGGGGTCGCGATTGAGCGCGATCTTAAGGAGCTTCAGGTCATGCAGGAGTTCGAGCCCGGTGGTTTTATCGAGTTGAGTACCCTGTCTGATTTGATTGGAGTCAAAAGCAATGGCCTCCGAGGTCTAGCCGGTCTCTTGCTCGATTTCCGAATTTCAAAAAGTTCGCAGCTCTCTGATTGGAGCAAAGAAGAGTTGGAGTCCGACCAAATCGCTTATGCGGCCATGGATGCATATGCTTCTCGCGAGATGCTTATTTGCATTTGTCGAGAGCTCAAAGCGATGCGCGATGCGGGAACTCTGGATGTTTAATCGACCGATGAAGCGATCTCCCAAAATTCATTCCGCTGGCACGACTGACAAAGGTCGGGTGCGTTTCCATAACGAAGACGCCTTCCTCATTTTAGACGATTATCATGTGTATGTTGTTGCCGATGGAGTAGGGGGGCTTGAAGGCGGTGAAGTCGCGAGTTCGAAAGTGATCGAAATGATTGCAGAAGAAGTCGAAACGCTTGAGCCTGGCAACGCCGAGTTGACCCATGCGGTATTGAATCAGATGGTGACCTACGCGGTGCGTCGGGCCAATTCTTGGATCCGTGAGGAAGCTCGAGAGCGCCAAATTCGCGCCATGGGAACGACCATTGTTCTGTTTATGATCGATCCGCAGGATCATTCAAAAGCAGAATGCCTGCACGCCGGTGATAGTCGGGTGTATCGTTTGCGGAATAAACAAATCGAACTCATCACGGCTGATCATTCGCTTGCAACGCAGATGAATGTTGAGGAACACTCTCTGCCAGCCCAGATGCAAGGCGTCATCACGCGGGCCATTGGAATTAAAACTGATGTCGAGCTGGAGAGCACCCCAATGGATTTGAAAAAAGGAGATCGTATTCTTGTCTGCAGCGACGGTTTAAATCGTATGCTGACGGATGGTGAAATTGAATCCCTTCTCGCTAAAGGCCCGTTAAAAGATCGCCCGAACCACATGGTCAGATCGGCCAACTTGGCGGGTGGCTATGACAACATTACCTGTGTTGTCGTCGACATCGGGTAGGACGTACTTAATTAGCCCACGCATTTGATTACAAAGGATATGAAGACAAAGCACCTCATATTGGCCATGGCGCCATTTGTCCTTTTTGGCTCTGCTCTGATCATACTTGCGGTTGTCAAACCCGAATGGCTTGCGTCTATGCCTCTGCTCATTGGGGGTACACTTGGGGCCAGCCTCATAAGCGGGCTCGTTCTTTTTCGTCAGAACCGAGCGAGCCAAATGCCTTTGCTCGAACTCACCGAGCTGGCTAAAAAAATCTCCAAAGAAAAAAGTTATAACCATCGGTTTCAGTATGCAGATCGGGACGATGAATTGGGTGGCTTGATTCGAAGCCTCAATAGCATGATGGACCAAGTTCAGATTCGTGACGAAAAGTTGGTGCAAGAATTTGATGAAATGCAAAGTCGGAATGAAAACCGCCGCCTGATTCTGGAGGCTGAATATGCGGTGCAAGACAACCTGACCTCTCGGCTCAACATGAGCGAAGAAAAATACGTTAGCTTGGTCGAATCTGCGGGCACCTTGATTTGGCAAGTCGACCTCGATGGTACTTTTACCTACGTGAACGCGATGGGGTGCCGAGAAGTATACGGTTGCGAAAAAAATGAGATCGATGGCAAAACCATCCAGGACTTAACTCATCCCGATTATTTAGAAGCCGATTTGGCTTTATTCGAAGCGGCTCGCAATGGGACCCCGGGGCACAATCATGAGACGCGCCATATCCGTCCTGATGGAACAGAAGTCGACATCATGATGAGTTTAGCGGCTTTTGGCACTGGGCGTTCCATCGAAGGGCTGACGGGGATGTGTACCGATATTAGCAAGCGAAAGATCGCCGAAGCTCAATCGCAAGAGCTTTCGCAGAAGCTCGCGCGGTCCGAGCGCATGGAATCTCTTGGACTTCTCGCGGGCGGAGTGGCGCATGATTTGAACAATATTTTGGGTCCAATTGTCGGATACCCGGATCTTATTTTACATGACCTAGAGCCAAATCACCCGGTGCGTGATGATGTGATTGAGCTGAAAAAGTCTGCTTTGCGAGCAACCGATGTGATTTCTGATTTGCTTACGATGTCGCGCCGAGGAAATTACAAGCTCGAGCCTGTCTTCCTCGAAGACATCGTAAAAGACCATCTAACCTCAGCGACCTTTAAAGAGCTTGATGCCTCCAACCCGGGGATTGAATGTGTGCCTGTCTTCAACTTGGAGGCTCGCATGCCGATCGAAGGGTCGACATCGCATTTGAGCCAGGTCATCATGAATTTGGTCCGGAACAGTTACGAGGCGATGCATGGTCGCGGGGTGTTATCCATCCATCTCGAAGCGAAAAGCTTCGAGTCGGACACCAAGGGGAATTACGAATCCATCTCTGCGGGCGATTATGTTCTGCTTCGGGTTTCGGATACTGGTGAAGGGATTCCGAAAGAGCACTTAGACAAAATATTCGAACCTTTTTTTAGTAGCAAAACCATGGGCGCGAGCGGGAGTGGGCTCGGCTTATCTGTGGTCTACGGTATTGTTAAAGACCTCAGAGGGACCATCGATATTTCGACCAAGATTGGTGAAGGCACGGAGTTCCGTTTGTACTTCCCGATGAAGCCGGACATGAAGGTCGTCGCGCCCGAGCCGGTTCAGACCAACGCCTTCCATTTTAGCAATAGCATCCTCGTAGTTGAAGATGTCGAAGAGCAGCAGAAACTTGCGGTACGAATTTTGCGATCTTTTGGCATGGATGTGGTCACGGTGGGCAGCGGACACGGTGCTTTGGAACACATGAAGAACCGTCCTTTCGATATCGTGATGATCGATATGGTTCTCGAAGACGAAGAATTTGATGGCCTAGCAACCTTTCGCGCAGTTCGCAAAGTGAACTCCCGCCAAGCGTGTTTGCTAGTGAGTGGATTTTCGGTGAAAGATCGGGTCGATACCTGCTTGGCCGAGGGGGCTTTTGGCTTCGTTAAAAAACCCTTTACGATTCAAGAATTGGGAAGCCAAATTAAGCATACGCTGGATTCGCGGTAGTAATTTGGAAAAACGATTGGCTCCTTTATGTCGGCTCGGAGAGCCAACTTAGGTTATTTTCCAATCCCTTTTTTCATATAAAAATTCTCCGGGGCGACAATGAGCCACAGCCGGATTCTCCTCAATATACGCTCGCCATCGAGACCACTCCTGCTCATCTCGAATGATGCGATCATAGGATTCCTGCTGCCAAAATCTAGGGCGATTGCGTGCCCGGTCGCCTGGTGATCCCGTTGATTCAGGCTGCGATGCGAGCCAGTGTCCGATGAGCCTTGATGTCCATTTTTTGATTGAGCCTAATAGATCTTCAAGCGGCCAATCATCGAATGGCTGCATGATAAAGTGAACATGGTTCGGCATAATGACCGTGTCACCCAACCAAAGTCGCTCACCATGAAAATGAGTCAGGGCCTTTGAGATAATTTCACGAGGTTCTTCATGTCGCAAAACACAGCTGCCATGACTACGGTCCAGTTCTTCAAACAGCATTTTGGATTGTTGACGTTCAAAGGCTCGACGATTCTTTTTTTCAATATTTCGATATGTCGCGACAAATTTTTCTGGATCAGAAGTTTGCCACTCTAGCTTCAAGCCGTGTGCTGCAAGCCACTGTGACTTGAGGTTCTTCCACTCTTCCAAGACGGCGGCGGGAATGGAATCGCTTTGACGAAACACCCCGGCATAGGTTGCTCCTTGTTGTCGCCAATGGGGAAGGTGGCGGTAATACACCGTTACAGGGGCGTTGGGATTGAATGGGCGAAACGTAGGTTGGGACTCTGTCCCGACTCGTTTTTTATGTGTATTATTTTCTGAAGGATCATTCATTTCAAACCTTTACTGTGTCGGCTCGGAGAGCCAACCTACGTCAATGGATCGCGGTCTTTCGGTACGCCGACGGAGGAATCCCGATGTGGGTTCGAAACTGTTTGGTAAAGGCGGATTGATCACAAAATCCGTAGGCCTGACTGATTTCTGCTAGCGAGAGATCCTTATGCCGAATATCCCAGGCCGCAGCTCGGATCCGTGATCGTATCAAAAACTGTTGCAGGCTCAGCCCCAAGGCCTGCTGAAACTGTCGGTTGAGGTGGCGCTCCGAAACCCCGACTCGGCGAGCCAGTTCACGAACTCGGAATACCTCGGTCGGGCGCTCCCGCACCCAGGCCATAACCTGATTGACCGAGGCATGGGCTGCGGCCAACTTGCGGTGCTCGCCGTGCCGCCGCACAATCCCGATCACCCCGATGATGTTTTGGTTTTTATCGCGAAGCGGTAGTTTGGTGGTAGAAAACCAATCGAGCGTTCCCGTTTCATCGTAGAGGATTTCCATGTGATCAATCAGCGGGATCCCTCGGCGGAGAATCTCCGCGTCGTCCTCCGCCTGCCGGTCCGCGATTTCCACCGGATAGCGATCATAGTCGCTGGTACCGACGATGGCCGCCATGTCCGGTAAGCCTAGACGTTGGATCAGGGACGGGTTTGCATGCTGAAAATACCCATCTTTGTCCTTAATGAAGAAGTCGACCTCGGGGAGATGGTCAAACAGTTGAATAATTTCACAGGCGGGTAGATTCGATAGCATGTCCGATTTATACCAACTTTTGTCTGCCAATCACAAGACATCTTGGCCTGGCTTCCCTATTATCAACCCATGAATAAAAAACTCATCTTCCTGCCTTGGGCGACCTTGCTGCTCCTTATTAGCTCTTCGTTGTCCTGTCTTGCTGCCCCAGTGGCGGCCGATGCACGTCCCAATATTGTCTTTGTTCTTTCAGACGATATGGGCTGGGCTCAACCCGGCTTTAATGGAGGCAAGGCGGCCCTTACACCAAATATGGATAAACTCGCGGCCGAAGGAACCCGGCTCAATGAGTATTACACTCATTCCGTCTGTGCTCCGACCCGCGCCGCTTTTCTCACTGGGCGCTATGCCTTCCGCACTTGGAGCGATTGGCGGACCGAGGACTTTGGTAAACCCAGCTACCTCGCTAAGCTCGACTTGAAGTTAGCGCAGACCAAAGACGGCAAACCAACCCGCCTGATTCACGGCATGGACACGGACGAACGAACCGTTGCCGAAGCCTTGCGCGACGCTGGTTACTTCACTTCGCTGGTCGGTAAATGGCATCTCGGCGAATGGTTCCCAGAGCACTTGCCGATGGGGCAGGGGTTCGATCACCAGTATGGCCACTACGGCTGGGGCATCGACTACTACACCAAAACCATCGTGCATAATGCACCGGCTCGTTTTGCGGTCTACGACTGGCACCGCAATCAGCAGCCACTTCAGGAAGACGGATACGCGACCGACTTGATTGCCGCCGAAGCGAGTCGAGTAATTCGCCGTCAGGCTGGCACCACCCGTCCCTTCTTTATGTACGTCGCGTTCAATGCGGTGCACGGACCGCTCAATCCACCGCCTGGCTTTGACGGCGATGCTTCCGACCCGCTGGCGATTCGGGATGCCATGCTGAAAAATCTCGACGATGCCCTCGGTACCATCGTCGACGCGATCGACGAGTCAGGCAAACGCGACAACACCTTGCTGGTCTTTTCCAATGACAATGGTCCGGTTCTCGAGGCGATGAGCGCACCATATCGAGGAACAAAAAACACCACCTTCGAAGGCGGGGTACGTCAGCCGGCTATTCTTCGCTGGCCGGGACAGACCGAAGCCGGTAGCAAAAAAGATGGCATGATGTTTATTGCCGATTTCTTCCCAACCTTTGTCACTCTCGCCGGAGGTGAGGCAAAACAGGAGCGCCCTCTCGATGGCATAGACATGTCCGACTGGTTGTTTGGCAATGCCGAAAGTCCGCGCAATGAGATTGTTTACGATGTGAGCGGCAGTGTTCGTCTACCGACCATCCGCAGTGGAGCGTTTAAATTGATGGGCGATGTGCTTTACAATATTGACGAAGACCCGGCGGAGACCACGGATGTCGCCAGCAAGCATCCAGAGGTGGTGAAGCAGCTAAGCGCACGCCTTCAGGCCGTCGGCGATGAGCGCCCTCCACTCGGCGACAAGCCTGACCTGATGGACCCGCCACTTCCCTACGTTTATGGCCTGGACGAACAGACCGACACTCCGGCTTGGTTGGTCGAAGCCGTGGATGCGATCCGTGCAACGCAACCCACAAAATGGGCTCCCGGTGAAACGCCTTGGCCAAAAGCGCCCAAAGGCGCGACAGCCAGCAAGATGGACGGCCTCAAAGACGAAGCGGCAAAGTAAAAGTCGGATGAGGCGCGCGAGCAGGTCGTGGATGATCATGTGGTCGGATTTACGAAGGCTGCCTAATCAGCCATCCTGCTTGCCACATAACAGATGCAAAACGTTTTTTAGACGTCTTCCTGCGAATCGGCTCGCGCAGAATTACCGATTCTTACTTTTCTTCGTGCTGTGTTTGATCAATTCTTGAACAAGGGCGTTGGGGACTTTTCGTCCCGGAGCAATCGCGTAAAAGTTCTCATAAATATCTGGGAAGCGTTGTAGCACAACCAGTTGTCCACGTTTGAGTTCGCCAGTTACGACGACCGGGGGAACCAAGGCAACGCCTGCTCCTTCTCGTGCTAACAGGCGCATCATCGCCATGTCATCGATTTCTGCCGCGATCACCGGAATCACCCCTTGACGCTCTAGCTCGAGATCAAACGATACCCTCAGGTTACTATCCAATGTGGGCAATAAGAGCGGCGTGTCATTTAGGCAGTCAGGGTAATCGAACCCTTGAGCCTGCACCTCCTTTTTACCGACAAGAGCAACGGGTTGTTGTTCGAGAAGGTGGCTATGCCAGTCAGTAGATGCTTCCCTTTTTACGGGTAAATTCGATAAGACAACATCGAGGGTATGTGCCTTTAATTGAGCTAAGAGCTGACGCATACTCCCCGAGCGCAGCACCAACTCGACATCATGTCGGCCAATGAAGGGGTGTAGGCACGAAAGCTGAAAGTTTCGTGACAGGGTCGCAACCGAGCCCACGCGCAGGACTCGCCTCCGGTTCGTCGGCCTATGGTGTAAAACGCTCACCATCTCCTCCCCCGAGCGGAAAATACTATCCGCATAGTCCAGCGCGATACGTCCCGCTTCGGTTAAGACAAGGGATTTTTGCAGGCGATCAAACAAGGGCACGCCCAAGCTTTCCTCAAGCTGTTTTAGTTGCACACTCAGCGAGGACTGCGCCACGCCTAATTTTTTTGCTGCTCCTGTCAGGGTGCCTTCCAACGCAATCGCTCGGAAGTATCTCAGGTGATGATAATTTAAAAATGACATAATATGAGGTTCCGTTTTCGGGGAATCATCGTTCTGATTATCAGAATCATATCGTGAAGTATATATATTATTAATATTATGAGAAACATGTATACTGAGCCCCAACGAATAATTGGCCACCCTAACTTAAACCTAGCCCGTCTTAACATAAACCTAGCCCATCTCATGGACATCCTCACCACCATCCTGAACCCCGGCGTTCTTTTCTTTCTGCTTGGATTCATCGCCATCATCCTGAACTCAAATCTCTCGATTCCGGAACCTGTCGTTAAATTCGTCAGTTTGTATTTAATGCTTTCTATCGGCTTTAAAGGGGGGATCAGTCTTTATCATTCCACTCTGCTTGGAGATGGGCTCATCATTATCGGAATCATTATTGTCATGAGCGCGCTGGTGCCTGTCTACTCCTACTTCCTTCTGAAAAAGAAGGTGGGAGCCACGGATGCGGCCGCGATTGGAGCAACCTACGGATCTAACAGCACCCTCACCTATATCACCGCGGCTGGTTTTCTCACCTCCATCGGGTCAGAGTATGCGGGATATATGACCGTCGCGCTTGTTGTGATGGAAACTCCCGCGATTGTCTTTGCAATCGTTCTGGCGCAGCTCGCCTCCAAGAACCAAAAAAACTCAAAAAAGACGAAGCCAGTGATCAAGGAGGCCCTTACGGATGGTACGCTCATTGTTCTCGTCGGTAGCTTGGTGATTGGATATCTCCTCACCTCTTTGGGGGAAGAGAAAAGCCCGCTCTCCACTTTTATCGGAGGCGATATGTTCACCGGAATGCTCGTCTTCTTTCTCCTCTACATGGGTACCGTGGTGGCTCAGAAGTTTAAGGAAATCGATAACTTCCCCCCCATTTTAGCGGTCTTCGCGGTGGTCGCTCCCGTGTTCAATGGAGCGATCGCAATTGGTTTAAGCAAGCTCTTTTCCTTTGCACACGGAGACGCTCTTCTGCTCGCTGTTTTATGTTCCTCCTCTTCTTACATCGTAGCACCCGCGATCCTCAAGGATGCGCTGCCAGAGTCGAACCCGGCAAAATACCTGACCATGAGTATGGGCATTACCTTTCCGCTCAATATCATCCTCGGTATTCCCGTTTACTGGTGGGCAATTACGAGTTGGGTTTGATCGACCTCGTCATTTCTCCCTGATAGTTTATGTGGGATGCCAGACCTCAACGGCACTTTGATAAGCCATCATCATATTTTTTTGAGTCGTGTTACATCGTGGGAATCCGCCCCAAAGTGGGCGGGATATTTTAGCTCGTGTGCAAGGCCGCCAGGCCCTAAAGGTGACAGGGGTATGAAGGCGAATTCTTATTTGTCGCCCGACTGACGCATGGCACCCGAGCCACTGTGGCGTGAGCCACCAGATCGTGATACGTTGGTGTTGGAAGAGCCGCCAGACTGTTGCTTGCTGCCTTTGTCAATAATTTCAGCCTCACCGGCATCGACGAGTTTAACCACCGCAGGGCGTTCGGCTACACTGCGGGTGATCTGCCCAGATTTTCCTGGGCCCAAGAACAATTTTTTTCCAGATCCGAGAGGAATGCTGAGAGGCTTTTTCGTTTTATTCGTGATTTCCATAATTCAGGGACCTTGTTTGTGCTGTTTTAGGCAATCATGGCTACTCTTATCCCCGTCGTTGGGGACTTTTGGAGGAAGCACGCTGCCCCTTGCGGAAAGAGCCTTACCATACTCAGACACCAATGGCACTTAGATAAGCGGTCCAGCCTATTTTCTGCGACAAGTGACATGGTGGGAATCCGCCCCAAAGTGGGCGGGATAACCTAGCCCGTGTGCAAGGCCGCGAAGCAGCCGCCGCGCCGGGTTTAGTGCAGACGTAAGAGGCAACGAGGGGCAAGCGCTATATGGTAAGAGAACTCGAACCGAGGCGCAGAACGGCTTAAAGGAGTAACCCGCCAGGGCCACGGCCTCCTCACTCCGTTCGTCAACCGTGGCTATCGATGGGTTAGCGCTACGCGCCTTTAGCCCGCATATTTTACAAGCGACCTACTTCGAAGCCGTATCTCACGCACTGGCAGGCACTTGCCTCGAATCGCCGACATCGCAGAGCGTCGGGCACCAGATGTTCATTCAGCTTCAGCCGACTCACTTCGTCAAACCCCTGCCCGCACGCAATTTACGGCTTCTCGCTATGATCTTGGTGAAATATGCGGGCTAGACTATTCCTCAAGCATTAGATTCAAGCGTTCGATTACTTCCGTGAAATATTCATCCTGTCCTGCCGCACATTCCCCAGCGGTTTCCATGACCAATCGTCGGGCGGCTCGTCGGCCGATTTGGCTGTCGAGGCCCAGATGACGACCTCGTTTCGGATCAAAAATCCGTGTCGGCACTTCTTCATCGTCCGGTAGATTTTCAGTAAAGTGGGCAAGACGGTCAATGTCAGAAAACAAGCGTCCGGAGTCGAGATCAAGCAGTCGTCGTTCCATGTCCTGCTTGCCAATAATTAGGAATCCACAGCTCATGAGCACTCTGGAATAGGGGTAAATATGTTGTTCTTTCAGAGATTCGAGGTCGTAATAATCCATCTCAAACAGACCCTCTATGTAGCTCGCAGGCAGGCTGAGACGCCCGTAAGCTTCCAGCCATGGGTTGTCCGTAAAGCCTTGATCTTCCGCCCAGCGTTTGAGCTTTTCTGTGGCCCCTGGAGTGGCATCCAGGTTGAACCCCACCTCGATCGCGAGCTTAAGTGCCTCATGTAATCCGGGCCCCGTAGGAAGAACAATCGGTTCTGTTTCCGCGTCACTGCGAGGGTCTATATCTCCTTTGAAGATCAACTCCTCAGGAATCTCAAAGCCTTCCGGCCAAAGCGTGTCATCGTTGAATCGAGCCTTTTTCCAATTACAGGTCTCGTCAAAGATCGCCCCCGTTAGATCCGCATCATCTAGTCGTGCGCCACCCAAATTAGCACCGCGAAGGTCGGCGTTGCGAAAGCTGCATCCAGTTAAGCGCCGTCGCCGAAAATCTACCTTTTGAAGATTCGCCTCATCGAAGCAGCACCAATCAAAATGAGTTTTCCGTAAATCAGTCCCTTCAAGATTTGCCCCATGAAAGGAACTCTCATCAAGTTTCAGCTCGCCAAATTGGATTCCACGTAAATCAAATCCATCGAAAGAATAGCGACAGAGGAACGATTCGTTCAGAGCAACCGTTTCGTTCCAGTGCTTTACGCCATCAGGTTTTGCAAGCGCCCGAACACAGCTTTGCTGGCGTTCGATTTCCGCTTGTTGCTTCGCTTCTTCCGCCATCTTTATCGCGTTAAACTCTTCCCAAACATCCCAGGCACCTACGGTTTCCGCAAGCCAATCTCGAGTCCATGTGCGCCGAGCCAAGTGCTTTTTGTTAATCAACCCAAAGGCGGTCGCAAAATATTGAAGGAGGCGCAATCCACTTCCCCCGTCGGGACAAAGATACCAGATCCAGTCGACCCATTTGGCCTCGCGATTCAGATTTGCGAATTCAATCCGGTTGTCATATGTACCTGTACCATTGTTGAGCCAAAGAGAAATGTTAAGAGGCTCGGCAGTGTGTGGAGTGATTAGCTGCACGCTGTCGGTGCCTAACGTGCCTGTCAAACTTTTGGTGGCGACCGGTCCTAATTCGATCCGTGGAAGAATTGTCGCCCCCTTGAGGGCAGGGTTGTCTGCGGTGATTCCTTCACATCCCACCAGAGTGGCTCCCTCAAAGTTTGCCCCTGCAAGATCGCAGTTCTCAAAGGTGGTTTCGAAAAAAAAGGTCCCCGAGAAATCCGCCCCCTTGAGATTGCACCCTTCGAATCGAGTGAAGACAATGGAGGACGCCTCAATATCGAGCACCTGTGGCCCCGGTGAAATCGGATTGCAGGTCAGCCCTGGAAACGAGCAGTTCGCAAATACCGATCGAGTGAATACACAACCCTGTACGTTCATGTTATCAATTTTACAGCCCATAATCTCGGCCTCATCATTTACCAGACGGTGCAAGGTTACGTTGCTCCCTTCGCACTCCCTGAGCATCAAACGATGATCATGGTCATCCCGTCCAATCGACACCTCCTGTAACTCGCAGCGGTTGATCTCTGCCCTGAACTCAATGCCATCGATCGTCACCTGCTCTAGTCGCGAGTTCTTTATCTCGCCTCGAAACTGAAACATCGACACCCGTTGAAGGGTACTGTTTACCATGTTTTCAAAACTCATCCGGCCGCTGAGTCTGCAATCTTCAAGGGTTAGGTGATCTGCCACTTTAGCGGATAGGTTGCCTGTATGATGACGGAATCTGCAGTGGACCAGAGCGCCGCACCAGAATTCTTCAAAGTACGCGCCCGTGAGATCCATATCCTTGAGAATGTATCCGCCAAGATTAATGGAGTTTTCATACCGAGTGGGTCGAAAATTAGGCAAGCTATGGCCCTCTTTGTTCGAGTGGGTGCAGCTACGGGCGAGTTGAATGCCTTCAGGCCCGGAAGAAAGAAAGCCTTGTGACTCCTCTGCGGTCAGCTCGAAAAAGCCCTGAGCTGTATTGTCCGGTTTTTCAGATAAAACCAAAACCTCATGCTGGGGATGAGCTTTGGCCAGTTTTTTGAGCTCCTTGTCCAGTTTTTTGGTCGGCTTGCTGGTGAACACGACGTCAGGTTGGTCCGCGATAGAGTCAACCAGTTCAAACCCAAGTGCCTCGAAGCTGAGTAGGCGGTTTTTAATGTGAGACACGCGACTGTTTGCGAAGTAAAACCGTTTATTTCGAATTTTATCTACAAAGGGTTCGGTAAGCGGGTGTAGTTCCATACTCAATTAAACCGTTTCGCTCCTTCCTAATGCAAAGTCTAATGAAATAAAGATCGGAGCTTGAGTAGTAGCTAGGAGCCTGTCGGACTTAGCAGATTCGGCTGCGAATTCCTCACTTTGGCCCATACGATCTGGACGAATCGATCAAATAGCCTCAACTATTCTCACGAATCGTCCAAACCGTCTGGTCTCAAACTGAGAAACCCTCGCTCGAAAGCCTAAGTCCGACAAACTCCTAGGAACCTGCCGAGCTTAGGCGAAATGGAATGCTACAGGAATTCCAAGATCCGACTTTTTGGTTGAACGCTCCAAATAGAAACTGAAGAAGGAAGTGTCATGACACCTTCTGAAAAACGCGATGCACTCAAGGCGCTTGGGGCTGATGCTCTGGTCGACCTTTTGCTGGAACAATCTATCCGAGATCCAGATCTCGAAAATAAGCTGGAGTTGCTCACAGCCAGCGACGCCGAACGCGGTAAAAAGGTGCGGTCAAAAATTTCCGGCCTCATGCGAATACGGAGGTTCCATAATTGGCGGGAAGCGACAAAGCTGGCGAGAAAAATGGAAGATATTCTCGTGGTTCTTGAAGGCTTGTCTCTCCCTCCTAAGGACCGGCTTCAGCTACTCTTCAAGTTCTTTGAGACCGACAAAGTTGTGCTTGAGCATTGTGATGACTCCGGTGGTATCATTGGGCCGATCTACCGCTATACTGCCACCGAGGTTTTCCGAAGAGTGGGGGCCTGCTGCGAAGAGAAGGAGTGGATGGTAGACCGTCTCATGGAAATCATGGATGGGAATCATTACGGAACACGGGACGAGCTGGTTGCCGCCGCATGCACCATCCTTCCAGAAGCTATTTTGCGTGAAATGATCGACAGCCGTTTAGTGTTGGCTGCTAAGTCGGAATCAAAGGTCGTAAATGCGTGGATGCCCGTCAAGTTGGCCCGAGGGATTCCCGATCCTATCCTTCACGAAAAGCTGGTGCTCGCGGACTGGAAACAAAAACCTCCACATGCTGGGATCTGGAATAAGATTGCCGAGGTCTATCTGGAGGCCGATGATGCCGCAACCGCCCTACAGCGTCTGTCCCAGGACTCAGATGCCTCGCCCTCCAGTCAGTTTGATAGAAACGAGTTGATGCTCCGAGCGCATCGGATGCTCGGCCAAAGCGACCAAGTTGTCGCCATCCTGCGTGCGGCTTTTCTGAAGTACCCGACATCAAAATCTTTCCAAGAGCTCATGGAGGCTCTGACCGATTCTTCAGTGGAGGAACCATCCATAATCGAATCGCTGGATGCGAGGTACTTCTCGGAACCAAAGCTATCCGTCTACTACCTCGAATTCATGGTGAACTATAATCCCTCGGCTGCAGAAGGCTACTTACTTCCCAGAGTGAATCAACTGAACGGTGAGATGTATTCCTCCCTCTCAAAGATCGCCGACACTTTTATGGCCTCGAATCACCCGCTTTCTGCAACCTTACTTTTCCGTGCCATGGTTGATAGTACCCTCGAACGCGCCATCGCAAAATACTATAAGTACGCCGTTCGACACCTCAAAAAATGCGACCGCCTCGCCCCTCTGGTCACCGACTGGCATGGCTTCGCGGATCACGATACATACTGTGGCGAGCTTAAGACTCGGCACGCTCTTAAATCATCGCTCTGGAAGTTGTGGGCGCCTCCTGAGAAAACATGATCCACCTCGCAACGCAGACGCACCGTCAGTGAGGGCAGATCATGAACATCCAAGCTCAAGGCGCTCCGCCAAGCGCCGCGACCCGGAATCAATGAATATACCTTCGCGCGTCGGGTGCATCTCGACCTGGTGGGGCGGATTCCTACCGTGCCTGAGCTACGAACCTTTATCGGGACAAGGAGCCTCAGAAGCGCCAGCGGCTCATTGCCAAACTTCTGAAGTGCAATTTGGGTCAGACTCGGGGCGACGTTCTGCGCCTCGGTTCGAGTTCTCTTGCAATATAGGGCTTACCCCTCGTTGCTTTTTACGCCGGCGCTGAACCCGGCGCTGCGACCGCTTCGCGGCCTTGCACACGGGCTACCATATCCCGCCCGCGTTGGGGCGGACTCCCACGGCGCAACATGTAGCAAATCATGACCCGACGGCACTCTCAAATTTTCTCGGAATGAGCCTGACACGAGTGGCACTAAAATAGGTCGAGACGGATGTTAAAGAGTTCGCTCTAGCCTGAAAAGAAAGCCGGAGGCTTGAAGGCAATTAGCCGGTCGGTGACCGAAGGGAACCACCGGAATCAAGCGGAAAAATAACTATTGAGCGCTGGAGGCGCGATCGGAGAACAACCTGTCGTGCAGCGCTTTCTTGTCAGGAAGGACGAAGAACAATTGCCCGGCGGGTTTGGTTTTGGCCACAAACTAAAAGGGATTCAGTCAGGGGGCTAGGGTCTGCGCCGGGTTGATAAAGCGGCGAGCGGCTGTGCTAAACAGGGTCGATAGCTCGTTGCTGGGTCTCATCTCAAAGTTCCCGGGGCTCCGCTCCGCTTCGCTTCACCCCGCGCTACGTTCTGCCGTCCCTGCCGGGACTATTTCCGCGGTATGAGAGCTGAGGTAACTACGAAGACCATGGCTTTTACCAAGGCCATGTAGTCCGCCGATTTATCGACTCTAATGTCGTCCACCAATAACCGTGGTCATCCACCTATTCTCTAAAAAAGGCGGTTAAACCCGTTCAAGGCCGCGACGCGATAGGCTTCAGCCATGGTCGGATAATTGAAGGTGGTTTCGATGAAGTATTCTAATGTGTTCTGACCCTTTGGCTGGGACATAATCGCCTGGCCAATGTGAACGATTTCCGAAGCGTTGGCCCCGAAACAATGAATGCCAAGAATTTCCAAGGTCTCGCGGTGAAAGAGGAGTTTGAGCATGCCGGTGGTTTGCCCGGTGATCTGGGCTCGGGCCAGACTTTTGAATTGGCTGTTACCGACCTCATATGGAATGCAGGCCTCGGTCAACTCGCGTTCGGTCTTCCCCAATGAACTGATTTCCGGAATGGTATAAATGCCGGTGGGGATATCGTGAATCCGTAAGTTCCCGTCTTTCTTCCCGAGCAGATGCATGCCGGCGGCACGACCTTGAGTGTAGGCCGCGCTGGCCAGCGAGGGGTAACCGATCACATCGCCTACCGCGTAAATGTGATCGATCTTGGTCTGAAACTGATCGTCGACTTCGAGCTGCCCCCGGCTGTTTGGTTCAAGCCCGACGTTTTCGAGCCCAAGTTTTTCCGTGTTGCCGGAACGTCCGTTGGCCCAGAGCAACGCGTCGGTTTTCACTTGTTTGCCGCTCTTGAGGTGCAGCACCACTCCGTCTTTCAGCCCTTCGATTTTTTTGACATCCTCGTTGTGACGAATGATCACGCCTTGGTCGCGAAGGTGGTATGAGAGGGCGTCAGTAATTTCATCGTCGAGAAATTCGAGTAGCTTGTCGCGGGTATTCACGAGGTTCACCTTCACCCCCATGTTACGAAGCATGGATGCGTATTCGGTACCCACCACACCTGCACCGTAGACCGCCACCGACGCCAGCTTATGCTTCAGGTCGAGAATGGTGTCGCTGTCGAAAATGTTGGGATGGGTAAAGTCAACAAAGTCTGGTCGGTATGGACGTGTTCCGGTGGCAATAACGAAATGTGCCGCGGTAATTGGTTCTCCACCGTCGATGGTGATGGTGTGTGGATCGACAAAGCGGGCCGAACCGCGCAACATATCGACTGAATTCCGGTCGTAAAAGGATCGTCGCATCGCCACTTGCTGTTGAATAATCGATTGGGTACCGCGCTTTAATTGCTCCAATGTCGGGCTACCATTGATTCCCATCTCTCGTAACACAGGGTTTTGAAAGGCTTGCATCGAAGCAGAAATCGTATGGCGCAACGCCTTGCTTGGAATTGTTCCCCAATGGGTACAGCCACCCCCGATGAGCTTGTAGCGTTCGGCCGCCGCCACATTCATGCCACCTTTAGCCGCTTGCATCGCGGCTCCTTCGCCACCTGGGCCGGTGCCGATCACCACGAGGTCGTAATCAAATTTTTTTTTCTTATTCATGAGGGGTAGGGGATTCAAGTGGCTAGATTGTAATCCTCCTAACATGATGACAAGATCAACCAAGGTTTTTGAATCGATGTTCTGTCATAGATTTAGCCCGTAATAGTCCGCCTAGCCGTGGCTCAAGCTCCGCCAGAACGGCAAGGGTTGGGTAGAGGTCCACGGATTCGCGCCGGTCAGTGCGAGGAGTTTGTGTGGATGGAATTTCGCTTCGATATTGATTTCAATGAGTTAAACCCTTAATTTTACGAACGAGCATAAGTATGAATGAGGGGATTCCTATGATGAAAACCGAGGAAAGATAGTGGATGAGTTGCAGGTGATCGGAGTAGGGTTATGGGCCTTACTTGGAACGGTCGTTGTACTCTTTATTGATCTAAGTCTTCACCGGCGATTGAAACGTAAATTGGCAGCGGAAGAGGTCATTTGGCAGGACGCCCTTTTATGCCTCGTGATGTTCTTCCTTCTCTTTGGCGCGAGTGTAATCACTCGGCGTTTGGGACTCGTGGCCCTTGCATTCATTCCCGGTATTGGGCTGGCCGTCCTCAGCGAGAAATTAATCCCGCTCTTTTATCTGGCGGTGTGTCCAACGTTCTTGAAGGGCTTGGCTACTCCTATGGCTACGTTCCTAGCCAAAGTTTTTAGCCGTATGGTCGTGGCGGGGGCCATTATTGCCCAGCTGCTTATTTTGTGGGTGCCTCTGTTAGAGCCTCTGGGTTACCCTTTGGTTCTACCCGAAAATGTAATTTGGAAGGTATAGAGCGAAACGATTTGGAGTCAGGTTGTAGTGCGATACTGCTTTACGGTAGCCGAGTGCTTTTCGATTTATTGGCCGATTTACAGCGGTTGCCCGTACTCCTGATTATTTTTCCGTTTGATTTTCAGCCTAAAGGCTTTATCATATAGCCTTCTTGACTATCACGAGATAGTCATTATGTCAAAACGGTAAGAACTGTGCATACGCACTTTGTCAAAATTTAGAAGCCAAACATCCAGCGAAAGCGACAAAATGAACTCAATTATAAAATATTTCTCAATCCTGATGCTAGCCGTGGTTACCCTTCCAGCTTCCGCACAAACAAAAAATGCCAAGCCCTCTGTTGCTGCCGAGTCCTCCGTTGCTGCCAGGTCCGCTGTTGCTGCCAGGTCCGCTGTTGCTGCCAGGCCCGCTTTTGCTACCAAGTCCTCTGTTGATAAGTTCAATAATCAATTGGCGATAAACCTTGGGGAATCTCCGTTCCCGTCCGGACATGTCCGCTTTAGTGGAGTAGCCTCCCCCGCTGATTCCGCTAATACATGGGTAATTGCATACAATCTCAAATCCACAATTCGATATCTCAACGCGGCTGAAGAGCTAGGTCAAAACTGGTATGTTTATTTTGGTATCAAGATGTACAAAGATCCATTGGCCAATACGGATACCGACGCTCATGATTACCACTATGTGACAAGCTATACTGATGCATATCCTACGGTCGCAGATACCTGCCTCGGAATCCATTGCCTAACATTCAATGTAGACAGGTTTTTTCACGTCAGTCCAGAAATCGAAAAATTTAAGGTCACGGTTCGGCTGATGGTAAGAGGTAGCGATGGAGAATTTTACTCCATTTCCGACGATGTAGACAGCTTCACGAAGCCTTATCCTCACCCCTAGTCTGATTCTTTTCCAAGTAGTCAAGTCGGGCCTTCGTGTCCGGCTTTTTTTTGCCCTGGTCGTTCAGTAGGTTGGCTCTCTGAGCCGACTTTACAGGGTAAAATACAAATTATCCAATATTAGAACGGCCAAGAAATTACAGAGCCGCGATAGGTATATCGATCCTAAATCTCTCGAGCACGTAGGTCAATCATATGAATCTGAGAGGTCCATAATAGCCTGTATCTGAAATTTGGGACGACAATTTGTGAGATAGGTATAGAGCTGCGAAGCGGCGTCATTTGATAGCCCCGGACGCAAGTCCGGGGTTTAGCATGCCCCTGCATTTGAGTCGCAACGCGACGGCATCCCGTCTGGTCTCAAACTGAGAGACCCTCGCTCGAAAGCCTAAGCCCGACAGACTCTAAAGAGCCTGTCGGACTTGGCAGATTCGGCTGCGAATTCCTCACTGTGGGCCACACGATCCGGACGATCCGATCAAATAGCCTTAGTCCATATCTCTAAAAGTGTTTGATAAGGATTTATTCAATTTCTTCATCACTAATTGGTTACGGGATTGTATCCCTATTTACGTGTTACGGAGAGATTATGAAAATATTTAATGGTTATTCGCGGGGGAAAATTCTCTGCTTTTTTGCAATGCTCGGATTTTTGTTCGCTTTTAGTTCGAAAGCATACGCGCAAACGATTTCGGGAGCTGTAAATACGAACGATATCGGAGTTGCTGGAATCGAAGTGTGTATTTACGGATACGATGGTTCGGGTCCGGTGTGCGTCACTTCTGCCGCAGATGGGTCTTATGTTTTTGATTTTGCAGCCGATCCGGCTCTCGTGGCGCTTTGCACGCCATGCCCGGACGGAACCGATCGCGAAGACACCTTTACGGTGGTGATTGATTCGGCCTTGTTTACAAACAACTTTGGGACGGGAGTGATCAATCCCACGGGTCCGACAGACCCCTCGGTGGATTCGCCACTGGTTCAATTTGCCGATAAAGGCGATACACTGACCTTCAATCTGGAGCCGTTACCCGGATGTGTTGCCGGATCGGTGGCCAATCCACAGTACGTGGTGTCCTGTGTCGTGTTTAGCCCCGCCCCGGGAAGTGGTTCTACCGATATCGCTATCGTGGGTTTCAACCGCTCCGATGCCCCAGACATGGGAGGTCCTCTGGTAGACACCAACATTGACAATCCGGTGAAGCAGCCGCTGGCCACCCACGGTCAGGTGGGATCGATCATTGGATTGGAATATCAAAGTGCTCTCAATAATGGCAACGGTACACCGGCAGTATACGCAGCCGCGGGGTCGATTGCCGCTTCCTACTGGGGTCCCGGTGGACCTGGCGCTATTTACATTGTCGATGACTCTGGCGCTCCAAGTCTGACAGCTAACCTTCCCTTTATCACCATCACGAATGCTTCACCAGGAACTCGCCGAGGGGTCAGCTGTGAAACGTTGGTCAACAGCTTCAACGGAGACTGCTCTACCGTCCCGAAGGATGGGACCTATGATGGTGCGAATAATGGCATGTTTCATGATATCTGCATGGTTAGCCAAGTCGGAAAAGAAGGTCTGGGCGACCTAGAATTGGATGGGGATCAGGACACGATGTGGACGGTGAATCTCAACAATAAGCACCTCTACATGATCGATGTGACTGATTCGACCACCGCCACCAACACACCTCCGGTTGATCTCGGCCTGATTCCCGGACCCAATTGTGTGAACGGGGAATGGCGTCCTTGGGCGTTGGAATTCTGGGGAGGTGATCTGTATATCGGCGGGGTGTGTTCTGGCGAGAATGGCGGCTCCATCAACGATGTGGTTGGCCATGTTTATCGGGTCGCTGATCCTTATTCGGCCGCAGGTTTGGCTGCCGCTCAGCTGGTGCACAGTGAAGTGCTCAATTATGACAAGGACTATGCAGACCTCAACACCCTTTTTCCTCTCACCAGTAAAATGCGTCCATGGCGCGACTGTTATGATCCGGTGGAGCATGACATTGTAGACGGCGCGACCGGGACAATCTTTCTGTTTCGTGGCTCTCCCATGCTGGTCGATATCGAGTTCGATATCGAAGGCAACATGATTATGGGATACCGAGACCGGATGGCCGATCAGTATACCGGAGCCCCAATGTTCACCAACGTCAATCCGACAACCTGCCAATACTCCGGTTGCGAAAGCCTAAACCGGCTTATTGTGGCGTCAGGTGACATCCGCCGGGCGTGCTGGATTTCTGATTCCGCAGGTTCGACCACAATCAACAGCGCCCCTAGCTTGGTGGGTGCCTACGATGTCGGTGACTGGCACGGAGAAGGGACCGTTTCGGGTTGCCCACAAAACGTCTCGGGTCTTCCTTCCGCAGGGGGCAACGCAGACTCGTTGACGGATGAATTTTTCAACGGCGAATACTCTGCTAATCATGCCGGGGGCGCAACCGGCCACCTTGCCCTCGATCCTTCTCGGCGCGAAGTTGCGACCTTGATGGTTCGTCCCTGGCAGCATTTTGGCGCCGGCACCAGCTTGGACACTCAACCAAGCACCCAAGGCGTTCGTTGGATGAACACCACCACCGGCGGATCGGCTTCAGGCAACGACCCCGGCTCCCCTGGAAACACCGGCAATCACCATCTTGCCTCTGTACGCCTTGACCGAGGCCTTGGTGGCGGAGAGAGAAAAGGCACCGCCCTTGGAGATATCGAGGTTCTTTGTGATCCTGTACCGGTGCAGATTGGCAACTTTGTTTGGTGTGACTGCGACGGTGATGGGATTCAAGATGGCGGCGAAATGCCGCTGGAGGGCGTGGAAGTCAAACTGTACAACGAGGATACGGACACGTTACTAGCCACCACTAACACCGACGTAAATGGTCATTACTTCTTTATGGTCACTCCCGATCAACACCTACGCCTCGAGTACTGCACCAATCTCACCCTATCGGCTCAAAACATGGGCGGGGACGATACCCGGGATTCGGATGCGGGCCTCATCAATGGTGTTCCGACCATTTATTATGGTTCCCGTGCCGGGGTGAATGATCACTCACTTGATGTCGGCTTTATTTGTGGCCCGGTGGTTCAATTGTTGGTTGAAACCTTGCCGAACACGGATTTTTCTACCTGTCTTACAGAGGTACCATCCTTCCAGCTTGCTGAACTGAGTGATGTGGTCAACGTGATTGTCCCTGAGGGAACTACATGCTCTTCCGTGACCACTGCCGACATGGTTAACGTCGTAACTGTAACCAATGATCTCCCGGGTTGTCTGACTGAGGTTATCCGGACCTTTACCTTCATGGATACCGACTGCTGTCCTTTCACGAGGTGCCCGATGACCCAGCGTGTTACTTATGCCATCGATGTGGAACCTCCCACCATCGTTTGTCCAGAGGGACGTTTTTTAGGCTGTGCTCCTAACCCATTGACCGAAGAAGCTGTCGCCGCGATCTTCAATCAATTGGCGCCACTTTCTTTCGACCTCGCTCAAATTACGGCAACCGACAATTGCATGTGCGTTGAACCCGTGGCGCTAGTCTCCGAAACAACCGTGACGAATGAAGGCTGTTCCGTCGACTTGACGCGGACCTTTGTCGCGACGGACTGTTGCGGTCAGACCTCTACCTGCACCATCGTGCATACGGTGGGTGGGGTAGATGCGATTGTTTCTGGAATTCCCGGAGCGGAAGTTGCAGGTTGTCAGCCCGCAGGTTACGTTTTTGAAACAAATCTCACTTCGCTCACGGTGGAACTTCCTACCTTATTTGGCGATGAAGAAGTGACGGCTTTCGCAGGAGACACCAACATGGTTACTGTTTTCACTGGTGCTATGGACTTTGCCTGTTCCGAGTTGACGATCACGAATCTCGACTTGCTTCCCGGTTCCGTGGGCGGTGGTGTGGGCAACCTCTTTAAATTGACCAATGATGTATTCGCCTACGATCTCTGTGATCCGACCGCGAATCTTCCGGTTCAAAATAGTGGGGCTCACTGGCTTGAGTTTGCCGGCAACCCCGGAGCGACCGTGCTTACGAACTCGGTCGTGGTCGGAATCGTTTGCTCTGAAAACGTGTTTATCGATGTGTATGGCCGTAGTAACTGCTGCTGGACTCGTGACGATGACATTGACATTTATTTTCTAAATAATGGCGTCGTGGTGGCCTCTTTGATTGCGGTTGGGATTCCAGGAAGTTCGGCATCAGACCCGAATGTGGCGCGGTTTTCTGCACCTTCGGGAGTTAAAGTTGACGAAATTATTATCAGTTCGGTGATGCCAGCTGGATCTGGAAATGACAACCGTCTTATGCTGACCGAAGTCCGAGCCGGAGTATACACGACCAAGGATGGCGGTGACGGAGCCTTGGCCCTTGGTACATGCGGGGGTAACCTCAGCGGCACCTATAACCACATGCTTATGCTTCCGGCTTCCTGCCCTGATGGGTGGAGTGACTTTAGCGGAACCTTTGATATTCCCTTAAACAGCTCAATTATCATTTCAGCAGGTGCGGCTTCAACCACCCTCTCTGGCCCCTTTTCCGGCCCATTTACTATGCCGATTTCAGCCTCCGGAGACTTGCCGATTATGTTTACGCTTAACAGCACTGATCCTTGTGCCATTCCCTGTGTCCTCGACTATGCGGCCATCGGTCAATGCGAAGCCATGGTGGCTGATCCGGCCAACGATTCTAACTTTAGCGTCACCAATGTCCTGAGCACCACTGCCTGCGTGGTGAGCGAAGTCAGAAGCTATCGGTACACGAGTTGCTGCGACCTCTTTGGTGAAACCGTGGTGACCAACACGTATACCATCGCTGCTCCGCTGAGTATCGCCCCATTGGCAAAATTGGATGCTGGTTGTATTACCAGCGCCGCGACCGACATTCCTGCCTTCGATACCTCGACGTTGGTGATCCAATCTGACTGCCCCTTCACCATCGTCACCGGTGACGTTTCTATTGCGATGCAGACCGACTGTGTCTGGTCTAACGAACGTGTGTTCGGAGCTGTCTCGCTCTGCGGCGAAACCCAGCTCGTGACCCAAGCGGTCTGCTGGGTGATAAACGACTTCACCTACACCGGCCCCATGTCTTTCGCGACCAATTGTGTGGCGTATGACAATGCTGCGGAGGTGCTGTCTGCATCAAGCGCCATTGAGCTGGGCTCCGATGCCTGCTCCTTGGCCACAGTTATGAGCATGACTATGAGTGGCGGCGACGCCTGCACGTTGGGTGGACTTGTTTATACCAATGTCTACACCGTGGATGATCGCTGTGAAGCGGCTACGGCAGTGTTCACGCAAACCGTCCGCGTGGTTGGGCTGCAAACCTTCACCGCCACTTCTCCGGAAAGCTTCACCACCAACTGTATCGATTTCAGCAACGATGACTACCTGGCCTCCTTGCCTCCGGTTGAGTTCACTCCAATGTCCTTGCCGATTACAAATTTGGTTTGCGTGACGACGACCGTCACTGGATTCATTTCCAATCCGAATGGTGGCTTCAAGGATGAGTTCCACCCCGACTATGTTTTAAACCCCGGAAACGGTCTTTGGGAAACCATGATTTCTGCAACCGCCACGCCAACCGTTGTGCTTACCGCGCCAACAGGAGCAGGTGCATACCAGTACAGCGACCTGACCGATGTAGATTTTAATCTTGGATTTGAATACGCCGGTTTCTATGGGAACTCGACTGCGGCCCCGATCGATATTGATATCATTTATGATACCCAGATCAGCAATTCGGTCGCAACCGGAAGCGACGTATCGACCTTCAATAACTTTACAGTTACTCCGCCTGGTTTGGGCCCGCACCGTCCGTCATTCTCCATCCCCCTTGCGGGTCCAGATGTGCTTGGCTTTACCAACGATGGTGCCACCGCGATATCACTCGGCAGCATTGGCCTGGATTCCTACTACTCGGCCACGGACGGGTTAACCAGCTACGGGGGTGGACATCACATTCACCTCGGCTTGCGGTTCACCGCCACACTTAAGGAATACTACGAAGTGGTCACACCGGCCGCCGAGCTTGCAGGGTGCGACACGTATACGCTAACCACCAATACCACGATGGGCGGATCGGCTTGCGATCCTGCCGGGTTGCAGATCACCAATCTCTTCACGGTGAGCTACTCCTGTGGCTCCCACGCAGTGACGCAAGTCATCACAGTCGCATCGGCCAACGTGCCAGTTCTCAGTGGTGTCCCGGAAAGTTTCGTCACCAATTGCGCCAGCTTTGATCATGCCGCATGGTTGAGCAGCCTCACTGGAATCATGTCCACCGATGCAGACACCTGCGACACCATCATCCTCTCAACCAACACGACGGTAAGTGGGGATGTCTGCTCTGGGTCTTTGGTTTACAGCAATGTCTTTAGCGCAACCGATTCTTGCAGTAATATGACATCCGTGGTGCAAACCGTAACCGTCGAGCGTAACGAAGCGCTTGTCGCGGATCTTAGTGCGGTCACCAACATCACCCTGAGTTGCGTTAGCTATATCGAGGCCGATAACACTGCGGCTGTGGCTGCCTTGGCTGCGGACATTGTCAGCAGTATCAGCGGGCATGTTTGCGATACCCCGTTGTTTTCAACAAATGTTACGAGTAACGGAGGAACACCTTGTTCTGCACCGGGACTTATCTTTACCAACGTGTTTACCGTGACCGACGGCTGCGGTTCGCTTTCTGCAACCCAGGTTGTCACCGTCCTCGCTTCAGAACCACTCTTGCTTGCTGGTATTCCAGCCAGCACGAACATCGAAGGCTGTGTCATCAGTTACGACAACACCGCCAATCTCGGTGCCCAAGTTTCTGCGACCGATGCGGATGATTGCGAAGTCACTGGGCTCAGTGTCAGTGCGAGCACCAACGGAACCGGTTGTGCCGGCGATCCCGTGATCTACATGAACGTTTGGACGGCCACCAACCTTTGCGGCGATCTAGTCACCGCAACCCAAACCGTCGAAGTCGTCGACACCGCAGGACCCGTTTTCGCGGGCTGCCCAGCTGACACCAATCTGACCTGTATCGGTGACTTAGGTCAGGTTGTTGTCACCGCGACCGACAGTTGCGGAGCCGCCCTCGCGGTGGCATCGAGTTCAACCAACAATGCAGGATCCGGTTGTGCCGGCGACCCTCTCATGTTGACGTTGACGTGGAGCGCCACCAACGCCTGTGGCGTTGCAACTTCCTGTTCTCAAGTGGTCCGTATCGAAGCGACGACCGCTATAGGGTTGATGGATTGTCCTGAAGACAGTGCGACCAACTGTGTCGTAAATGTGGTGGCTCCGGTTGCCCCCACGATGGTTGCGGGATCCTGCGAAACTCCGACCATGCTGTTTGTCAGTTCCACGAACACCGCGAGCGGTTGTGTCGCGGATCCGATCCTCATTACCAATATCTGGACTGCCAGTGACGCCTGCGGTTCCGTTAGTTGCACTCAGGTCATCACGGTTGTCGACGCGTCTACTCCGGCTTTGGCAGGGGTTCCAGCAGATACCTTGGTTGCCTGCATCGCCGACGTTGTCATCACGCCTCTCGCTGATCTGCAAGCCAGCGGCGCTGGGTGCTCGACGTCAGTTACTTCCATGTCCAGCGTTACCAACGCGGGTAGCGGTTGCGCAGCGGATCCGGTGCTTATTACCAACACCTACACGGTTGCTAACGACTGCTCATCGACCAGTTACGTGCAGGTCATCACCGTCGTTTCCACCGAGACTCCAGCTTTGGCCGGGGTTCCAGCAAATACCATGGTTGCCTGCATCGCCGACGTTGTCATCACGCCTCTCAGCGATCTGCAAGCCAGCGGCGCTGGGTGCTCGACGTCAGTTACTTCCATGTCCAGCGTCACCAACGCGGGTAGCGGATGCGCAGCGGATCCGGTGCTCATTACCAACACCTACACGGTTGCCAACGACTGCTCATCGACCAGTTACGTGCAAGTCATCACCGTCGTTTCCACCGAGACTCCAGCTTTGGCCGGGGTTCCAGCAGATACCTTGGTTGCCTGCATCGCCGACGTTGTCATCACCCCTCTCAGCGATCTGCAAGCCAGCGGCGCTGGGTGCTCGACGTCGGTTACTTCCATGTCCAGCGTCACCAACGCGGGTAGCGGATGCGCAGCGGATCCAATTGTCATCACCAACATCTACACGGTTGCCAATGATTGCTCATCAACCAGTTACGTGCAAGTGATCACAGTTCAAGATACCTCAGTGGTTGCTTTGACCGGAGTACCATCCGATGAGATGGTGGCCTGTGTTAGCAATATTGTAATCACTCCGCTGAGCCAACTTGCAGTGGTTAATAATGGTTGCACCACCTCGATCACCTCGATGACCAGTGTGACCAATGCGGGCACGGGATGTGCAGATAGCCCAATCCTGATCACCAACACCTACAATATCGCTGCCGGCTGTTCATCGTCTTCCTACGTACAAGTGATTACGGTTGCCGGTGCGGAATCGTTCCTGCTTGCAGGGGTTCCTGCGGATACCAACATCAGTTGTGGAACCGCCACAATCCTTGCGGTCGAAGATCTTGAATTCAACGAAACCGGTTGCAGCTCAGCCGACCTTTCCATGACTTCGATTACGAACATGGGGTCCGGTTGTGAGGCCGATCCAATCGTGATCGAAAACGTCTACACCGCCATTGGCGAATGTGGAAGCTTATCCGTCACTCAGACCATCACCATTGCCGATACGGAGGCACCTGTCTTTGACTGTCCAGTCGCGATGACTGTTTCCAATGCAGCGGACGAGGCCTGCCAACTCATTCTGCCTGACCTGCGCCCCGCAGCCACGGATGGATGTTCAAGCGCCGTGGTTACTCAAGTTCCATCTCCAGGAACCGTGATCACCAATGCGGGTATCACGATGGTCACGCTCACGGCCGAAGATGTCTGCGGAAATGTCACCAGTTGTATGGTCGCAGTCGAGTTGGTCTGCGGAACCAATAATGTCGTCACCAATACGCCGCTGATCTTCGACCTCGCGCTGATTAAATTCCGTACCACTGATCTAGTTAGCGTTCCAGGTGCTGATGTCGACTTCACGATTACGGTTAGTAACCAAGGTGAACTCCCCGCAACCAATGTTGTGGTCACCGATTACATCCCGTCCTCGATGATGCTCAATGACAGCGACTGGACCTTGGTTAGTCCCAATGCCGAAATTATGCTTCCGGGCGTACTCGCTGTAGGCGCCTCTACCAATGTTGAAATCACCCTGACAATTGATCCAGCTTACCCGGGCGGCATCATCACCAACTGGGCCGAAATCAGCCAGGACAACTCTGCCGTACTTGATATCGACAGTATTCCCGATGCGACGAACTTCAATCACGCTGGCGAAACCGACGATCGCGATGACGATAACTTTACTGGCGGCGATGGACGAAACGGAACGGTTGGCGTCCAAGGCGGCGATGAAGACGATCACGATCCCGACATTGTCACGGTCGTCCTCCCAGGCAGCTGCCCACCCGCAACCGCTTCTGCTGAATGCGTGGATGACGTCACGGTCCTGACGCTGGCAAGTTTCCCCGGACCTGCGGCTTGCAGTAACGCAACGCTAAGCGTCGCGGTAAGCACCAATGGAACCGGCTGCGACGCCGAGATCATTCAAGTCTACACCGTCACCGATAGCTGCGGTACGCGAGTCTGCACCCAGACCGTCACCATCACTGACACCACTGCACCAGTGATCACCGCCTGCCCAGCCGACGTCACGGTCGACTGCTTGTCCGCGCTTCCAGAGCTCGACCCAGCCGCCTTCGTCGCCACCGACAACTGTGGCACCGTCGTAACCACCACCAACACCACCGAAACCCCCGGTGCCTGTCCGGCGGAGCGGACCATCACCACCATCTTCACCGCCACCGATGATTGCGGGAACAGCACTAGCTGCACCCAGACGGTCAACGTGGTTGATAGCGAAGGTCCGGTTATGACCTGCCCAGCCAGTCTCACGCTGATGCTTTCGGGTGCGGATTGTGGCGTCACCATTCCAGAGCTCCAACCTACCGCGATCACCGATTGTGGAGGCTTTGGCGCGGTCACGCAAACCCCGGCTGCCGGCACCCGCTTCACAGACGGTAACGTGCCTTCGCTGATTGGTCTCAGTGTCACCGACGAATGTGGCAATACGACCATGTGCACCGTCGCGCTCGCGGTTGAATGTGGCGTTAGCATCACCGGGTTTCTTTGGCTCGACATCAATGGTGACGGCATCCGAGGTACAACGGATAACAACGGCTTCGCAGGCGGGGCCACGGTTGAGCTCCTCAACGCAGCTGGTTTGGTTATCGAGACCACGGTTACCGCGACCGATGGATCCTATGCTTTCCAGGCACCAGCCGGAACCTACCAGATCCACTTCGATGTGGATGAGCTAGCCAACCGTCCAGAGATGTACGAAATCAGCCCGCAAAGTGCAGCCTCACAAGCCGATGCGGCCACTGGCCTTAGTGAAACCTTTACCTTGGCCTGTTGTGCGAGCACCAGCGTCGACCTCGGGATCTACGAGCACGCAAACATCACCGGAACCCTATGGGAAGACCTCAATAACAACATGGTGATTGACGATGGCATCGGACAGATGCTGCCGACCGTGACGCTCTACCTTGAGGACGTCGATGGCAACCTGATCCAGACCGTGACCACCGATGCAAACGGTGACTATGAATTCAGTTGGATCGAACCCGGGACCTACAACATCCGGATCGAAACCAACGACTTCCCCACTGGGTTTATGTTAGAAACCGTGATTCCGATCATGCCCTTGACCGTGACCTCCTCGCAAACCCTCGAAGAGCAAAACTTTGGCTTCCTGTTTTCCGCTCCGACGGCCCTAGACCTAGTTCGGTTTGATGCCGAAGTTGGCCCTGACGGGGTCACCGTGAGTTGGGCCGCAGCATCTGAAAATGATTTGCTCGGATACAATATTCTCCGCAACGGCGAACAGGTGAATGTAGATTTGATCTTCGCTGGGGTAGGGGAATACCATCTGTTGGATGCCGGTTCTCTCGGTGGTGCCTACACCATCGAGTCCATCGGCAACGATTTGGCCCGTGAAACCGATGGCCCGATCTTACCGACTTTTGACTCTGCCCCGGTAGGCGAGCCAACCAAGACCATCCTTGCCACTGACGGCGCCGCGGACTTTGTCACTGACGTGACTTCCCTAAGCTACTTCGTGCTCGAGTTTGAGGCCGCCCCGACCGTGATCGACCTCACGAATCAGCGAATCCTTAAGGGCGAATCCATCGAAACCGATGGCAACTTCGGGGCTTACTTTAGTGCGGAAGCCGGTCTTCGGATTCAGGTGAAATAAACCAACTTCATAAATTATGAAGCTATTAAGGCCTGAAAGCATTCGCTTTCAGGCCTTTTCATTATTGGGAAATCCGACCGGTGAAACAAGGCGTGGATACGGATTCCTTCGGGATTCAAAGAGGTTCCATATCCCAGAAGGAAAAGCTCGAAGATGTTAATGATCATGGAACCCCGAGATCTAAATCAATGCCAACTACACACACCCACACACAGGCCTAATCCCCAGCTCTTTTTTTGAGCTGTACACACTTTCGTTGTCACGCAATAATATAACTGCTTTATTGTCGTATGATAAGGCACGCAACGGAATCACAATTGACTGTTGCAGATGCAGACATGAAAATTGACCTGACGCCCTATCTTTCCATTTCAGACCTATTGCAGAACGCACAAGCCTGTTCGCGCATGTTACAGCTGAAATACTGGACAGAATATGAAAGTGGATATGAGCGCGTCGCGTGGGGGCGTGGATGGCGATATCGCTATCAAAAGACCTATGTCACCGACGCCACCATACTTGAATATTGTAAATCTCTAGCCATTCCACCAGCGTGGAATAATACGTATATTGCGCCCGAGCGAAACTCACACATCATCGCCACGGGCACTGATGACAAAAATAGAACGCAGTACATTTATAACGACGCTTGGACAGAGCGTAGAACCTTGCTGAACTTCTACAGGCTACCACTGTTCTACATGGCTCTCAAACGCCTTCGCAGGTGGAGCAATGCAAACAAAGATACAGCTGACCCAGAAACCAAAGAGCTGCGGATCGCATTAAAGTTATTAGAAAAACACTATTTGCGTATCGGACATGTGTCGTATCTTGAGCGCAATAAAACGGTCGGCCTGACCACACTATTGCGTCGCAACATAACCCAAACCGATGCTGATGAATACGCGCTCGAATATCGCGCAAAGTCCCAAAAACTAAGAACCATTGTGATTAAGGATCGAGAAATTGAAAAATTTCTAAATGAAGCAGAGGACTCTGACCGCCAGTTTATATTTCCGTCTTGGAACGCCCGCTCACTGAACCTCGCCATTAAAGAAATCACCCGGCTCGACGTCACCGCAAAAGATTTTCGGACCTGGGGCGGCACCTACGCGGCCTACAAGCATTTGTGCAAAAACGAGCCGGAGGTAGTCACCCCCGCTATCAAAAAAACCTCGCAGATTTTGGGTAACACGCCCGCTGTGGCACGTTCGTCGTACATTCACCCCTTTGTGCTCAGAGCCTATAACGACCCGCAATACGCATCGTTCTTTGTGCCGCAGCGGCGTCGCACGGCCTATGAATCATCTTTGAATAAGCTGATTGATACGCTCTATCACGACACGATGAAGGAAGACTCTTAGCCGTACATTTCTCTAAACTTCTTTTTTTCTGTGACGTATTTGGGGTGCTCTTTTGCGTCGAACCATCTTTTCTTAAAAATACGCGCGGACTCCGCCTTGATAGGGTCTTCTACCTGACGCTCGTGCTGTGGGCGCCCGTGTGATCCACTTTGACCTTTCTTACTATCTGGCACGGGGCCGACATACTTTTTGCCGCCTTTGTAATTCGCATATCGACGAGAACGCGTGTAACCCATCTGCAAAAACTTGCGCGCCATGTCAGCCCCAACGAAGTCATCATCTGCTAAATATTGCAGAAATAGTGCATATATTTTTTCTGACGATTCTGTGGCTATCTCTGGGTTTTTAAACCGCCAATGCGGCAGTATTTCGGACTTGTATGGCTCGACTAGGAGCACCCCCTGCTCACCTCGCCCCACCCGGTAAAGGTGTGGGCTTTGACGGAGATTAAGTGACTTGTAATCGAGGTCATAATTAAAGGCGCGGTCGTTGGGCATTACGTTGTATCCAAAAAATCATGAGAGTTGAGTACTGCGAAGAATGAGTGGAACCTCGTCGATAAACCCGCTCAGACTTCCGTCAAACTCCAAAATTGCCTGCTAAATGTTATCGGTCGGTCCCTGCTCAAGCGGAAAAGGAGTCTGATCCAGTGGCAATCCAGTGGCAATCCAGTGGCAATCCAGTGGCAATCCAGTGGCAATCCAGTGGCAATGGAGTGGCAATGGAGTGGCGTATGGTAGACCACCGCAAGCGATGCCGACGATCCGAGGGATCTATCTATCAGCGCTAGAGAATACGGCTTCGCAGCAGGTCGCTTGTGAAATATGCGGGCGAACCTCTTAGTATGCGCCCTGAGAGTAGGTCATCTCATAGCTGTGGGTATAGATCTCGAAGACCAGACCAAACGGATCTTCCACATAGACCATCTTGTATGGCTTTTCGTTCGGATAATACTCCCGAATGGGCATTCTCTGCTTACCACCATGGGAGACCACCTTCTCCACAAGCTCCTCGATATTTGGATCCTGCACGCAAAAATGGAATGCCCCCGTCTTCCAATACTCAAATTCTTTGGGCGATTGGTTGTTTCGGAACTCAAACATTTCAATGCCAATTTTGTCGCCAGTCGAAACGTGGGCAATCTTGAATGATCCCCAGCCTTCTCCGAAAACGTCTATGCACATCTTTCCGATGGCGGTATCCGACTCCTCCTCTACCACAGTTGGCTTCATGATCGTATACCATCCCATGACATCCTCATAAAACTTGACGGCTTTGTCTAGATTCGGAACCGACAAGCCGATGTGGGAAAATGTTTTTGGATATGTGCTCATAATTTTTCTTGGGCTAGCAGGTTAGCAATTTCAACTTTCCTTAAGATATAGATTAAAATTCGACCGTCAAGTTTACCTTTTCTACATGATTTTTGGTATAGGTCCGAAACGGCCTATGGTAGGTTGGCTCTCCGAGCCGACGCAACGGGTTAAGCTACATGGTTTGAAAAGAACGATCATGTCGGGACAGAGTCCCAACCTACTTTTTCGTTCAGATCTTCTTGGGCGGCAATACTCCAACTGGTTTCCCGGTTGGGGGGACCTCATGGTATCGCATCCAGCGTTGGGCATCAAAATCGTATACTTTGCACGCGGCTGTATTTCTAAAGTAATCGAAAAATCCGAGCGGCACCTCGCGATACTGCCCCTCATATCTCGCGCGCAATGCCTTTGCCGCTTTTGGCAGATGATAAAACGGCACGCTCGCATCCAGGTGATGCGGCATGTGGATGAAAATATTGTGCGCAAAAAAGTTCATCACGCGTGGAATTCTAATCACCGTCGAGGAGAGCACCCCGGTAAGATATTCCCAGTCCTCTCCGTGGAACCAGGGAATATCAGGATGAATGTGATGCATGTGAATCGTCACCGACATAAAATAATTGAATCCAAGAAAGGGCAGGATAAGAACTTTGAACCAGACCCAAAACCCGTAGCCCATCGATCCGGTTGTGACCGCAGCGATTCCGACTAACGCGAGAGTACTCAGCGCCATAAACCCCATCACGATTCGTCGGTCTTTGACGACTCTTTTCGCGGTGCGTTCAGGAAAGTCCTGCATCAAGGCCCCCTTCTTCACCCAGATTTCAATAAAGTAATACACCCCAGTACCGAGAGCCGACCAGTAGATCCGATGCATGAAACGGCCGAAGGGGGAGAGCGCGTTGTACTCTTCGACGCTGGTGGGATGCCAGATAAAATCCTTCTCTTCGTTGCAGGTGTAGGCGTGATGCACATGGTTATGTCCGTGAACCCAGACCCCAAATACGTGAAAGCCGGGGAGCATCAGGATCTGTCCCGCCCAATAGTTGAGGCGGCGGGATTTAAACAGCGATCCATGGGCGCAATCGTGCGCGATGACAAAGCAACTCCCGATCGACACCGTGGTATAGATCCAGAGCACTACCAGAAGGATCGGGTTGTCGGTCAATAAAAGCCCGACGACCCCGAGCAGGTAAAGCACAAGCGCGCGAAGCACATAAAACATCCCGCGCGAAGTTGGGTTGTCATAACACTCTGGAGGAATAAGCGCGAGGGCCTCCTTGGTGCGTTGGATATCAGGTGGATCTTGAGAAGCTGCCATGGCCTTTTGTTACTGAGGGAAGCGCGATAGAAAAGTTCTTTCGCTCGAAGAATGAGGAGTTTATATCGGATGGCTGGTTTATTCAGAGGAACGGATCACGAATTTTGTCCGTCTCCGTTTTTTCGCAAGATGGGTTTGGCAAGGGAATGGTTGGCAGAGGAATGGGACGGACCGCAATGACACTTAGATAAGCCGATTTGTATGGAAAGGAGTTCGCTCTGCCCTGAAAAGAAAGCCGGAGGCTTGAAGGCAATTAGCCGGTCGGTGACCGAAGGGAACCACCGGAATTCATTGGGAAATAATATG
>Ga0209187_1000700_pt1 | contig 51261 bp, 40 predicted proteins | sample BantaG_FD_187430 | JGI IMG/M metagenome (GOLD analysis project Ga0209187, IMG submission 187430) | Marine algal microbial communities from Bantry Bay, Ireland - BantryBay_4 metaG (SPAdes) (version 2) | ecosystem: Host-associated > Algae > Red algae > Unclassified | place: Bantry Bay, Ireland...
AATCGACGAGCCAATCGACGAGCCATTAGAGTGCCTTAGACTCCAGGCACTGCTACAGAATGGGGTTGCGCACCAAGAATCGCATCCCCTACCAATTCTGCTGTCACCGGCGCCAGCGTCCAACCCAGATGCCCATGCCCCGTGTTATAGAAAACGCCTGATTGCTTACCTGCGCCTATTCGTGGCAGCATGCTGGGCATCATGGGCCTCAGACCAGCCCAGGCAACTACGTGTTCAGTATCGATTCCCGGAAAGTACGTCCGACACCAGGCAATCAGTGGATCAATGCGATCACTTCGAATATCCAGATTATAGCCATTGAATTCTGCGGTACCGGCAATACGCAATCGATCTGCGCCCAGGCGGCTGGTGACCACCTTGGCATCGTCATCCAGCAAACTGACCCAGGGTGCCATTGCCTGACTGGCTTCATCTTTCAGTGGCAGGGTTACCGAGTAGCCTTTAACAGGATAGATATTCACTCTATCCCCCAGTTGCGCTGCAAAGGCCCGGCTTTGTGTTCCGGCACAGATGACTACGGCTTCATGGGTATAACGCTCTCGCAACTCTCGTCCTGCCGCCACTGGGACCACAGGTGATGTTCGACCAGCGCTGGGCCTGAAATGCACATGGATACCCTGACTGTCATGCTCCAGTTCTTCCACTTGCGCATCGTAGACAAATTGGGCTCCCAGCTTTGCACATGCATCTGCCAGGCCACGCGTAAACTTGTGGATGTCGCCAGTTGAGTCGCTACGTGTCAGATAAGCACCCGTGAAACCATCGCTGAGTGTCGGCTCGATTTCCTGCATCTGCTCCGGGGTCAGCGCCTCTCTTGTAAGCCCGCCCTGCTTCAGCAATTCGTTGACCCGGGTTGCATGATCGTAGCCTTTCTGATTGGCGTAAACGTGCATTATGCCGCGGGTCTCAAGATCAAATTCAATATTCTCTTTTTCAGCCCAGGCATATAAATGTTGCCGCGCAGCCAGGGCCAGACGCACGGTTTCAATCGTGTTCTGCTCGTATTTAGGAATATTCATGACAAACTCTGCCATCCAACTCAGCTTATGCCAATCTGGCCGAGGGTTTATCAATAGCGGCGCATCTTTTTTGAACATCCACTTAAGCCCTTTGAGCACAGTGGATTTCTGCGTCCAGACCTCAGCATTAGAGGCAGACAACTGACCGCCATTGGCAAACGAGGTTTGCATGGCAGCATAGCGGTCCCTGTCATACACGGTGACTGCATAGCCCCTGTTTAATAGCGCGTAGGCAGTTGTAATGCCGGTGATACCGGCGCCGATGACAGCAATGGTTTTCACGATAGCGGGAACCCTTAAAAAGCAGGAGAATACACTAAACTATCGGCCAGATACCTACAGATACTGCAAAATGAATACAGTGCTCTTCTGATGACTACAAGCGATGCCTGAAAGGGGAATGCACATGGAACCTGAAGTAGATGCGACCGACTACTGCATGACCGGGCCCGGAGTCAACGAGGCGTTGCAGTAGCGTTGCTTGAAAACAGCTCCACCAATTGACTGGTCATGACATCGGCCAGCTGGGACACATCATGGATGGTGGTGGCGCGCGAGTAGTATTGGCGTACATCATGGCCAATACCAATGGCCACTAACTCAACCTCATCCTGTCGCTCTATCTGAGCGATGGTATGACGTAGATGCTTCTCAAGAAATCGCCCTGTATTGGTCGACAGGGTGGAGTCATCGATGGGTGCGCCGTCCGATATCATCATAAGAATCTTACGCTGTTCAGCTCGTTGCAGCAGGCGACCATGCGCCCACATCAGTGCCTCACCATCGATGTTCTCTTTCAACAGTCCTTTGCGCATCATCAGGCCAAGATTTGCGCGGGATTGACGACGCGGTGTGTCTGCAGATTTGTAAATGATATGGCGCAGATCGTTAAGCCGACCAGGATTGGCAGGATAGCCATTGGCCACCCACTTTTCCCGCGATTTACCGCCTTTCCATGCGCCAGTGGTAAACCCCAGAATTTCTACTCGCACACCACAACGCTCCAGAGTAGCCGACAGAATATCGGCACAAACCGCAGCCACACGAATTGAGCGTCCATGCATGGACCCCGAGTTATCCAGCAACAAAGTCACCACCGTATCGCGAAACGGAGTTTCTGATTCCTGCTTGAAAGTCAGTGGCATCGTAGGTTCGGTCAGAACCCGTACCAGCCGTGAGGTATCCAACTGCCCCTCCTCCAGATTGAACTCCCAGGAGCGTTGCTGCTGCGCCATCAGAACGCGTTGCAGGCGGTTGGCAAATCGACCTACAGAACGCTGCAAATCACCTATATGCGAATCCAGTGTCTGCCGCAATCTTTGTAACTCTTCCTGATCACATAGATCGGATGGTTTTATAACTTCATCAAAGTCGCGGGTGTATACATGATAGTCATTGATTTCCCGCTTGATCGCATCGCCTGCGATGGAACGCCATTCACTGCCCGCATTCTCCGAACTGTTCTCCGGCATATCCTCATCGGGTTCTACCGTATCGCTGGCATCATCCGCATTGCCCTCATCATCATCAACCGTGTCGGACTCACCATCGTCTTGCATGGACGTGCTGTCCGAATCCCCCATATCTGAATCATCCTCTTCCGAGGATTGATCCTCAGGAGGACGCTCATTGTTTTCCAGATCATCCTGTGCATCTCGTTGCTCACCGTCATCCATTTCCAAGGATCGCAGTAGTCGACCCAGGGCACTGGCGAAGCTTGCCTGATCATTAATGTCAAAACCAGCCTGGTCGAATTTGCCTTGAACATCACTCTCGAGCCACTGCCGCCAATCTGACAGGGCATCGGCTGCGGCAGGCGGCAAGGCTCTGTTGCCTAATTGCTCACGCAGATATAGTGACAGGGCATGATCGATTCCCAGTCGCGGCTCAGATGCCTCTTGCAGGTCAATGGCAGGTTTTCTGATGGTGTCCAGAAGCATTTGATAACGGCCATCAAGCGCTGCATCCAGATTGCGCCCGACACCTTCCAGCACGGTGCTGCCCAGTAGTTCGACACGCGTCTGCTCGGCCATGAGATACAGGCGTTGCGAAGTATCGGTTGCGGGCTGATATCGCTGATGTGTTCGCGGATCGTGGTACTGCCGATGCAAGGCTATGCCATCACTACGTCCACGTGTCTCAAGACGTTCTTTCAATGTGGCATCGACGGGAATCTCTGGAAGAACCGTGCCGCTAACCTCAGAGGCCTTGCCATCAAACGTTATATCAATGGACTTGTCTTTGGCAATGGCGCGCGCGCATGCACCTGTCGATGACTTGAAGCCTTGACTCAGTGGCTCTGGCGTATCGCCCGTACCTTTCGGCTGGACGTCACCGATGCGGTGCGGGTGCTTGTCAGCCGTCACTATCCGCCAGCTCCTCACCAAATACACGCTGGTAGAGTTCTGCAATGAGTGCACGCTCTGCCGGATCGCATTTGTTTACGAATGCTAGCTCCAGCGACAAGCCGATATCTTTAAAAAATGTCAGATTCTGCGTCCACGTAATAACGGTACGCGGACTCATCACGGTGGCCAGATCGCCGTTTCGGAAGGCGCTGCGCGTAAGCCCGGCAAGTGACACCATTTTTTCCACCAGTTTACGCCCTTCATCATTTTGTAAATGTGGCGCTTTTGCCAGCACGACCTCGGTCTCTTTCTCATGCGGTAAATAATTCAGGACCGTCGTGACCGACCAGCGATCCATTTGCGCCTGGTTAATCTGTTGCGTACCGTGATACAAACCGGTGGTGTCGCCCAATCCAACGGTATTGGCCGTGGCAAAAAAACGAAATGCAGGATGCGGTCTGATGACCCGGCTTTGATCAAGCAGAGTAAGCTGACCCGTGGATTCAAGCACACGCTGTATAACAAACATGACATCGGGACGTCCGGCATCGTACTCGTCGAATACCAGGGCAACATTACGCTGATAGGACCATGGCAGGATGCCGTCCTGAAATTCGGTCACCTGCTTGCCTTCCTTGAGCACAATGGCATCTTTACCAATGAGATCGATGCGACTGACATGACTGTCCAGATTAATACGCAAGCACGGCCAGTTCAGTCGAGCGGCGACCTGCTCAATGTGCGTTGACTTGCCTGTGCCGTGAAATCCTGAAATGAGCACGCGCCAGTCATTAGCAAAGCCTGACAGAATTGCCAGGGTGGTGCGGTGATCGAACAGATAGCTTTCGTCCAGATCGGGCACACGCTGGGTACGCTGAGAATAGGCCGGTACGTGCAAATCGATATCAAGGCCGAATACATCTCTCACCGAAACGGTGGTATCAGGCAATAGAGCAGCATCCGCGTTATCGGGAGAAATCGTGTCGAGCATGAGTCCGGTCTTCAAGCAGTTGGAGGCGTTATCGTACACGCCAGAACAGGTCGTTGGTAAGGCATTACAGCTGGTACGTTCCTGGTCAAGGGCTCTAGGTTGGCTGTGCAGTGCATTGCACTGCAGCCTGGCCGCAGTGGACGTGCAAGCCAACCGGCTCGCACGCCATAACTTCAACTATTTGGCAGCCTTACGTTCCTGAGCTTCCTTGATAACCACGTCAGCCACGTTTTTAGGACACTGGCTGTAGTGACTGAACTCCATCGAAAACTGCCCTCGACCAGACGTCATGGTTCGCAGGTCACCGATATAACCAAACATCTCCGACAATGGCACATCAGCTTTGATACGAACGCCAGTAGCACCTGCTTCTTGTCCACCGATCATGCCTCGTCGACGATTCAAATCGCCGATTACATCACCTACATGGTCATCAGGTGTGAACACATCAACCTTCATCACAGGCTCGATGATTTGCGGACTTGCCTTGGGAATTGACTGACGGTAAGCACCTTTCGCCGCAATCTCGAAGGCCAGAGCCGAGGAGTCGACTGCGTGAAAAGCACCATCGGTCAGGACAACGCGAAAGTCGAGCAATGGATAACCCGCCAGTACCCCTTCTACCATCGATGTCTTGAAGCCTTTCTCTACAGCAGGCCAGAATTCACGAGGCACGTTACCACCGGTGACTTTTGACTCAAACACAAAGCCTGTTCCAGACTCACCAGGCTCGATGGTGTAGTCGATACGACCGTATTGGCCCGAACCACCCGATTGCTTCTTATGAGTATAGGTATCTTCGAGAGAGGCTGTGATGGTCTCGCGGTAAGCTACCTGTGGTTTGCCCACTTCAACTTCGACACCATGGGTACGCTTTAGAATATCGATCTTGATATCAAGGTGCAGCTCACCCATTCCCATGAGAATGGTTTCGCCACTCTCCTCGTCAGTCATGACGCGGAAGGATGGATCCTCAGCAACCATCTTGCCGATGGCCACACCCAGCTTCTCAGAGCCGGCCTTGTCTTTCGGAGACACGGCAATGGATATGACCGGGTCAGGAAATACCATAGGCTCGAGGGTAGCCGGATTTTTCGGATCAGCCAGCGTGTGTCCTGTTTGCACATTTTTCATACCCAGAACGGCAACGATGTCACCCGCTTGCGCTGAATCAAGCTCTTCTCTTGAGTCGGCATGCATCTCCACGATACGACCAATACGCTCGGTTTTGCCGGTAAATGTATTGAGCACCGTGTCGCCCTTGGCAATCTTGCCAGAGTAGATGCGGATAAAGGTCAGTGCACCGTAACGGTCGTCCATAATCTTGAACGCCAGCGCGCGCAATGGCTTGTTGGGATCAACAATTGCGCGCTCACCGGTCTCGTTACCTTCCAGATCAACTTCTGGTTGAGGTACGACTTCGGTCGGGCTAGGCAGATAGGAGACCACACCATCAAGCATGGGCTGAATGCCTTTATTCTTGAACGCCGAACCGCAGAAAGTAGGAAACCACTCCAGATCGATGGTGCCCTTGCGGATGCATTTCTGCAAGGTTGCGATATCCGGAATTTCACCTTCGAAGTATCGCTCCATGGCTGCATCATCCATCTCGAGGGCAGTCTCAACGAGCTCTTCACGCCACTTGGCGACATCTTCTTTCATGTCATCTGGCACATCTTCAATGCTGTAATTCTCCGGATTACCGCTCTCATCCCAGATCCAGGCCTTTTCAGTCAGTAGATCGACAACACCTTTAAAATCGTCTTCTGTGCCGATAGGCAGAACCATAACTAGTGCACGTGCTGCCAGTACCTCTTTAACCTGCTTGACCACGCGGTAGAAATCAGCGCCCATTCGATCAAGTTTGTTGACGAAAATGACGCGCGCAACTTCCGAGTCGTTGGCATAGCGCCAGTTGGTTTCTGACTGAGGTTCAACCCCGCCAGACCCGCAAAATACGCCCACACCACCATCGAGTACCTTCAGTGAGCGATAGACTTCGATAGTGAAGTCAACGTGGCCCGGGGTGTCGATGATGTTAAATCGATGACCGTCCCATTCGCAGCTGGTAGCAGCCGACTGGATAGTGATACCACGCTCCTGCTCCTGCTCCATGAAGTCGGTAGTTGCCTCACCGTCATGAACTTCGCCTGACTTGTGGATCTTGCCAGTGAGCTTGAGAATACGCTCTGTGGTTGTGGTCTTGCCCGCATCAACGTGGGCAAATATGCCGATGTTGCGGTAGTGTGAAAGGTCATTCATGTTGGTGCTCACGCTCTGGGAATATGGGCCACACGGATGAAACGGCCGACCACTTGAAGGGCAGCAGAGACGACCGTGGCCTACAAAAATTCAAGAAAAAGAACAAATTACATCGAGTAAAACGCGAAAAGCACACCTCGAAGCCTACGTATTTTCCTGTTCTCGGCAATGCGCCTTTGACCAACCCGAAAACGGATGATCGTGAACTATGCATTGGAGAATGGGAGTGCTACGAGACCGCGAACCGTGTGCGTTACTCGGTAAACCCGCAATTCTACCCAATTTTGGGGCAGGTATGTCAGTTAGCAAGGCTATTCGGTCGCTAATGCGTGGAAAGTGGACACTAATCGGATATATGATTGCCCCATGAACACAGGTGATTCAGACTCTCAAGACCCGAATGAGGAAACCGATGCAGCCTCGTCAATCGGTGGCTGGATGATTGTCATGCTTTGGGTAATTGTTCTTGGCGCAGGCTTCTACGCTGCGCAAAGCTGGCTCGACAAACGGGATGAGAGGCGTCACGGTGTTGTGGTAAACAACGACGGAGCACCCGGCTTGTTGTTGACGTCCGATATTTTTGGCCAGTACACCGTCAAAGGCAATGCTAACGGACAGGAAGCGTTCTTCCTGATAGACACTGGCGCCTCTGGCATCAGTATTCCCGAAGCGGTAGCAAATAGACTGGGTTTACGTCGGGGGCGACCCTTCGAGGTCAACACGGCTAACGGTACCACCACGGTATACGCCACTAATCTGGACACCCTGAGTATCGGACCATTGAGCAAACGGGATGTCCGGGCGCACATCAATCCTTCCATGGATGGCGAGGTTTCACTACTGGGAATGAGTTTTCTGCGTCATTTCGAACTAGTGCACCGCGCTGACGAGTTGAAAATAAGTGCGCCCTAGAGCCTGTTCACTGGCGAGCTGGATTGCCTGACATCGAGCTCCAAAGTGAGCGCTCTTTCAAATATCGAGCATCACAGCATTGCATTCGCACAGCATTCGTATTGCATCGACTCCTCAGTAGGCTACCCTACGATCAGGGCGATTTACTCGGCATCAGCGACGGAACGTTCTGCAAGTTACACGCTCATAAGGACCAATGCGGTGCTTGCCAATCAATCAGTTGGCACATCCGGCAACACTTATGTAACGAGATTGCAAGAATTGCGGACTTCCAAAAATGGCGTTCCAGCCTCGATGCACGGTAATATTAGACGTCAGTGTTATATCTGCAGTAAAACAGCCCAAGGGCCAGCACAGGAGTAGGCGTTAACACGTCATGCATATCACGATCATCATGGTAGTTTTCTACATCCTGTGCTGTGCCAGGATTGGATGCGCTCCGTGGCGTTATTGGCAGCTCAATGCTCACTATTTTTCACGTGAGCAAGGCGTGTTCTCCAAGCTGTCCATGGATGCCCTGATTCCTGAACGCTGGCGGCTACCTCAGACAATAGATACCGAATCGCTCCAACCTGTAAGCTTTCCAGTATTTCTGAAGCCAGAATGGGGGCAGAACGCGCATGGTATCTACCGCGTGGACAGCCAGGAACAACTCGTTCAACTGCGTGCAGAATTATCAAAAATGCCGCAACGCTATCTGTTGCAAGAGGCAGCACCGGGGCTACGCGAATTTGAGCTATTCAGCATTGACGCCGACCGGGACGACGACCGACACGACGTTTTTACAGTTACCGAAGCTGTCAACGACAGTGAAGACTTCCCGATCAACAGCAAGTACAACCGCAGTACTCGCTATGTTGATATCACCGAACAATTCTCGGCTCCGCAACAGGCACAGCTGGCAAATTATCTTTCACAAGTCGGTAAATTCGGCATTAGTCGCATGAGCGCTCGTGCTGATAGTCTGCAGGCACTGGTTGATGGACAATTCCACATTATCGAAATCAATCTATTCCTGCCAATGCCTATTAACCTTCTGGACGGGAACTATACATGGGCCGAAAAATGGCGCTTTATTCGACCAGCCATGATGAGCCTTGCCCAGGCAACCAAACACATCAAACCGGTTGATAAGCCGCAACCCATATTTGCCAGAATGATGTTCTATGGCCGCGATTACAAAAATATCGTCAGACAGAAAAACGTCAGCGGCGAAGTTCGCGAGCACTACCCGCAGCCCTAACTGCCCATGTCTACACACAAGTGAAATCGTTGAAAGCGTTGGTGTACGGCTGGATTAGCCAGAAATACATGGCTGGCTGCAGCAATTACAATTCTTTGCAGGTCAGAAAAGCGAGTCGTACAAAACGCAAGGCTCGCCAGATGTTTGCCCGCCACAACATACCGCATGCCAAAGGCAAGCTATTCTACAATCCCCTGACTGCTTATCGCTTCGCCAGAGAGCACGGCTTTCCCTTGTGTATAAAGCCAGACGTCAGCGGATTTTCACGCGGCAGCCACTTCCCGATCAATAATTATCGAGAACTCTGGAAAGCCGCCCTATGGGTCAAAGTCTGGTGGCCCGCAAGCATTGTTGAACAGTATCTACTCGGCTCAAACTATCGAGTCCTGGCAACCAGAGATAATTTAATTTCTGTCATTCGACGGTACCCGCCTTTTGTGGATGGCAATGGCCAGGATAGTATCGAAAAACTGATCGATGACGAAAACGCTACCAGAGCTGCGATGCAGTTGTATCCCACCATCTACCCGATCTCAAAAGGTCCAGCAACCATTAAGTACCTTGCCAAATCAGAACTCACCCTGGCGACAGTGCCTGAACAGGGTGAGCGCGTATCTACGTTTAACCGCGTTGCCCTGGCACCGGGTGGTATTGTAGAAACCATTGACCAATCAACCATTCCTGACGCTAATAAACAACTGTTTTTACAGGTCATCAATGCATTCGATGCCAAACTGTTCGGAATCGATGTCATCTTTGAACAGGGCATAGAGACAGACTTTCGCGAGCAAGCTTGTATTTTTCTGGAGGTCAATTCAAGGCCTTACACGCGTATGCACAGCTTTCCCCGTTACGGCAAAACCGAAGATCTCGATGCGTTCTACGCCGAAATGGATGCTCTGAGCGTGGCAGATGCAGATACGTTCTGAAATCCTCCGGTGACTTTTCAGCAACGGCCTTGAACGGTAAACATAGCGCTCAGCACTTCTATCAATTTCTTGGTGCGCATTCTCTTCTCATAGGTCTCTTACCGTTTTTCCTACCCGTGTATCTATGGACACATGGGCTGAACCTTGCAGGCCTGAGCTTGCTGATAGGTGTTTCAGGGATTGCCTTTGCCTTATCGCTAGGACTCTGGCAAAAGCTGTCCACACGATGGTCATTACGTCGTTTAGTGACATTAACCTTTGTCCTTGAAATCTGTCTCGTGTTTAGCGTGGGGATCTTCACAACGATTCCCGGCATGGCGTTATTTCATGCAACAGACGAGCTCACTGTTGCCAGCACTGGCAGTCTCGTACTTGCCGCTGGCTGCATCGGTCTGTTCAATGGCTTGTACAACGCATTTTTCTGGACGACTCAGCGCACGCTGTTTATACAACAGTTAGGGCAAAACGATACCGGCAAGCAATACGGCAATTTTCAGATTTTCGTGACCCTGTTTCTTAAAGTCGGTATTGTCACGGGAGGGTTTCTACTGGAAAACGGGGGGTTCATCTGGTTGTTGGCACTAAGTGCCGGGTTAAGTGCTGCAGCCAACTCATGGCTGGCCCGATCTGAACATAGCAACAGCTCGCTTCACTCGCAAACCATCAATATCAATACGCAGAAAAGCCTTGGATACTCTGATGGGCGTGGGTCCCGACCGGCTTTTGCCATCGACGGCATATTTCTTTATCTGGAGAGCCATTTCTGGACACTGTCTTTATTTCTTGTGGTTAAACAGGACTTTACTCGATTGGGAATCGCAGTCGTATTATTGGCCCTGGGATTTGCCGTGATGTTCTTTATCATCAAGAACAGAATTGACCATCTGGCAATTGAGCGCCTGTACCGATACGCCGTATTTCTCTATTTTTTGTCCTGGCTTCTCCGGTTCACCCTTTCCGATGAGATACAGGGCAGCGTTTTATTAATCACATTATTGTTTATCACCTTCTTTTCATCGTTCTTTCGACTAGCGTTTAACAAACGCTTTTTTGATGTCGCCAGATACGAAGGTAATGTGCAATATCTGCTGGTGAAAAGTTTCAGCTCACAATGGTATCTGGGAATCTTTTTTATAGCGCTCGGCATGGTGTTGTTCCTGCAACCTGTGGCTACGGCATCTGCATTGCAGCTTATCTACCTTGCCGCCGCAGCTCTTTCGCTGACCTACTTGAGATACAAGGATGCGCCTGCCGGGAACGATTGAAACTGACTATAGGCCAGGTAGCACGTTGATGATGATTGAGTGGGACTGATCACGGCATTTTGTTCGGATGCTGACGTGGTATCCTAATTTCGAATTCCATCGGGGTTCATATGACTACATCGCTAAGCACACCTGCACCGCAAGCTATATCCAGCTTCACCGATCCTGCCAAGGCTGTCGATGAGCTAGTCAGGCTTTACAATATCAGCACAGATTTTCTGCGTGCTGCCTTCAAAGACTATCTTGCTGGAGACTTGCCTGCGGATAAGCATCGTGCTTATTATCCTGAAATTCGCTTCAAGACCAGCACATTTGCCCGAGCCGATTCACGTCTCTCCTATGGTCACGTCGACCAGCCTGGCACCTACACCACAACGATCACCCAGCCTGCCCTGTTTCACGGCTATCTGGTTCATCAGTTAAACCTGCTGATCAAGAACCACGATGAGCCGGTGGAGATCGCGATGTCCGAAGTGCCTATCCCGCTGCATTTTGCACTGGAGTCGGGCTCGACTCTGGCAGTGAAAAGGCCGCAGAAAATCAGCACGGCGCTTCGCGATGCTTTCGATGTGCCAGACATCGCGCACGTCAATGATTACATCGTTAATGGCACCCAGGAGCTGGAGCCGGGCCTGCCTATGCCGCTGGCCCCCTTCCCTGCACAACGGATAGATTATTCGCTGCATCGTCTGGTTCATTATTCGGCCACTGCGCCAGAGCATTTTCAGAATTATGTGTTGTTTACCAACTACCAGTTCTATATCGAAGATTTCTGTCGTCTTGCGCGGGACCTCATGAGCAAAGGAGATTCGCGTTACACCGCATTCGTTGAACCGGGCAACCTCATCACTCTAAACGGCAAATCCAAACCCAGCTCAGGTACCGCCCCCGTACGCCAATCACAGATGCCTGCTTATCATTTGAAAACCGGTAAAAACCGTGGGATAACTATGGTCAATATCGGTGTAGGCCCATCCAACGCAAAAACCATTACCGATCATATTGCCGTGCTACGCCCTCATGCATGGCTGATGTTGGGCCACTGTGCAGGTTTACGTAATACGCAGGAGCTGGGGGACTATGTATTGGCCCACGCTTACGTCCGGGAGGACAAAGTGCTGGATGCCGATCTTCCAGTGTGGGTGCCCATCCCTGCACTTGCCGAAGTGCAGCAAGCTCTTGAGAGTGCTGTAGCAGAAGTTACCGGGTTGGAAGGCTATGAGTTGAAACGTATTATGCGCACCGGCACCGTCGCCTCCATTGATAACCGAAACTGGGAATTACAGGATCAGAAGGAGCCTGTGCGCAGACTGTCGCAATCACGAGCGGTCGCTCTGGATATGGAATCAGCCACAATCGCAGCGAACGGTTTTCGTTTGCGAGTACCTTATGGCACGCTGCTTTGTGTATCCGACAAACCACTACAGGGAGAGTTGAAGCTGCCAGGCATGGCCTCGGATTTTTACCAGAAGCAGGTTGCCCAACACCTTGAGATAGGCATGCTCGCTATGCAAAAAATGAGCGAGATGAAAGCTGAACGGCTGCATTCCAGAAAGCTACGAAGCTTCTTCGAAACCGCTTTTCAGTAAACGACGATCAACTCGAAGGTTATTTCACGAGCCCTTGATCAAAAGCCGCTTGGTCAATGCCAGATAGACGACATCGACAAATGACGCCCCCAGTCGAACGCTTCGCTCGGGCGACCATCCTGAGGATGGCCGTGGCGCATTGGCAGTGTCCTTAAAGGGCATCTCCAGGGTCATTGCCAGGCAGTTGAATTGCTCGGCAAGCTGATTACTGCAAATTGTCATATTTGCTTTACCCGGCTGATTTATCGGATATCCATGGTGATCCTGAAAATCAGGATTGATCGATGTCCATGTATGTTTGAAATTAATCAGTTCGCGGTTTCTGTCGTCGGTCCAGCTGTTGACACCTTCTGTGCCTGCGATAAAGTTATAAGGCAAAGCCTCATCACCATGAACATCCAACGCAAGGGTAATTCCTGTTCGTTGCATGCGCTCGAGCACATGAAACACCTCTGGACTGCGTTCTTCGCTGGGCTCTGCCCATTCACGATTCAGATTAACGCCAAGGGCATTGGTACGAAGATGACCCAGGAATGAGCCATCAGGGTTCATGTTTGGCACAATGTGGATATCGGCCAACTGTCGCAAGGCATAGCTGGTAGCATCATCGGGGTCGAGCAACCGGTCCAGCCATCCTTCGACAAACCATTCAGCCATGGATTCACCCGGATGCTGGCGCGCAATAATCCATAACTGCGCTGTTGCACTTCTACCACCCTTCAATGCCTCATTTGATACTTCATCTGCTGCCAGGTCAGAGTCAGTCATCGGTAATACATTCAGGTAATCTATGGTTCTGCCCTGATGGGTTAGACCAAGAACCTCGTGGTGTACTCCCGGTGCATGCGCTGCCGCGCTGATCAGGTCCGCGTGTTGCTCCATTGAATATGGGGCAAAGTAGGCAAACCACATGGTATCGATATCAGCCTCGGTGCTCCAGCGCAGTCGGGTGCCGTCAAATTCGCTAGGCACTCGGGTCCATGTTTGTCGATCAACGCTACAGGCTACATGGTAATTTTCCCATCCTTTGGGATACGTGGTTGCACCTGCATTTTCTATGACAAAGGTATTTTTTTGACCTGAGAGTCCTGATGCATGGAAATGAAACCATTGGAGAAAATCTGATTCGGCATCCGTGCGGATTCTTAATCGGATATTCTCGTGCTGACTACTGTCAACAACTTCAATATTGCCACTATCGAAATGAGCACTTATAACAGGTTGCACGGCTTATCTTCTGTGTTTGTTTGTAGCGGACATAAAAAAAGCTGACAGATCCTGAAATCTGTCAGCTTCATATATTACCAAAAGAGTTCACACTCCTCTGTTATTGCTTTGTGCCCTTAAGGCCGGAGACAAAAAACAAACACATTTCTGTCTCCGGGAGCCAAAGCTCATTTACTTCCTAGCGAAGCGTGCCGTCGATCGTATAGATCTGAGCACCACCTGCACCAGTCGCTACGACTGAAACAGCCTTGCCGTCTACCAATAGAGCCGCTTCAGTACCAGTGACTGTGTACGATTTTCCCTGATTTGTAGTTACAGTTCCGGCTGCAAGCAGAGCAGCTGGAGCCATAGCACCTGAAGTATCGATATGATCCTGAATACTCAGATCACCAGTCGCCGTGTCAGCAGCTATCGCTTCGTCAGTCGGCGCAAATACAGTCCATGCGTTGGTGTCATATGACTGGACACCAATTGAGGAGCTGAGGTTAATAAAACCAGCGTAGTTACCTGCAGCTTCCAGGTCTGCCTGAACGCCCATAGACTCGCCCGGTGGGTTTACGTTACCCTCGCCTGGATCAACTACAGGGGCTGCAGGTGGTATCAGAATAGTACCAATTGAATGAACAATACCACTGGGCGCTACCGAATCATCTTCATCATCGCCACGCAGGACCAGATCAACAGCGTCGATTGCTACGTCATTAACACTTACACCTGATGGTGCTGTATCGCTAAGACCAAACTCGAGTGATTGCGTAACCGCAGCATCTCCGGAACCGTCAACAAGTATTGTGTCAAGAGTTGCAGGCATATCTTCGGTAGACTCACCTATCGAAGTACTCAGGACCGTAGAGGTCTGTGTTCCAGCAACAACGTGGTAAGTAAGTATACGGGCGAGATCATCACCTGTAGGAGCGTTATCACCCAGAGCCGCGAACGCGTCATTGTCCGGAGCAAAGACTGTGAATTCGCCAGCGTCGAGGGTATCTGCCAGTCCAGCAGCAGTAACAGCAGCGGCCAGGGAGGTGTGATCAGGAGAATTAGCGATGGTATCAAACGCTGTTCCACCTTCGCCAGGAGTAGCGGTACCAGCTGTAGGCATGGGATTCTCACCTGCGCCAGGATTCTCTTCTTCCTCCATTTCTCCACCTGGGTTCGGCGTCGGAGTCATAGGTGTCTCATCGTCATCGTCGTCAGAACACGCTGCAAGTGAGATACTAGCTGCGATGATAGTCATCGCGAAATACTTCTTAATCATGAGTGATCCTCTATAGATATATGAAAAATTGTCAAACAAACCAGTTTGGTGAAACAAAAAACGTATTTACAAACCGAAGACACTACCACCTCGATGCAGCATGAAATCTGAATCTGCCGGTAGAGTATAGGTCCCTCTCGCCTAAGCGCAATGCTAAAGCACCAGCTTAAACTACAGTACGAACTAAATCGCGATTCCATCAAACATTGTCAACTAGTCACGCAGACCAAGCAACTGACACGTACTGCTCTATCCCCACCGTGCAAACGCTTCGTAAAGTGAGACCGGAATAATAACGGTCGCCCATTATTTTTCAAGCCACCTTTGAACAACTAATTTCCAAAATCACTGGAAAAGGTCAAAAAGGTAACACAAGTTACTGAATAGACGAGTATTTTAGTCTGGTGTGTGCACTATTGCAATCGCGCAAGCCTAAAGTCGATAAGATTACTAGTTGACACTGCATTATTTTGCAAGTCCAGTGTGGGCATTTCGGGTGTGCGATTGACTAATGCCTGAAAAAGCCCAACATCTGAAACAATACATGTTGCTCGTAGCGATAACACATGCATAGTGTATCAATGTAGGCTGACTCCTCGCTGAACAAGGAAAAAAAGCAGGCCATCCATGGCCCAAAATGGCTCCTTGCCTGAATACCACTTGGAGGAGGAATAACGAAAGTCACCACACTTTCGAACCTCTATTGTACAAACGTTTTAATGCGCTACATGTGACGCCGCAACAATGAACTCTCGCCTATACATCAGCAATCAGCTTGAACTCGCAGAACTGGCGGTCCAGCGCCTCATCCATGCAGCGCAGCTAAGTCACCGAGCCGTGCTATTCGTCATCGAGCCGCCGAAAAACTGGCTTGAGTCGGCTGCGCAACGCCTAAATTGTGAATACATTGCCGTCGGATCTACGTCAGACCGTTCAGATCGTATCAGTGCCTTGCTGGGGTCAGAAAGATCAATGCTCGTTATACAGCTTGGACCTAAACCGGATCTGGGTCTGTTTGCGGCGGCCGCTGGTACGGTGAAAGCTGGCGGGCTGCTAATTGTTGGCAGTTGCAAATCGCCTTACTTTCACCCACACCGTATGTCCGCTGAAAACAGCTTTTCGATAAGCGAGAGGATGTTTAGCCAGTCTTCTCGACGATTCGAGCGTCTGGCTGATGAAGTTGCGCAATTAAACAAACAGACGATGGCCTGTGTAGAGCTAGTCACTCATACAAAACATTCGACACTCAGTACAGATAACGTTTTGCTTAGCGAAGTTGCGAGCTACATCAGTGACACTGAGAAAAGGCAGGCTGACCCGCAGGCATCCCGGGAGCAGGACTCCTTGCTAACTCAAGCGTGCAACCATCTGGAATCAGAGCTTAGCAGCTGTGTCGTTATCAAGGGTCGACGCGGCTGTGGTAAATCTACTTTACTTGCACGCATCGCTTCATATCTTGAGAGCCAAGGCATTGATTTCAGGACAACGGCGTTGCATGAATCGGCATTGAGTACCTACCGTCAGCACTTGGGAACTCTAACAACTTATATCAGACCGGAGTCGGCACTGACAGTTAGTACCGATGTACTTCTGGTCGATGAAGCTGCAAGTCTGCCGTTAAGAACGTTACACAGTTTCCTGAGCCATTTTCGTCACGTCGTGTTTTGCTCCACCATCGAAGGCTATGAGGCATCTGGCCGAGCATTCGATGTCCGACTGTTGTCTTCGTGGCCACAGAAATCTACGGCGCTATTGCAACTTGAGCCAAGGCAGATGTGGCGTTGGGGCCCGAATGATCCGCTGTCAAACTTGATTGACCAGTTGCTATTGACCAGCAGGCTGGAGCCTACGAAGCGTCCGATAGATTATACCAATCGACAAATCGTTGAAAGCAAACCCGAAAAACTCAGTCGCTACGAACTAGCATGTAACGAGAAACTACTAGGCAGTGTGCACGCATTACTGCACGCTACGCATTATCAGAGCACGACGAAAGATCTGGAGCACATACTGGACTCTCCAACTATCGAGATCTGGGTGCAGCGGATTGACAACTCGGTAGTGGCTGTCCTGGCGCTTGAACGAGAGGGCAATATTGACTTGAGTCTTCATGAAGACATTCTGGCTAAAGCCAGGCGACTACCCAATCAATTGTTGCCACAACTGCTTTCCCAAACCGCTAACGATTCAGGCGCATTAACCAAAAACTATATTCGCATTCTTCGTCTTGCGGTCGTCTCCCCATTGCGACGCCAAGGCATCGCCTCCAGGTTACTTAGAGCAGTTACCGCGGCCTGCACCAATGATTTGATAGAGGACAAACATTCACTAACTGTCGATGCATTGGGCGCAAGCTTTGCCACAGATGAGTCATCTATCGGATTTTGGCGCAGTCATGGTTACATTGAATTTCACCGAGGGTTCAAACCCAACCCCAGGAGCGGAAAACTGGCTTGTGCTGTGATGTTTAGCTTTGACAAGAAGACGAGCAGCGTGCTTGAGAAGGCCGTGGACATACACAGAGAAAATGAACTAGCGAGACTTCATCCAAAAGCGGGCTTCACTATGGCTAACTCTATTTCGAGTCGAGACATCAGTCTGCTTTACAGATTCTGTTCTGGCCAACGTAGTATGAATGACACCTATGCACCTCTAATCCGGCTTTCAATGGTTCAGCTGATTACCCTTGAAAAAGTTGCAGACCTATCGCAGAAACAACATGAGTCGCGACTGCGAGAAGTCGTCAGAAGCCTATTGACTAACGGCTTGGGCACGCACTGAAGACAAACGGCTGCTCACCTGAGGGCTGCTAAACGCTTTTAAAGCACCGGTACTGTCGTCAACGCACAACTTGTCCCCATTATGATGAAGGTATTGCGCTGATACTGTGCCAATTCGAATACCCCATTTGTGCACATGGGTGATGTTGTGAAGGCTTCCGTCAGGCTGCAGGATCATCAGGTCTTCCATATCAAGATTCCACGATTTATCGTGACTGATCTTGACACTCATTGCATATGTCATCAATAACTGGTTACCGTTCACTACACCTTTGGCACCATTGAGTAAAGAATCTGACTCCGCCTTAAAAACCCCGTCATCAGTTACGGTGATAACCCATCGCCTCGCCTCCACTACCTCATCGCTATAAAACAGCTTTTCATCGAGTACGAATCTACCGCTGTCGAAGTGTCCATAAAAGTCTCCACAAAAATGACGTCTCGGCTTTCCAAATCGATCGGAAAACCAACCAGATGCTCTGGTATGCCCACTGAAAAAATCGCAAAAATCAAATCGCGGGCAGATATTTCCCTGCAAGGTTGTTCCTGCATCACCGCGGTCGCTGACAATTTCTTTGAGTATTACAGACAATTTTAAAACCTCCCTATTATATAAGTGTCACTCTGGGCTCGACAAATAATCAGACTATGCATTCCGGTTATTGCTGTGCCTCGCCTGCAAGCAAAGATCCGTATCAACAGCATGCTGTTCAACCGATGAACAACGCTCTGGATCAGGATGCAGGGTCGACCGAAACACACGGTTTATTGTTTTACGAGCCCAACATAGACCGAGCCTGGAGACGGCGATGGTATCTGCCATTTTCAGAGTTTCTTGTTGCGGGTTACGCAGAGGGTTTATCGCCAGATCATGGGCCTTACGTCTACCCGAACGGATTAGCGGTAATTTACGGGGCCAGCTGCTCGTTTTTCGTGGCTGACTGCTCGAGAGGTTTATAGCATAGCGGTCAGACAGCCGAGGTTCAACGCTTGACCAGAAGCAATTGACCAACGTCGGTGCGTTCAAACTGGAAACCTGTTTCGCAGTAGCTCAGGTAGTACCTCCACATGCGCATGAACCTCTCATCGAATCCTTGAGCGTGTACATCGCGCGCTACCATATCGAAACGCTCTCTCCATAGACGGAGTGTTGTTGCATAGCTACGACCAAACCAGTCAGTTTTGACAATTTCAAATCCTGCCTGACTAATCAGCTCGGTTAAATGACTCTTACTAGGAAGCATGCCGCCCGGAAAGATGTATCGTTGAATAAAATCCGGACTTGCCTTGTACGCCTCAAATCGATCTTCGGCTATGGTAATGACCTGCAACACGGCCGTCCCCTGCTTTTCAAGCAGCGAGCTTAACTTGGCAAAGTACGTCGTCCAATATTGTTCGCCTACAGCTTCAAACATCTCGATGGACACAATATGATCGTAGGTGCCGCTTACATGCCGATAATCCTGATGTCGGAAATCTGTTGAACCCGTCGAGCCGTCGCCAGCAACTACATTGTTGTACTGCGCGGCGTAGCGCAGCTGTTCGTGGCTTAATGAAATACCTTCCACCTGACACTGGGCCTGGGTAGCAAGCTTACGCGCCATCGCCCCCCAACCACAACCGATCTCCAGAATCCGGGCACCTTGCTGCGGGTTAAGATACTGCACGACTTGATCAAGCTTGACATGCTGAGCCTGCTCAAGGGTTTCATTGTCACGAAAGATCGCGGAGGAGTAGCTCATGCTCGGATCGAGCCAAAGATCATAAAACTTGTTACCCAGGTCGTAATGGAACTCGATATTACGCTTGCTGCCGTTCAGTGAATTATGATTTCTTCCATGCCGGATAGAGTTAATCAAGCGGGCAAACCAACTGGCCGATGTCACTGCAGCAACCTGCTCCTCGTTATTCATAATGAGTGTGAACAGGCTGTGAAGATTGTCGGTAGCCCAATCACCTCGCAAGTAGCTTTCTGCGAAACCGTTCTCTCCCATGACCATCATCTGCCTGATCGGCTTGAAGTTCCGCAGGACTACGTGCGCATTTTCCACAGGGTTTTCCGACCTGAAACCATGAGTTGAGGTGTGCCCATCCGGCCATGTGAAGCTCAGCTGACCGTGCTGTATCCCATCAAGCAGATAATCAAAGCGCCGGCCTATAAGACTGCCAAATGCATGCTGTAGCTTGTACCGCATAGGTAGGGCTGGACGAATAGAGTGGTCGTTTATTTCTGCCATCGAAGTAGGTTGTTGCTTGAGTTAGTACATCAGGTTGATCGTTTGGGTCGGTGCTTGAAAAACGGTATTCCTTTAATCCAGAGCTTTAACGCCTCCCAATGAATGCCGATAACTACTTTGGCACCTAAAAAAGGAATTCGTAGAAAAACCTTCAGTAACTGTGACGAGCTCAACACGTGCCGCTGTGCCGCATAACTCGCCGTAATCACAAGCCCTTGTTCGTCCGAAGCGCGAATGACGATCACTTGTCGTTGTGCGGGCTGGTTGAGTCTGAATTCATATTGCATATTCATATGGGCAAAAGGTGAGACAAATAGTGACTTGTCGGCCCGCTGGTGAATCCAGTTCTGATCTGTTTTCTCATCTTCAACCACGGGCAGCACATACGCGTGGCGCTCGCCGAAAGTATTGTGAACCTCATGGACTACAGCGTAGCAATTATTGTTTTCATCAAGACAATAAAAAAGACTCAATGGATTAAATGCATGACCTAGCACCCGTGGATAGAAGCTGACGAGAATACGGGCGGGCGTGAGCTCAATTCCAGCCTGTCGCAGATTGCGCTTGATATAGGCTTCGAGAGTCTCATTTAATGACTCGCCGAAATCGCTGTCGTAAAAACTGATTAAATTGAACCGGTTATGCGAGAACAACCAGAACCGCTGCGTTAGTGTGCTTACTTCTGAGAGATCCACTAACAATGAAAACACGGTGTATTTGAGCACATGCACCTTTGGTCGCAGACGCTTGTGGTAAACCTGCCCCACGTAGAGACGACTACGCAGACTCATGCAATAGCCTCATCGGACATGCGATATTCACTGAGTTTTGTGGAGGGCACCACGATACGAGAGGATGGGTTTTCAAGCTCCCAAGGCCTGGCAATTCCACCTAATTGCTCAGCAACGGCAAGACCTGCCTGCACAGCATCTTCGTGGAATCCAGATCCAAAATAACTGCCACAAAACCAGGTTCTCTGCTGGCCCTGCAGCTGCCAGAGTTTCTGCTGCGCACGAAAAGTTTGTGGCGTAAATACCGGATGCTGGTAAGCCTGTGAACGATACGTCTGTTGCTCACTGGGGAGTTTTGAGGGGTTCAAAGACACGATATAGTTTGTTGAGCCTGATAAATTCTGCAGCCGGTTCATCCAGTAACTTACCGATACCTGAGATGCACTATCGCCGTCTTTTTCAACGTAATTCCAGCTACACCAGGCCCTCCGGCGCTTGGGCAAATAACTTTCGTCAGTGTGCAGAATAGCAAGATTAGTGTCGTACCCGAATACCGATAACAGCGCATGCTCTCGCTCTGTGGGCTCCTCCAGACAGGCAAGTGCCTGATCTGCATGAGTCGCGATAACTACGTGGTCGGCATCTATGCACCGCCCTTTAGAATCAAATACACTTACGCTGTCAACACCTCGACGTATACGAGCGACCCTGAAGTCAGTGATTACAGAATCAGGCATCAGGGACTTTTCTACCGCCTTGACGTATTGCTCGCTACCACCCGATACCGTACGCCACTGAGGTCGGTTGGTAATTTGCAACAGGCCATGGTTAGTGCAAAAACGAATAAATGCTGCAGCGGGATAATCCAGCATGTTGGTTTTTGACGTTGACCAGATAGCCGCGCCAAAGGGCAGTAAATGATCCTGTATAAATGCGTCGTTATAGTTATATTGACGTAGAAAGTCTCCAAGTGTCTGCTCGGATTCCTGGGGAATTTGTGCAGATGCCCGCCGGTAAAATCTCAGTAAATCGATTAGCATGCGCCAGAATCGCAGCCGTAAAAGCAGTGAAGGTTGCGCCAGTAAACCCAGAACTGGCCCGCCAGCGTATTCAAATCCGCCGTTGTCTCTGGACACTGCAAACGACATGTCACTCGCTTCGGTGTCCACACCCATCGAAGCGAACCAGCGCGTCATATTCGGATAACTAGGCTCGTTGTATACGATAAAACCCGTGTCAATCTTGCGCACTTCATGAATTACAGATTCCTGGAGCTGCGCCGGCTCGTCTTGCACTGCTACTGTGGCTGTGTGTGCATGACCACCAAGCCTTGAGTCCTTCTCCAGAAGTGTGACTTTATAGCGTTTGGCAAGTAGCCAGGCGGCAGAGAGACCTGCAGCGCCGCTGCCGACTATAGCAACATGCGTGTTTGTGTCGTGTACCATAGGGAGGAGTCTACGCTATGCATGCTACTCAGTGGCAACGCTTGTACAATTGCAGGGCTGGACAGATCCGGTGAGAATTCGAATGCGTAATCCTTAGATAACAATGATCACTCCAGTGGCAACACCCAGTAAAAAAAAGCGCAGCAGCGCTACTACGGATAAGAAGACCGAGGCGTCGCTCGCCTTGCGCAAACGCATGGGAGATAATCTTGTCGCGATCGGGGAAAAACGCGACGAGGCAGCTTTTTCTGACGTGTACACCTACTACGCCGGACGCGTCAAATCATTCCTGATGGGTAAAGGCATGAATGATGAAATCGCCGAGGAGCTCACACAGGAGATTATGCTCACGGTGTGGCGCAGGGCAGAAAGCTACGACCCGAAAAAGGCCGCTGCAAGCACTTGGCTGTTTACTATTGCTCGAAACCGGCGCATAGACTATCTACGCGGTAATTCCAGAATTGAAGTAGAGCTGGACGACGAGATGCTTGATGTCGAAACGACGGAAATCGATCCCCAGGCGAAATTTGTCAGCGACTCGCAGGCTTCTCGACAGCTGGAGCGTGCGTTGGAGAAACTACCTCAGGAGCAGCGTCAGGTCATGCATTTATCATATTTCAGAGGCCAGTCACATGGCGCTATCGCAAAATGGCTCGACCTTCCGATAGGAACAGTGAAATCACGAATCCGTTTAGCCATGCAGGCCGTAAGGTCTAGTCTACAGAATGAGGATAACAGCCTCTATGACGACAACACAAACAAGAGTTAGGCCTCAATGAGCGTTTCACACCACTTAACAGACGAGACCATCCAGGACTATGCAGCGGGAAGCCTTAGTGCACCCATGGAGACATTGGTAGCCTGTCATCTGACAGTGTGTCAACAATGCCGGCAGAGGGCCACTATCGCTGATGGTATAGGTGGTGCGTTGTTCGACGAGTCAGAACCTGCGTCGATGATGTTGTCTCCAAGCGAGCTCCTTGCCCGAGCGGCCTCGTCACCGCAGCACTCTGCACCTGTTTTCGAAGGTGAGGCGCAACCAGTGTCAGGCGTACCTCGCCCGTTAGCACGATTATTACCAACGACGCTCGCAGAGCTCGATTGGCGGCGCATAGGCCCAGGAGTAAAGCAACATAATCTGAGTGACCAGCATCGAAAACATGGGGCCTTTCAGCTCCTCCATCTCGAGCCGGGTGTTGTACTTAGTGCACATTCCCACAACGACAGGGAGTTGACGTATTTGGTGCAGGGATCATACATTGACGAGATTGGTAAGTTTACAGTGGGCGACATTGCTGATCTGGATGGGCATCAGGAAACTCATCAGCCCGTGGTAGATTCTAAAGAACCTTGTATAGCGTTGATTGCAACGCATTCACCCGTGAATTATTCGAGCATGATTGGTAAAATAATGCAGCCATTCGTTGGTATCTAGTAATGGATTGTGGGTCGGTTTTGGTGTTCGATCTCGATCGTTATTACCAGATTCAATGCTAGTAAGAATGTCGACTTCATATTTCAGGATTTTAAAATATGACGTTGACTGATCACGGGCGTAGTGTCTCGTCAAATCCTTACACCCAATGCAGGAGTTAAACAGCGTTGAGATAAGTGCCGTCCAGTACTGATTGCCACCACTCATTGTTTGTCAGATACCAATCCAGAGTCAACGCTATACCCTGCTCAAAACTTACTTCAGGCTTATATCCGAGTTCATCTCGAATTTTAGTGGTATCAATTGCGTACCGGTAGTCATGCCCCGCCCGGTCATTGACATAGCTGATAAGTGATTCGCAAACAGCGCCTTTGGCGGCTGGGCATTCCGGATACAGTTTTCTCAATTCTCCGTTTTCTGCGAAACGTTTATCCATAAGCTTGCAGATAAGCGTGACAATATCGATATTGGTCCACTCGTTAACACCACCAATGTTGTAAGTCTCGCCCAGTCTGCCGGCGCTCAATACCTTATCAATACCTCGCGCGTGATCATCAACATATAGCCAATCGCGTATGTTTTTTCCATCACCGTATATCGGCAATTCCTTGCCATGCAGCAGATTGATGATGACCAACGGGATGAGTTTTTCAGGGAAGTGATAAGGTCCATAGTTATTGGAACAATTTGTGGTAGTTACTGCAAGCCCGTATGTATGGTGGTAGGCACGAACCAGAAAATCCGAAGATGCCTTGCTGGCAGAATATGGCGAGTTGGGTGCGTATGCGGTACTCTCGTTAAACGCTGGATCGTCTGGTTCGAGCGAGCCATAAACCTCGTCTGTAGACACATGATGAAAACGATGAGAATCAGGCTTCATCCCCTCCACCTGCCACACTTGCCGAGCTGCCTTCAAGAGGCTATGGGTGCCTAGAATATTGGCATTGATGAACGCATCCGGCCCTTCTATGGATCGATCGACGTGGCTTTCCGCTGCAAAGTGCACGATGGTGTCAATGTCGTTCTCACGCAATAGCGTCTGCATGTATTCAGTATCGTTAATATCCGACTTGATAAATACACAGCGCGCAGATAAAACATCACTGATGTTCGACCGATTGCCCGCATAGGTCAACGCATCCACGATAACAACAGAGTCGTCAGGGTATGATTCGGCCCAATAACGCACAAAGTTGGACCCTATGAAGCCAGCAGCACCGGTGACCAGCAATCGTTTCATGTCAATTCCTTAAGCATCGTTCGTAAGTCAACACGCCATTGTGCCGATCTCATGTCAAGTACCTGCCAACTGTTCTGTAGCTCCAGAACACTATAAGTTGGTCGACTGGCAGGCGTGGGGTATTGCTCTGTGGTTAGAGGGTTAACTATAACGGGCTTATCCAGAAGACCCAGAATTGTGGCCTCTTCTGCGATGGCCACAGCAAAATCGTACCAGCTTGCAACGCCAGCACCTGTCCAGTGGAGGATGCCGCTTGCATCCACTTGCAGTGAGCGCCAGACAGCCTGCGCAAGCGGATACGCCCAAGTGGGTGAGCCCACCTGATCTGCGATTACACCAACCTCGCCGCGCTCACGCATAAGGCGCAGCATGGTTTTTACAAAATTATTTCCGTAGGCTGAATACACCCAGGCGGTGCGAATAATGGTTGCTTTTTCAGGCAGGGTTTTCATCAATACTTGCTCACCCGCCAACTTGCTTTTACCGTACACACTCACTGGATCTGTGGGGGAGTTGGCCGCAAACGGTGAGCCATTACTTTTGCCAAAGATAAAGTCAGTCGATATATGCACTAACCTGGCATTACAGTGTCTGGCTGCAAGCGCTAGAGACTCTACTGCAAGTTCATTAAGCGCATGCGCGTTGCCAGGCTCGGATTCAGCCTTATCAACTGCAGTATAGGCGGCAGCATTAACGATGGCATCGGGACTTAGATCACGCACTGTTCTGCTGATGGCTTCGCAGTCATATAAATCAAGTCGCGGAGAGACGCCCACGATGTCTATATCTTTCGGGTGAGTTCTCAAAAGTTCCGAATGCAGCTGACCACTATCCGAACCTGTTATAAAGACACGCATCAGGGGTAGAAATCACACTGATCGAGTAGCGTTGCGGCAGCGTCCTTTGCAGCTAGCACGGGTTCAGTGCCACTGATGATCGGCCACTCAACACCCACGGCAGGATCGTTCCATAGAAGACTGCGCTCATGCTCCGGCGCATAGTAATCCGTGCACTTGTATTGAAAATCTGCACTGGCCGAAACAACATAGAAGCCGTGCGCGTAGCCCGGTGGTACCCACAACTGTCGCCGATTGGTTTCAGAGAGCGTAACGCCAACCCACTGTCCAAATTGTGCAGATGACTTGCGCATATCCACGGCCACATCGAAAACCTCGCCCTGGGTAACTCGAACCAGTTTACCCTGTGGATTCTTGATCTGGTAGTGCAGCCCACGCAGAACGCCCTGTTGGGAGCGACTGTGGTTATCCTGCACAAACTGCGCAGGTAGATTGTTTTCTGCGAACAATTGCTGATTCCATGATTCCAGAAAGAAACCCCGCTCATCACCAAACACCTTGGGTTCGAGGATTTTTACACCGCCAAGCGACGTGTCAATGATTTGCATAAAAACTCGTCAGAAAGGGAGGGATTTTACACCCTGCATGCTGATGCGTGTGGCAAGGCCAGAATGTCAGCCGCGAATATCCCTCATGCGCAGATAACAATCTTTGAAAATAGCAATAGATGAGCCAGCGCTAGCGCATATTCTGTCCGTCGGGATCATAGGCTGCCCTCAGGCTGGCCGAGGCATCATAGAGAGTACCGCCCACGTCAATCTGCCACGTTTGCGCCGCTAGCCAGTCTGCCGTAACGGGTTCTTCGCTCTTCACATAACCAAGCCCAACCGAGGCGCCCAAGGTGTGCCCGAAATTTCCGGACGTCAGGTAACCAATACAACTTCCAGATTGCATGATGGGCTCATGGTGGTAAAACATGGGCTCGGGATCTTTCAACACAAATTGTACCAGTCGCTTGTGCATATGCGAGGCCGATTCCTTTTGTCTGGCTATGGCGTCATAGCCTATAAATGGCACCCCTTTGTTCATGGCGCACACAAAACCAACACCTGCTTCCAGCGGCGTGTCCTCATCTGCAACGTCGTGCCCGAAGTGCAAAAACTTCTTCTCTATTCTGCAGCTATCAAGGGCATGCAGGCCAGCCAGTTTTAGTCCGTGTCCGAGACCTGCCGCCAGGAGACGATCAAACGTTGCGATGGCCATCTCTGCCGGAACCAATAGCTCCCACCCGAGTTCTCCTACAAAAGAGACCCGGGTAATACGAACAGGGGCGTAGCCTAACTCGCCATCGACACTACGACCAAACGGAAACGCCTCACTGGACAAATCCAGTCCAAGCAGCGCCTCCAGCATGGCTCGACTATTGGGACCCATGACGCCAAACACCGCGTGTTGGGAAGTAACATCCGTGACGGCACAGAATTCGTCAGCACTGATGTGCGAGCGAAGCCAGTGCAAGTCTTTATGAGTGGTCGCGGCGCCACTGATCACCATGTATTCGTTCTCGGACAGGCGTGTGACAGTGAGGTCAGCTTCTATACAGCCGCGCTCGTTCAGCCAATGTGTGTAGACGATCCGGTTGGCCAAGGTATCAATATTGGCCGTACAGATACGCTGCAAAACAGCGGTTGCGTCGCGCCCCTGTACCAGATATTTTGAGAAACTGGACTGATCGAACAAGGCAACCGTTTCTCTGGCAGCGGTATGTTCTGCTGCTGAATGTTCAAACCAGTTTTGTCGGCCAAAGCTGTACTCATACACCGGCTCTATCCCTTCAGGGGCGTACCAGTTAGCTCTCTCCCAACCGGCAAGCTGACCAAAACAGGCTCGATACTCTATGTGTCGCTGATGAACAGGTGACAATCGAATATTTCGGCAGGTAGCAAACTGACGGAAAGGATAATGGCGCTCATACAACAGGCCCAGAGATTCTTCTGCGCGCTCCGCCGTAAACATCCTGGTTCCCATGAACGGGTACATGCGGCGAATATCATTGCCCCATAGATCCAGCGGAGAGTGGCCGTTGTGCATCCATTCGGCGCAAACCTTACCAAGACCACCGGAGCTTTGGATACCCACAGAGTTAAGCCCGGCAGCAACAAAATATCCCCTGACCTCAGGTGCTTCACCCACATGAAACTGATCATCTGGCGTGAAGGATTCCGGACCACAGAAAAAACTGCGCCAGCCTACATCCCCCAGCATGGGTACACGTACCATGGCATCTTCGAGTACGGGCATTAACTGAGATTCCATATGCCCTGGCAGCTCATCAAAGCAGAAATCAGCAGGAATTCCCTGTTGACCCCATGCTATGGCCCGCTTCTCGAAAGCACCGACCAGCAGAGCTCCCGCATCTTCTTTTATATATACACATTTGTCGTGGTCGCGCAAAACCGGCAAATCCGGGGTCACGGCCTCATGTTTCTCTGTTACCGCGTAGTAGTGTTCGCAGGCATGCAATGGAATGTTTACACCGCTTTTCCGACCTAACTCTCTGGCCCACATGCCGCCGCAATTGACGATAAAATCTGTAGCGATAGTGCCTTTGTCGGTAACGACGCCTGTGACCCGTCCGCCTTCAATCAAGACCTCATCTACCAATACACCCTCCAGACATTGGGCGCCACGCTGTCTCGCACCCTTTATAAATGCATTGGTAATTTCTATTGGATTACCTTTGCCGTCATGTTCAACATAGGTACCACCGATGATATCGATATCGTCAATCAACGGGAACAGGTTCTTGACCTCCTCGCGGGTCACGGTATCCACGCGTGTAACGCCGAATGCGTTGTTCATGGCAGCAACCCTGCGTAGCTCCTCCCATCGATCAATGCTATGGGCGATGCTTAGGCTACCCACTTGCCTGAAGCCTGCGGACTGTCCCGTCTCCTCTTCCAGTTCATATAATAGACGCATGGAATATTCAGTCAGCCGGGCGTGACTTTCGTTTGCGCGCACTGTACCGATGAGTCCGGCTGCATGCCAGGTGGTGCCGCAAGCAAATTGCTTGCGTTCAAGCAGAACGACATCCTGCCAGCCAAGTTTTGCAAGATGGTAGGCGACACTGGCACCCGTGACACCGCCACCAATGACAACAGCACTCGCCTTTGACGGAAAGGAATCTGACACAGATTTATTACCTCAGGAAATGGGATCTTTGAAGACCAGGCTCCCGGACAGTAGCTACCCCGCCAAGTGTTTTAATTTTACTCTTGTAGCAGATCCGACTTCCGCACGCGAGCGACGTTCGCCTGCACCAGAATATTGCGTGTACGCCTTAGGGCCCGTCCCAGAATAATTTGAGCATCTCAGGCGCCGATGCATCTTGCCCCGCTGCGTTGTTCGGCGGTTGAATAGCCCGCTATTCGCCCGTATCCGTCCTTGCTGGACGAGCACCTGAGCACCTGAGATGCTCAATTTATTATTAGACAGACCCTAATATGTGAACCTCAGAGCTAAACAGACTTTGGCACTATATACCGATCTACAACTAATGGCCAGATGAGCTTGAAAGCCTCTGTAAATTGCTCACCATACAAAGCAATCCATTGCGTTAAAGCGTCGGGCATGAGCCAACATCCATCATCAATTTCTGTCGCTTGCAGGACCAGAGGCTGATCTGATGTAGCGCCATAAACAGTGGTAAATTCGAGGCCAGTAGCAAGCTTGGGATGTAGTCTGCCAAGTTGTTGTAGGGCGACGGCGTCGATAGTAATTCCAAGCTCTTCGTTTAGTTCCCGGATCGCGCATTCAAGATAGGATTCACCGCTGTCGACATGGCCCGCTGCGCTTGTGTCCCAAAGCCCTGCTCCCGAATCTTTGGCCAAACTACGAAGCTGAACGAATACCTCACCCTGGGTATTGAACAAGACGATATGCGATGAGCGATGAATCAGGCCTTTGGCGTGTACACGGGCTCTGGTATCCCGACCTATGACATTATCCTGTGCATCGACAATATCAAGCCATTCTTCGCCCAGAACCAGATGGCCTGCACTAATTGGATTGCACCTGACATCGAACCTTGCGTACGTGCGACTGCAGCGTTTTATTGACAGCAAGTTGATCCCGATAGTATCGTTGATTGCGACTCATGGTGGTGAGATCGCGATTGAATCGCCGGGCCATATCCGTCAGGCTTGCAATCTCAAGCTCCATGGCCAGGTACGTTATGGTCTGGCGAATCTGGCTTGCACTTCGAGCGCGACTTGGCGTGCATAACTCGGCTTCCTTGACGCCTTCTTCCCGACAGACTCGTTTTACCAGTTGATTGAGTGTCATCACTTTTGGCAGCGTCTTGACTGGTTTGAGTGCTTTTTTTATAAATTTCTCACTACCCAGTATCCGACCACCTTCACGCCCCTTCATCAGATCAACGCGCTCACCTTCGTTACGAGCGGCATCAACGAACTGCACAAAATTCTTTACTGCTATCTTTTCATTTTTCCCAAATGATCCGAGAACAGTTTCCGTTGTCAACCAGTCAGGCTTTGACTTGGCATCTATGTAACCTGCATAGCTTGTCCATTTGGTGTTAGCAGCTGATTTGGCTTGCCCGTTTCTCACTGGATTATTATGTATGTAGCGGACAAGCTCGTTCAGATACTGACCCGCGTCTATAAGTATGGCCTTATAGCGTCCATGGAACACTGGACCGCTAGTGCTATGGGTTGCGTTGAAATATCGGGTGTAGCGAAATGTCAGGTTCTGCATCACTTTAGACAGTGGCGCTTCCTTGACTTGTACAGCTATTTGCACATGATTCCTCGACCAGCAATAGCCATGTATCAGGTGACCGAAACGGCCCACACCGTCAGCAAGTAATGACTCCCAATGGCGCCGATCAGCCACCGATTTAAAAACGGCTTGGCCGTCGAGCCCGTTCAGAATCACATGGTAGACGGCACCTGAAAAGTGAATCCTTGGTTTTCTAGCCATGATGTAAAGTTCTGAACGCTAACGTTGAGGGGCGCATGATAGACGTTGCAATGGACATGTCAGCCATTCCTGACGGAAGTGTAAATCATTATGGACAGTTTTTTCTCGACCCTGTCAAAACTTTTGCACATTTACATCCATTTTCTATCGCCTTTTCTATCGCCTATGGATTACGTTCGAGTATCAGGCATAGATCATTCGGCTCGTTCAAGGCTTCAATCGGTTCTGGATAAGATGTGTCAAGGAGACGCTTGGCCTACACTCTGACGCTGAACGCGTTTATCCGAATGCTGATGTATCATTTTTTCTGCGAGTCAATTGCTACACCAACCCCTATTACACCAACCCTTGGGAGGATAAGACGTTGAGCGCCTGGTTAGAACGCAGATCCGAATCGACTGGCCAAGCTGGACGCGGCTTTAACAGCACACGTAATGACAGCGAGTACCAGCGTGATCGCGCACGCATCATCCACAGCGCATCATTTCGTAGTCTGCAGTCCAAGACTCAAGTTTTGGGGCTGGGTGAAAGTGACTTTTACCGTACCAGACTCACCCACTCCCTGGAAGTTGCGCAAGTGGGTTCAGGCATTTGCGAGTGGCTGCGTGACCAGGAAGAGCTGGCAGTGCATGGCGAACTGATACCTTCTTTCAGTCTTATAGAGGCTATCTGCCTGGCGCATGACATCGGTCATTCGCCCTTCGGACATGGCGGTGAGATTGCGATGAACACCATGATGCGCGATTATGGTGGATTCGAGGCTAATGGTCAGACCCTCAGAATTCTTGCGCGATTAGGAGAGTATTCATCAGATAGCGGGCTGGATCTGACACGCCGCACTATGTTAGGCACGATTAAATACCCGGCATGCTATTCCGATGTGTGTCATTATTTGACTAGCACCTCCGACAACCCTCTGAACATTGATCACTGGGCGCCACCCAAGTGCATATACAATCATGAGCGCGACGTTCTGAATTGGCTGCTTGAACCGTTTGATGAGCAAGATAAAACGCTGTTTCTATCGCTTGACACTGCACGCAATGGACACGCGCGTACTGTCTACAAGGCATTTGACACAAGCATCATGGAACTGGCGGATGATATCGCCTACGGTGTTCACGATCTGGAAGATGCTCTGGCTTTAGGCCTGGTAATGCACGATGAATGGCAGAAGCAGGTGGTGGCGACACTCAGCGAACTTGATGAAAATCCGATAAGCGCAAAAATTGAAGAATTTACGCAGTTGCTCTTCAGTCGCGATGCAAAAGATCGCAAGCATGCTATCAGTCGCCTCGTGGGTTATCTGATTAGAAGTATCACCATCAAAAACCAGGAAAAATTTACCCACTCATTACTTGACCTACAGGCGAGAATGGAACCCATAGCCTACCAAATCCTGCTATTGATCAAGGATTTCGTCATGAAACATGTGATATTTCGTCCTGAGCTGCAGATGCTGCAATACAAGGGGCAGCGAGTGGTTATTACGTTGTTCGAGATTTTCGAGGCCAACCCTGAACGATTACTGCCCGTGCCAGTTTTTGAACGATACGAATCGCAGGGTCATAGAGCCATTGCAGACTATCTGTCCAGCATGACGGATGTATCAGCAGGCAAGCTCTATCACAAACTGCTTAGCCCCACATCGGGTTCTATATTTGACAGGCCGTGAAACTGTCAAGGTGTGGAAAAGCCTGTGGCCGCTACAGATTTTACAGACTTACCCTCAAAGCATGCCAAAAAGTTGAACTTTGCGGTTAGTGTCTGGGTCATACCATCGATCACCGTTTCTTTCAAAAATCAGCCATTACAACCACCATTATGAATAAAAGAGAATTTCTGAAATCCGGCATGGCATTGGGCGCAACGTCAATCGCCCTGCCCTATGCATCGTTAGCCAACGCTCAATCCGGCCAGGGTTACGAGATAATCGACCCACCTCTGAATACACGTGTCTCTGACAAGGTAGAAGTTATCGAGTATTTCTGGTTCGGCTGCCCTCACTGTTTTGCATTTGAACCCGCTATCAACGCCTGGAAAAAAGACAAACCTGATTACGTCGAGTTCGTACGTGAAGCACCGCCATTGAACCCTTCATGGGAGGCACACTCGCGCTCTTTTTACGCGGCAGAACTTATGGGGGTTGGCGACAAGTTTCTCGAACCCATGTTCAACGCAATCCACGTTGGAAAGCGGACACTGCGCTCGCCGAAGCAAATAGCGAAATTCGCTGGCGAGCTGGGGATAGACGAAGAGAAATTCAGCAAGACGATGGATTCGTTTGCTACAAACACCAAAATTAATCAGTCTATGCAAATGGCCCAAGGCGCAGGGCTGACGGGCGTACCCTCGATTGTTATCAACGGCAAGTACAGAACGGGCTCATCTCAAGCTGGTAGCCACGAAGGTATTATTCGTGTGATCAACGAACTTTCGGCTAGCGAACATGAATTGATGACGTCGGGGTGATGCAGGACGCCACCAGATCAGGACTACTTTTTTGTCACAGCCAGTTTTCGGCAAAAGAGTAGTTCAACGCTATCGTACTGTGATATCTCGCTTGTTCGTGATATCGCTATAGCAACACTTGCTCAACACCGCCCACACTAGCGCTGTCGACGAACTCAGCAGCCCAGTTTTCACCGAACAATCCCTTGGCAAGTTCGACGACGATGTAATCAGTGTCCAGACCCGTCTCATCACGATAACGACTCAAACCCTGAACGCAAGCCGGGCATGAAGTCATCAATTTTACGTTGTGGTCAGTTTCGCCTGCAGGCACATCCAGTTGGTTCAGATTCTTCGATAGCTCATCGGCTTTACGCTTACGCACTTGCGAGGCGATGTCCGGACGAGCAACGGCAAAGGTTCCTGCCTCACCGCAACACCTGTCAGATTTTGTGACAGCTTTACCAAGCAAGGCCTCTGTCACCTTAAGTGGCTGGTAGGTTTTCATAGGGCTGTGACACGGATCGTGATACACATAGTGTTCGCCACCTACACCATCCAGTGAATAACCTTTTTCCATGAGGTATTCATGAATATCCAACAATCTGCAGCCCGGAAAGATCTGCTCGAACTCATATTTCATGAGCTGATCCATACATGTGCCGCAGGAAACAATAACGGTCTTGATGTCCATATAGTTGAGCGTGTTGGCCACGCGGTGGAAAAGCACCCGATTTTCCGTGGTGATCTTCTTACCCTTGTCTACATCACCGGTGGATGTCTGTGGATAACCGCAGCAAAGGTAGCCTGGCGGCAAGACGGTTTTACTCCCACTGTCGTACAGCATAGCTAATGTTGCCAACCCAACCTGGCTGAAAAGTCGCTCCGAACCACAACCCGGAAAATAGAAAACCGCGTCACTGTCGTCATTCGCCTTATCTGGGTTTCGCACTATCGGCACATAGTCCCTATTTTCAATACCCAACAACGCTCGGGTTGTCTTGGCCGGTAACATGGCTTTGTTGGGCAACTTACGATTAACAAAATGTACCACCTGCTCTATCGGCTTGCCGGGCCCTGTGGTAGCTGGAGGTTGCTGCCTGGCCGCCGATACCGAAGGTACTTTATCAAGCAGATTGCTGGCCGTTCGTTGTGCCTGAAAACCCCATTCGATCATGCCCTTGCGCATGATTTTGATGGTCGTAGGGTCTTTGACGTTCAAGAACGCCATGGACGCTTTCGTGCCTAGACTGAAATTTTTCTGGCCACGATCTTTCAGGATTTTACGCATGGTGATAGTGACATCGCCAAAATCGATATCAACCGGACAGGGCGCAAGACATTTGTGACAGACCGTACAGTGATCGGCAATGTCATTCATCTCATCGAAATGACGAATGGACAGTCCACGACGTGTTTGCTCCTCGTAAAGGAACGCCTCGATAATAAGGCCGCTTCCCAGTATCTTGTTACGCGGCGAATACAACAAATTCGCACCGGGTGAGTGAGTGGCACAGACAGGCTTACACTTACCACAGCGCAAACAGTCTTTAATACTGTCGTTCAAAGCGCCAAGCTCACTCTGCTCGAGAATAAGCGCTTCCTGCTGGACCAGCCTAAGCGATGGGGTATAGGCATTGGCGAGACTGGAACCGGGCATCAGTTTGCCCTTGTTGAAATGCTGGTTGGGATCGACCACATTTTTATAATCGGCAAATGCGCTGACGCTGGCATCATCCATATACTGCATTTTTGTAAGCCCGATACCATGCTCTCCGGAGATAACACCATTAAGCAATTGCGCTAGCTCCATAACACGATCGACAATCGATTCTGCTTGTCGCATCATCGTGTAGTCGTTGGAATTAACCGGAATATTTGTATGAATGTTACCGTCACCAGCGTGCATGTGCAGAGCGGCAAACAGACGCTGCGGGCGAAATTGTGTGTGGATGTCATCGATACTGCAGCAAAGGCGCTGATAGCGTTTGCCCGAAAACCGCTCCTTGAGTGGCTTCTCCACAGAGTGTCTATATGAAAATTGCTCCTCACGACGAAGCAGTCCAAGCACACGGTCGTCCTCCTCAGCAGGCTCGCTACCTTGTTTGAGTGCTTGCAAAAAACGCTCATCAGCAAGCCGTAATTTATCGTAAAGCTCGCTCCAGTAGTTCTGCACCTCAAGCAATTGTTGCGTTGCAGCCGACAGCACCTTATCGACGATAGCTTTGCTCTCCTCACTTGAGTCATGGGGCTGGGCAAGCAATGCATGCGCCTCGTCCGACTCCAGAAGAGTTATCACTTGCTGCAGCATCACCAGCTTATTACTCAGGGAGTGCTCGATATTGATTCGCTCTATGCCCTCGCTGTAGTCTGCAAGGCGCTGAAGCGGTATGACCACGTCTTCGTTAATCTTGAAAGCGTTGGTATGCGCGGCGATGGCTGCCGTGCGTGAGCGAGCTGCCCAGAATTGCTTGCGAGCCTCACTACTGACCGCTATAAATCCCTCGGCACCTCGCTGGTTTACCAATTGCACGACACCCGAGGCAACCTTGCCAAGCAGATTATTGTCATCACTGACGATATCAGCAAGCAGCAACATTTTTGGCAACATACCACGCGCAGCTTTGGCACTGTACTTGACCGCCCTGATATATCTGTCATCAAGATGTTCAAGACCCGCTAGCTGGACACCCGAAGTTTCATCGATGTAGTCCTTGACGTGCGTAATAGCCAAAACGGCATCTCGCAAATCCTTACCGTAGAATTCCATACAGACGGTTCGCACATGTTCAGGCATTTTATGAAGGATCATCACAGCCGATGTAATCAGACCATCGCATCCTTCTTTCTGCACACCCGGCAAGCCACCCAGAAATTTGTCGGTGACATCCTTACCCAATCCTTGTAGACGCAAGCTGGCGCCAGGGACTTCGATAAGTCTTGATTTACCCAGCAACTCTCCCGTGCTGGCATCAGTGCGCGTTACCCGGAATCTGACCGTATCCTGCAGGTGAATTTTACCAAGATTGTGGTCCAGGCGTTCTGTGTCCAGCCAATGACCATCAGGATCGACCATCCGCCAGGACAACAGATTATCCAGTGTTGTTCCCCACAAAACGGCCTTTTTACCGCCAGCGTTCATGGCGATATTGCCACCGATAGTGGACGCATCCTGTGATGTAGGATCTACAGCGAAGGCCAGACCCTTGGCAGAGGCGGCTTCTGCAACACGACGAGTTACCACGCCTGCGCCTACTTTTATTGTGTTGGAGGTTCTACCTTTAGCACAATCTTCCAGCTTTCCAGAGACGGGCATTAACAAAGTCTGAACAGGTTCCAGCTTATCCAGCTTCTCTAGATTGATGACGGCCGTATTTGCATGCAATGGAATCGCCCCACCGGTATAGCCGGTGCCTCCGCCACGCGCGATCATGGTTAATCCCAGATCGATACAGCATTTAATCAGAGCTGGCAGCTCCTCTTCAACATCAGGGGTTAATACCACGAATGGCAACTCCACCCGCCAGTCAGTTGCGTCTGTGACATGTGCTACCCGTGAGAGTCCGTCAAAACGTACATTATCACTGTGGGTAACCCCGCGCATCGCCTGTATTGTCTTGCGGCGCAACGTCTGCATGTCTTGCAGCCTACTCTGAAATGCCTCTACCGCCTCATTGGCCATGGCAATCAGATTGTTAACGCGAGGTTCGTCACTGCCGCGTTGCACAATTTGATCAACGCGATGCTTCAGTGCTCCCACTAAAGCGTCTCGGCGTCGGCGATTATCAAGCAAGTCTTCCTGGATAAAAGGGTTTCTGTCGATGACCCAGATATCGCCCAATACTTCGAACAGCATTCGCGCCGACTGTCCGGTACGACGCTCACCTCGAAGTGACTGGATGAGTTGCCAGCCCGCATCACCAAGATATCGCTGGGCAATTTCTCGATCAGAAAAAGAGGTGTAGTTGTAGGGGATTTCCCTCAGTTGCCGTGGCAACGACTTGGGTTCTGATATCAGAAGTGCGTTCATGATTTACGATACGCTGGATTTACTAATACGTATGGAAGCTCTGACGATAATACTCATTACGACAGGGAATAACTCGGTTTGTACGCCTAAAGCTAACCTCAAAGTCCTTATTGCAGATGAAAAAAAAAGCCCCTTTTCAAGGGGCTTTTCCAAATGCCGAAACGCGTTTTATATTAGCGCTTGGAGTATTGAGTAGCCTTACGTGCTTTACGTAATCCCACTTTCTTCCGCTCTACTTCTCTTGCATCACGTGTCAGGAAGCCAGCACCACGTAGCTGCGGGCGAAGTGTTTCGTCGTAAGAGAGTAACGCTCGCGAGATGCCTAGTCGAATTGCGCCCGCCTGACCACTGCCGCCGCCGCCTTTCACAGTGATGTTGAAGTCGAAGTTTGACAAGGTTTCGGTTCGCTCAAGCGGTTGCCGGATAATCATGTGAGCAGTTTTACGACCAAAATACTCATCAAGCGACTTATCATTTACCGTGATTTTCCCGCTGCCAGAAGCCATGAAGACTCGCGCAGTAGATGACTTTCTACGGCCAGTGCCGTAAAACTGTTGTGCTGCCATGATCTATTTGAGTTCCAGTATTTGCGGCTGCTGCGCTTCATGCGTATGTTTAGCTTCAGCGAAAACCCGCAACTTCCGGTACATATCGCGACCCAGAGAATTCTTTGGCAGCATACCCTTGACGGCAAGCTCGATAATTCTTTCAGGATGCGTCTGTTGCAGTTTTTCGAAATTGGTTGTTTTCAGGTTGCCGATGTACCCGGTGTGATGACGGTACAACTTGTTCTTTGCCTTATTGCCTGTTACCACCACCTTTGATGCGTTGATAACGACCATGTAGTCGCCAGTATCAACGTGCGGTGTATAGATGGGCTTATGCTTGCCACGCAAGCGTCTGGCGCATTCGGTTGCTACGTTGCCCAAAGTTTTACCTTCGGCATCAATAACGAACCACTCACGTTTAACCTCTGCAGGTTTTGCGCTGACGGTAGTCTTATTCAATTGGGAAATCTCGGTAAGGCGTTATCTGGCTTAGCCCGCCATTGTAATGCAGGATTTGCTGAAGCTCAACCATGAAACTGGATATTTAACGCCAGATGTACCGTTCGGCTGACATTTATGCACCGCGGCGCAAGAAATACAGCGCAGCCAGAATCGGCCTGCGCTGTAAAACCATCCGAAAATGGATGGTAAGGAGAAAACTACACTTGCACCGGGACAAGTTGCAAATTGCCTGCCAGTTATTCTTCTTTCTTAGATAAATACTATAAATGGTCAAAATTTGATCAATTGAAGAGATTATCACGAAATGTGCGACGGTAATTCGACATCCGTTGATGAAACACTGCTTAACTAAGTAGCGGAAATTACTTATATCTTGTAGGCTGCTGTGCGAGGTATCACAAAACTTACAAATTGGTTATATTGATCAGGCCCGTGGAATTGAGGATTTTGACATTGCGTAGTTCTGATCGGAGGAAGTGTCAAATCAGCAGTTATTCAGGCTCAAGAATTTCCCAGGTGTAAACGATTTCAGCCGTCTTCTCTAGCATCTTGGTTGCGGAGCAGTACTTTTCCGCAGACAAGTTTACCGCCCGTTCAACGTGCTTCTCGCTTAGCGATTTGCCCCAGACTTTGAAGTGAGCCTTAATGTGTGTAAAAACATGTGGGATGTCCTCAGAGCGCACTGCATCAAGCGATACCTCTACATCGACAACCTTTTGGCGAGACTTTTGCAGCATCAGAACAACATCGAATGCAGTGCATCCTCCCAAGCCAATGAGAAGCATTTCCATAGGCCTGACACCCAGGTTTCTACCACGGTGTTCAGGTGAACCGTCGAGTACCACAGAATGGCCACTACCCGATTCACCCACGAAGCTCATATGATCAAGCCACTTTACGCGAGCGTGCATTTTCATTTACCTTTTTACCAGTCCTGCCCAATGCGTGACGGGGCAGGCTGCATTGAAGAAAACAGAACCTCCGCCGATCAATGTTCAACGTTAGACAAAAACAGCCTGGAGGGTCACTTATGACCCAACCGGTTCTTGCGAAAACTTTGAGTACGGAGAGAGAATAGAATGCTGGCGCCACGTATTGCACCGCCGCCTGTTGAATGGTTGGACATGTTCCTGAGGAGCAGCCACCGCAGACAGTACCCGGCCAAAACTACCATAATTCATCACGGTGATGTTTCGGAGACGTTGTTCTATATCGTCGATGGTTCTGTCAGTGTGGTTACAGAGGGGCCTGAGGGTAGAGAAATTGTCCTGGCTTATCTACACACCGGAGATTTTTTTGGTGAAATGGGCTTGTTCGAACCGGAGGCCAAACGCAGTGCCTGGGTTGTCGCTCGGACAAAGTGCGAAGTTGCTGAAATGAATTACGATCAGTTTCGCCGTTTATCTGCTGATCAGCCCGACCTGCTTTATGCACTGACAACGCAGATGGCAGCTCGCTTGCGCAAGACCAGTAGCAAAGTTGGCGACATGGTATTTCTTGACGTAAAGCAACGCGTTGCAGTAACACTGCTTGACCTGGCACATATGCCGGACGCCATCACACACCCTGACGGCATGCAGATTCGTATCACTCGTCAGGAAATTGCACGCATCGTAGGATGTTCGCGCGAGATGGTAGGTCGGGTTCTGAAAGAGCTTGAGCATCCATCCACTGGCGAGCCATTGATTCATGCTCGCGGCAAAACGATGGTCATTTACGGCACACGTTAGAAAGCTCTACATTCCCCGGGCTTAACCGGCGAGCACGCTCAGGTGTTTCGCACGGTACGGGAAGGTTTGCATCAGGCTTGTTTTTGTAAGCCGGAGATTTGCAAGTATCTCCGGCTTTTTTATGTCCGCTTTTTTTTATGCCCGTGTCAGAAGAAAATTCTGTTGCCCACTATATTTCTGCTGCTCACTATAAACAGTGAAAATCAGCTGAAGATGTTGCTTAACGCTGCGCCAGGATCTTCAGCACGCATGAATGCCTCGCCTACAAGAAACGCATGGATTCCAGAAGCGCGCATCCGCATCACATGAGCAGTTTCCAGAATGCCGCTTTCCGTCACAACGGTGGTGCCTTCAGCGATATCAGGGAGCAGGCTCAGAGTTGTTTCAAGCGATACATTGAACGTGCGTAAATCTCGATTGTTAATACCAAGCAGCATGGGATCTACCGTTTGCGCACGCGCCAGCTCGAAGCTGTCGTGCACCTCTACCAGTACGTCCATACCCAATTCGATTGCTTGATCGTATAGCGCCTTCAGTTCGGCCTCTGACAATACCCCCGCAATAAGAAGAATGCAGTCCGCATTCATCGCCCGGGCTTCCATTACCTGATACGGATCAACGATAAAATCCTTGCGAATCACAGGTAAAGCACAGGCGCTGCGTGCCTCTTTCAACGCCCATGCACCACCTTGAAAGAAGTCCACATCTGTCAACACCGAAAGACAGGCGGCACCAGCCTTTTCGTAACTGACAGCAATGTCGGCGGGCACAAACGGATCGCGAAGCACCCCTCTACTGGGGGACGCCCTCTTTATTTCAGCTATGACTGCTGGCTCCCCTGCCATCAGCTTAGCCGCTATGGAACGGGCAAACCCGCGGCAACCGTCTGCTGCTGCGATGCACTCCTGTAGCTGCGCAACCGATGTGTGGCGTTTAGCCTCAGTGATTTCCTCATGCTTTCGTTCAATGATTTTTTTCAGAATATCGGGAACATCTGTATTCATGACCATCTACTTTTATTACTCACTGTATACACTCGGGTATAAGATTGATGGGGGAAATATCTATGCAAGGAAGGTTTGCGAAAATTCAACCAGACGCTGTAATTTTTTCTTAGCCTCACCATTGGCGATCACTGCACGAGCCATGTTTATCCCGCTGCCTATATCTGTGGCCAGGTCACTTACACAAATTGCAGCACCTGCGTTCAATAAAACAATATCCAGTGCAGGCCCCGCCTGATTATCAAGCACTGAATGAATCATGGCCAGACTTTGTGCTGCATCGTCCACCACGATGTCGCTCAACGGCGCTTGCGTCAGAGCAAATTGACCGGGCTCAATCATGTACTCAGTAACTTGCCCGTTTTTCAGTTCGGCAACCTGTGTAGGACCACTGATACTGATTTCGTCCATGCCATCTTGTCCATGTACAACCATCACGTGCTCACTACCCAGCTTCTGCAGAACATCAGCAATAGGCTTGACCCATTGTGCATCGTAAACACCTAACAACTGACTTTGCGCACCCGCCGGGTTGGTCAACGGGCCCAGTAAATTGAAAATTGTACGAATGGCCATCTCACGCCGTGGCCCGATAGCATGCTTCATGGCACTATGGTGACGCTGCGCGAACATGAATCCAATGCCCAGCTTTTCCACGCATTGAGACACTTGCTCAGGCCCAAGGTCAATGTTGACACCAGCCTGTTCAAGCAGATCTGCAGCTCCCGATTTACTAGAGACCGAACGGTTACCATGTTTTGCAACTCTGGCACCAGCGCTTGCGGCCACGATTGAGCTACAGGTTGAGATGTTGAATGTGCTGGTAGAGTCACCACCGGTGCCTACAATATCTATGGCTGGCTTGTCACCCAACGACACCTTGTCAGCCAGACAGCGCATGACACTGGCAGCAGCAGCCACCTCATCGACGGTTTCACCCTTCATACGCAGCGCTACCAGAAAGCCACCGATCTGTGCAGGTGTAGCGTCACCTGTCATCACCTGACGCATCACGGCGCTCATCTCATCGCCACTAAGATTTTCCTGATTCAATAAGCGCTCAAGCGCCTGCTGGATATTCATTTATAAACTCCCTTACGCGTTGGATGGCAACACACCGGCACGTGCGAAAAAACTTTTCAACATGGCATGTCCATGCTCACTGCTGACAGACTCTGGATGAAACTGTACACCCTCCACCAAATGATAGCGATGCAATACGCCCATTATCTCTTCTCGGTTCCCGTTGTCATCTTGCGTCCAGGCCGTGACCTCAAGCTCTGCGGGTAAGCTCGCCTTGTCAATGACCAGTGAATGATATCGAGTTGCTGTTATCGGATTGGGCAAGCCCTGAAACACGCCTTTATCTTTGTGATACACCTTTGATAACTTACCGTGCATGATGCGTTGTGCCTGAACTATAAGGCCCCCGCTCTGCTGTGCAATGCTCTGATGACCCAGGCATACACCCAGAATGGGAATCTGCCCCTTGAAGCGTTCGATCAGCTCGAGCGAAATACCAGCACTTTCGGGCCTGCCAGGACCTGGGGATACCATGATGGCAGTCGGGGTCAGTGCCAAAAGCTCATCGCAAGTTATCTGATCGCAGCGGAACACCTTAACCTTGCAGCCAAGTTCGGCTGAGTATTGCACCAGATTCCACGTGAATGAGTCATAGTTGTCGATAACGATAAGCATGTCAGACACCCCGTCCGTTATCAGACTGTCCTTTATCAGACCGCGCTTTATCAGACGATCGTGCAGGCGGCGTGCTTAGTTCGTCGAACAAGGCAGGCGGTTTATCAAGCCCGGCCTGAGCCATGGTGACCGCGCGAAAAATGGCACGCGCCTTGGCATGAGTCTCCTGCCATTCGCTTTCAGGATCCGAGTCGTACACAATACCGGCCCCTGCCTGCACGTTGAGCTGCCCGTCCTTGATAACCGCCGTGCGTATAGCGATAGCCGTATCCATATTGCCGTTCCACGACAGATAACCTACCGCGCCTGAATACACACCGCGTTTGACAGGTTCAAGCTCCTGAATTATTTCCATAGCCCGCACCTTGGGCGCGCCAGAGAGCGTACCTGCAGGAAATGTTGCTCGCAGCACATCCATCGGTGACATGCCTGGCTTGAGCTTACCAATAACGTTGGAGACGATATGCATGACGTGCGAATACCGTTCAATACTGAATTGATCAGTCACCTTTACGGAGCCTGTCTGCGCAATTCTACCTACATCATTACGTCCCAGATCTATCAGCATCAAGTGCTCTGCCAGTTCTTTGGGATCAGCAAGCAAACTTTTTTCATTCGCTTGATCAATCTCATCGCTTGCGCCGCGCGGCCGGGTTCCTGCCAATGGTCTGACCGTCACCTCGTCCTCTTCAAGCCGCACCAGAATCTCAGGTGAAGCGCCAACAACATGGTGATCGCCAAGATTAAGGTAAAACATGTAAGGTGAAGGATTGAGCGTACGCAGTGCCCGGTATAAATCCAGCGCAGGCGCTTCAAAGGGCACGACAAGTCGCTGTGAGAGCACAACCTGCATGCACTCCCCCTGTGTGATGTAGTCAATGATCCGCTTAACGGCGGCCTTGAAGCCAGACTCTGTAAAACCGCTTTCGAAATCGTCTTCCGACACTGAGGTTGCAGTATGTGTAGCCTTGCGCACGGGCATCGGTGCGCGCAAACGCGTGTGCAGCTCAGCTACACGCTTAAGACCTTCAAGCCTTGCGTCGGTATCCGACGGATCTACCAGAACAATAAGCGTAAGCTTACCGCCCAGATTGTCAAACACCACCAACGCATCGGTGACCATTAACAGAATGTCCGGGTTGTCTATTGGATCGGGGTGTGGATTGGCTCCCAGGCGCGGCTCAATGTAGCGGACCGTGTCATAGCCAAAGTAACCCACAAGCCCGCCAGTAATGCTCGGCAGAGCGTCGATATTGGGCACCTTGAATCGGGATTGGTAGTCCTCGATCCATTGCAAAGGATCCTTCACTTCAAAATTTTTAGTCTCGACCTCATTTTCCCGGATGCTGATGTTATTGGCCCGGATACGAATGCAGGTACTGGCGGGTAAGCCGATAATCGAGTAACGGCCCCATTTCTCACCGCCTTGGACAGATTCAAACAGAAAAGTATAGGGTTCATCGGCAAGCTTCATGAACACGGAGAGAGGGTTATCCAGATCAGCAACCAGCTCGCAGCTCAGCGGAATACGTGTGTAGCCTTTAGCGCGGTAGCGCTCGAAATCGGTGGAATTCATGATGATTCAACAATCTACGGAAGTAGGCAGGAAGGGGTGGCAAGCTGCCACGGGACAAAGGATAGTTCAGCCTCGCCAGCGCCATGCCTGCTGCCCCAAACACCGGGCAATGTTGTGTAGAGTCGTCATCATGTACCAGATAGTGCCTTTAACGATTGCCACACGTCAAGCCTCTTATATAATCAGCAGCTGGATTTTAGATAAGCCATCGGTCGACGCGTAGGCTTTACACTGCGCTGACAACCTGTCAACGCCCTGCTGTTCCAACGACCACGAGCCCCTAGTACATGAGTAAAATTCGTCAGGATGATCTTATCGATAGCGTCTGCGATGCCTTGCAGTTTATGTCCTATTTTCATCCGAAGGACTATATCGATGCCGTGTACGCAGCCTGGCAGCGAGAAGAGTCGCAGGCAGCCAAGGATGCGATGGCACAAATTCTGGTGAATTCAAGGATGTGCGCCGAGGGCAAGCGACCCCTGTGTCAGGATACCGGAATTGTCACAGCATTCGTCAAAGTCGGCATGAATGTTCAATGGGATGCCAGGATGAATCTCACGGACATGATCAATGAGGGCGTACGGCGTGCCTACAATCATCCCGATAACAAGTTGCGGGCATCCATTCTGGACGATCCTGCCGGGGCTAGAAAAAACACAGGCGATAACACACCTGCAGTTGTCCATTATGAGATGGTTGAAGGCAATACCGTAGACATCCAGATTGCGGCCAAAGGCGGTGGTTCTGAGAATAAATCCAAACTGGTCATGCTAAACCCCAGCGACAGCATTGTTGACTGGGTTGTCAAGACAGTACCGACCATGGGAGCAGGCTGGTGTCCGCCTGGTATGCTGGGTATTGGAATTGGCGGCACCGCTGAGAAAGCTGCCGTACTTGCCAAACAATCTTTGATGGCTGCTGTAGACATTCAAGCCTTGAAAAATCGTGGACCGACCAATCGCATTGAAGAGCTGCGACTGGAGATATTCGAGGCCGTCAACGCGCTGGGCATCGGAGCACAAGGGCTCGGAGGGCTGACCACCGTTGTGGATGTAAAGATTCTGGATCATCCGACGCATGCCGCCTCAAAGCCTGTGGCCATGATTCCCAACTGTGCAGCCACACGCCATGCCCATTTCACGCTTGATGGCAGCGGGCCTTCGATGCAAACACCTCCTTCATTGAAAGACTGGCCATCTATTAGCTGGGATGCCGGAGAGGGCGCTCGCCGGGTTAATCTGGATACCGTGACGCCTGCCGAGGCTGCGACATGGAAACCAGGGGAGACTCTGCTACTTAGTGGCACTATGTTAACGGGAAGAGATGCTGCCCATAAACGCCTGCAAAGCATGTTGGAGAACGGCGAAGCACTACCCGACGGTGTCGATTTCAACGGCAAGTTCATATATTACGTCGGGCCAGTTGATGCCGTACGTGACGAAGTCGTAGGACCCGCTGGCCCGACTACGTCGACGCGTATGGACAAATTTACCGAGATGATGCTGGCAGACTACGGACTACTTGGCATGATCGGCAAAGCCGAACGAGGCGATGCTGGCATCGATGCTATTCGCAAGCACAAGGCGGTCTATCTGATGGCAGTTGGCGGTGCGGCATACCTGGTATCAAAAGCCATTCGAGAGGCTAGAATCGTGGCATTCGCAGATTTGGGTATGGAGGCTATTCACGAATTTATCGTGGAGGATATGCCAGTGACTGTCGCTGTCGATTCAAGCGGTGAATCCGTACATAAAACCGGGCCTGCATTATGGAAAGGCAAGCTGGAACGCGGCGACGTTAAACCTATCTACTTTTCGTAGTTACTTTTCGTAGTTACTTTTCGTAGTGTCCTGACAAACTGAATAAATGAGAGTCTATTTCATGCGCAATTTACCTATTGGTGCACAGCTTTACAAGCAACGCGGGCACCAGCGCGTAGCCAACCATGTGATGTTTCTTGCGCTACTGGGTGTATTGGTGCTTAGCAGTGCGTGCACATCAGCGACAGGTGGCGCAGGTCAGCAAGACTTCCAACCGAACGGCAATGCGTCCGAGAAAATCCTCGCCTGCAAGGCAACGGATCGTCAGATAAGCAGCAGTAGTCAATGTCTTCAGGACGATGCCGCCTGCTACCAGATCAGCAATGGTCAATGGTGTACCGGCGAACGAGGTAATGTCTGCCCTTCCGGATCTACGCCGATTGCCGCTGGCACTACCTGTCCAGACGGCGCTCGCTGTTTCAGATTCAGTGAATCGCTTGAGTGCAAGATTTGACCCTGCTGTTAAAACGTCAGAATGGACGGAGGCTTTGGTGCTCGACACAAAAAGGCTGCCACAAAAAAGGCTGTCACGGCGGGCCGCTGCGCAGGGCCGCCACGACAAGCCGCCCCACTCTGAAGCCGAGTCCTGATTAGCGACATAAATAAGCTCAGATGTGAGCTACGGCGTTTATTGAGCAGCTGTTTTGGAAATCACTCAGGACGCAAGGAGCGTCCGCCGATACCAATCCGGACTGTCGATGATCTGCTTATTTCATGCATCATGCTCTGGTGGCTTCGGCTACTTTGCCCGAACACTTATTGCGACCTCATATCGTTGATCTGCGAACGCGTCTGCGGGACTGCTCGATTAACGATCAAGCAGCATGGTCAGCCTTGCAAATTCAGCTAGAACGAACTCTGGATCATCACAGTCACGAACTCTACCTTGATCGCGATGCTGAATGTATCAGACTACAAATTACCTCAACAAATGGCTTCATTGGAAATAGACTACTTAAAGCTGATCCGCTGTATGACGCTCTGAGTCTTCTGCAAAGAGAACTATGGCCAGATCGTTCACAAGCGCTTTCTCAACGAAGCTGGTTCCTGATCAGCCTTTACAAGCGTGATTATATATTTCAAATCGACTACATCAGAACCTCGAGTGGCAGCACCTTTACACTGCGGCGACTGTACGATAAAAAAAATCCGCTACCGCAACTGGAAGAGCTTATAGGCTTGCCAGCACAAGCCGCGCGTGCCAGACAACGCCTGCAGCGGCCACACGGATTAATTCTACTTGCCGATATCGATCGATGTAGTCGTGTGCGTACTGCCCGCGCTCTGGCCCAGTGCCTGACCGGACCTGACCGCAGAATTTTGCTATCAGAAACAACGTGTCACCCCCTGGTACCCGGTATCACGCAAATTACTGTCCCTCTGGAAGCTCAAGAGGAACACCAACAGGCCTGGCTCCAGGCTTGCAATCTGTCACATGATGTAATCATAGCGCTGGAAATCGATCATGCACCCGTCAGACTGACACGGCTTGCTTCTGAAAATCGACTAGTTATTCAGGGCCTTGCTGCAAACAGTGCAAGTCATGCACTCACACAACTTATCGCCAGTGGTACTCGTCCTGAAGCAATTGCTCGCGCACTCACTAGTGTTCTGGTTCAACATCAGATTGCCGTGGCTTGTGAAAAATGCAAATGTCCTACACCGCTTGACGACAAGCTGAACAATTGGATTAGCCAACAGAATCCGGTGAAACCAGGTGCCATTCAGGATTGGCTTGACGACAGACTCACCGATAATTTCGTTGGAGCAGGCGGTTGTGATGCCTGTAATCACACGGGTGTAGAGAAAATCATCCTTAGCCTGGATTGTGTTGATGTACCGGCCGAGGTGCAAGATGCGCTTTGCGACGGCGATGTCAGGTATGCGGTGGAATACTTTGACAGGAAAAACGCATTTCCAGAGCAACTGGTTAGACTCGCTCGCATGGGCGTCATAACCATTCAGCACGCTATCGACATCACTCAGTCGTGTAAACGCCAAGGCATTCAGTAATGAGTAATGAGTAATCCGTCAACGTCATATTTTAATGAAGTTGACAACCTACAAGCATATGGTATTAAGTAAAGATTCGGCTATAGGCTTGAAACGAAAGGTGCCGGGCTCTGGCAGCAAACGTACGATGTTCGTGAATAAAGTGTCTTTTTCTTGTGGCATAGTGCTGTTGGGCATGCTGGTAGAGCTCAATGTCAAGTGCGCAGTATTCCTCCAGTGCCGCACGTGTTGATTTGTCGGACAGAGTCTGGCCGTTAACGATCGCAGCTTTATCACCCTTGTTTTTTCGCCTCCAGGCAAAACGCGGATATCCCATGCCTAATTCCTGAAAAAGAATTTCGGTGGATTGGAAAAACTCTTCCGTCAGACCGACCCTGATTCGATTTGATGTTACGTTATCCTTGGCCAACTGCAGCGCAGTACGATCCAGCGTATCTACGCCACTAAGTGCTCTGATCTGCTCAAATGCGATACCAGGAAATCGTTGCAGGTACTCCATAACCGTACTATGTTGGGCAAATTCAATGACATCGCCCAAGGGATGTGTTTCTGCATCTTTAGTGCGAGCAAAATGGTAGTGGGATAACACCCGCGATACAGGATCACGCAGCATGGAAAAATAGTTACATTCACGATCAAGATGTGTATGTAAGCCATAGACAATGTGCCCTGAAACACAATCAGTAGCTTCGGAAATTTTGGCAGCATGCTCATCAAGCTGCCTTGCGCAGTCTGCCGGCGAGTAAATTCTGACAATACGATCGGCTTTAAACTTCCGACTGAGCAAATGTGACAGAGAAGTTCCAGCAGTTTTTGGAATATGCAAAAAAACAATCATGGCATCCAATCAGTGCACGGTGTGCAAATCAGTACCTTTCCTGTCTATGCAGATTTCGAAATTTTGTCCGAATCATCAAAGGAAATTTCCGTATTTGCAGCGCCTACGTTATTGCCAACTACCAACCTGACCCGATGCCTTAGCTCATCGCGTTGATCAACACTTTGCGAAAGTGAATGCTGTGCCAGCAATTTACCCGACCACACCACTCCGGCAACGCTTTCATCAGAGCTGCGCCTGTACAGGTTGCCATTAAGTTGGTTGTTGCGAATCAGAAACGAACGAAATCGAGCTACTGCATCAGCATCAACAACGCCAGGCTTCTTCCAGAAATCATCCAGGGAACCCTGAAAAGTCAAACCTCTGCGATCATAAATGGCATCACCAAGTGCCTTTACAGGTGTGCCATGAAAGAATGACGACATACCAACGGTGCTATTTATCATGACCGATCCTTCGGCTTTGCGTAGCAATATTGGCAGACAGACATCATGCACATAAAATACGCGCTCCTCAATTTGCAAGGCTTTGGACATCTCGCTAATCAAAGGTTTGTAATTGGTATATCCCCGATCCATAGGATGATGCTTGAAAACCAGTGCACGATTTGCCGGGGCGTTTTTGGCGAAAGAGATCAAAACGTCACAGATAAACTGATCGATGGTTTTGAACGGCGAATGTACCAGCACTTGCATATCACAATGGACTTGTAGCGGGCAGACAAAATATTGATTCTGAAAGCGATTTTCCAGCACGCTGACAACGCGACGCCCTTCTCCCCGGCTCATCAGCTTACGCAATCCTGCACGGATCCAGATTGCACCTTCCGACACGCAGCCAAACGGCCGGTGGTGAACATAATCGTAAAAAGTACCCCGATGATAGCGTGCGGACAAGTAATACACTATGGACAGAACTGCCGGAATAGCAAATCCAAATCGACCTGCAGGTAGTTCAGAATCATCGGTAGGTGATGTAACCCCGACTATTGACGAGCGGTTCATGAGCGGTGAGTAGCCATTCACACCACCACTTTCAAGCGTTATGAAGTTCGGCCGTACATAGCCTTCTTCAAATACGTGCAGTTCTACACCTAGCGTGTCGACAACTTTTTTTGCCTCTCTATGATAAAAACGGCAGTCGCCGAATACGTAAACACGTGAAATCGAGTTTTTCTTAATGTAAGTACTCAGGTATTCGGACCATTGGTCTTGAGTACCCGTGTAGTCTGTCGCCTTGCCATGACGATAGAAAAACTTGTCACCACCGTTAAAATTTATCTTGTAAACCGTGAATCCTCGCGCCGCGAAATCACTGGCCATACGGGAAAAAAAAGGACCCACTGGACCTTGCAGGAACAGCACATTGCTCAACACTTGGCTGTCTCGCCCAGTCTCTGGCGACAACGCGCTTTGTGCGTTATCGTCAGGCAAAGCAGCCGCTCCTGATGCCTGCCGCATTTATTCAAGTCTCCAAAGAGGTATACATAAATATTGCGGCTTAGCTGAGCACCGATGCAGCTATCGAAAATTCACGATACAGGCCAATTCGCAGTTGTGATTTCATGTCATATCTCGGCTCTAATTGGACACATTGCGAATTGCTGTGACCTGTAATTTCAACAGAGTCACTTACGTTTGTCGTTATCAAGTGACTGGGGGCTGCTATTAAAGGTAAATACAGTATTTATGCCATCTCCTGATGCGCTTCTGCAAGATTCGACGGTGTCAGAGACTAACATCCCACCATGTCGTTACTATCGGCTTAATTCTTGTATCACTTAATCAGACTACCTGTGATCTGATAGTCATTTCTGAGTGATAACGACCCAAATACAATCGCTTAAACAGCAGATACTGCGTTCGTCGGGTCTGCGTTGGCGGCTTGATTTTGGAAACGCCATACGACCTAATTCTAACTCTTTGGAACTCAGAGACCAGACTCTGGCAGCGGGCTGGCATATGATTGAGGCCAGCCCGGATCAGCATGCCATTGGGCTCGTAGTCAAACTTGAGGCATACACCGATTGCATCAATAAACAAAGAATTGGCCAACAATTCATTCAACTAGGCAATACCAGGGTAGCAAAACGGCTTATTTGGCTACAAAGACGATGCCAATCCTTAAATGTCTCAGTCGATACATCTATCGATATAGCGGCACATATAAGCATAGAACTGACACGAGTGACTGCAGCCTTCGCCAGGCGTCGCCTCAGACGAGCGACACCGGAAATGGTGTTTCCAGATGTTACAACAAGCGAAGAGCTTACCAAGCGCTACCAGCGATATTCCCTGCAGCTACCAATACCCGATGTCGCCAGCGCATACCAACAGGCTTATCCAGGTAAAAAAACAT